>ENA-OPJW01000300-OPJW01000300.1-human-gut-metagenome-genome-assembly--contig:-NODE-300-length-11938-cov-1.858285_pt1 | contig 11938 bp, 7 predicted proteins | sample MGYA00241776_ERZ501677 | MGnify/ENA primary metagenome ERZ501677 (study PRJEB25962, sample SAMEA2042298) | human gut metagenome | biome: human gut; feature: human-associated habitat; material: faeces...
ACCTCGCCTCGGTCGAGGCGGCGCGCGCCATGGGGCTCGATTATCCAGGCGGCGTGAACCTCGACAGGGTGTCCAAGGACGGCGACCCGAAGAGCTACAAGCTCCCGCGTCCGCATGTTGACGGGAGCGAATATGATTTCAGTTTTTCAGGACTCAAGACTGCTGCCGTCAATATTATCCACAACGCAAAGCAAAAGGGCGAGGAGATAAGCGTGCCCAATCTCGGCGCGTCGTATATCGAGGCGGTCGTAAGATGCCTGCGCGAAAACACCGAAAAAGCGGCACTGAACTTCGGTTTCGACAAGATAGTCCTGGCGGGCGGCGTGTCCGCAAACTCGCGCCTGAGGGCGGAGATGACCGATATCTGCAAGGCTCATTCATGGTCGCTGTTCATGCCCGAGCTGTCGCTTTGCGGCGACAATGCGGCAATGGTCGGCGCCCAGGGCTACTATGAATTCAAGGCGGGAAACATAGCCCCGCTGACCCTCAATGCACGAGCTTCGATGCCTATTGATGAAATTGATAAATTTTTATCAAAAAAGGTCTGAAAGTTAACAGTTTCGTCATTGAAAAACCGAGTTTATTGGGGTATAATACATACTGGGTAAAGATGGTACCTTTCTTAATAGATTAGACGAAAGGAGTCAAATATCATGAAACATTTGACACAGAACAAGACAGTGATCGACTGGATCGAAGAGAAGATAGCTCTTGTATCTCCCGATGAAGTCATGTGGATCGACGGCAGCGAGGAGCAGCTTGACGCTCTGCGCGCCAAGGCATGCGAGACCGGCGAGATGACCAAGCTCAACGAGGATCTCCTCCCCGGATGCCTGCTTCACAGAACCAAGCCCAACGATGTTGCGCGTGTTGAGAACCGCACATTCATCTGCGCCGAGAGCGCGGATCAGGCAGGTCCGACCAACAACTGGATGGATCCCTCCGAGGCTTATAAGATGCTCTATGATATAGCCAGAGACAGCTATAAGGGCAGAACAATGTATATTATCCCTTATTCGATGGGTCCTGTCGGCTCTCCGTTCTCGAAGATCGGCGTTGAGCTGACTGACTCCATCTATGTCGTTCTCAACATGGCTATCATGACGAGAATCGGCAAGAAGGTTATGGATACTCTGGGCGACAGCAACGACTGGGTTCGCGGACTGCACTGCAGCTGCGACATCGACCCCGAGAAGCGTTATATCTGCCAGTTCCCGCAGGATAACACCATCATCTCCGTCAACTCCGCTTACGGCGGAAACGTCCTCCTCGGCAAGAAGTGCTTTGCTCTTCGTATAGCCTCTTATCAGGGCTGGAAAGAGAGCTGGCAGGCTGAGCATATGCTTATCCTCGGCCTCGAGAATCCGAAGGGCGAAGTCAAATATATCTGCGCGGCATTCCCGTCCGCCTGCGGCAAGACCAACCTTGCCATGCTTATCCCGCCCGAGGGATACAGAAACAAGGGCTACAAGATCTGGTGCGTCGGCGATGATATCTCCTGGATCAGAAAGGGTCCCGACGGCAGACTTTATGCTATCAACCCCGAGAACGGTTTCTTCGGCGTTGCCCCCGGCACGAACGAGAAGTCCAATCCCAACGCGCTTGCCGCGACAAGAAAGAATACCATTTTCACAAACGTTGCGCTTAACCTTGACAACAACACCGTCTGGTGGGAAGGCCTCGACAAGAATCCGCCCGAGAACGCCATCGACTGGCAGGGCAGACCGTGGAACGGCAAGACGAGCGAGGAAAAGGGCGCTCATCCGAACAGCCGCTTCACCGCTCCCGCTGTCAACTGCCCGTGCATCAGCTCCGAGTTTGAGAATCCGGCAGGCGTTCCGATCTCCGCTATCGTCTTCGGCGGCAGAAGAGCTAAGCTCGCTCCGCTGGTCTATCAGTCAAGAAGCTGGAATCACGGCGTGTTCGTCGGCTCGATAATGGCTTCCGAGACCACCGCAGCAGCAGCCGGCGCAGTCGGCGTTGTCCGCCGCGACCCCATGGCTATGCTTCCGTTCTGCGGTTACAACATGGCTGATTACTGGCAGCACTGGATCGATATCGGCGCAGGCCTCGACGAGGATAAGGCTCCGAAGATCTTCAACGTCAACTGGTTCCGTAAGGACGACGACGGCAACTTCCTGTGGCCCGGCTTCGGCGACAACATGCGCGTGCTTGAGTGGATCATCAAGCGCTGCGAGGGCAAGGTCGACGCAGAGGAGACCGCTATCGGCTTCGTGCCCAAGGCTGAGGACATCAACCTTGAGGGCATCGAGGACGAGGTCAGCGAGGATCAGCTCAAGGAGATCCTGAGCGTTGACAACTCCCTCTGGGAGGACGAGGCAAAGGGCATCGAGGAGTTCTACGCTAAGTTCGGCGACAGACTTCCCAAGGCTCTGAGCGACGAGCTCAACACCCTCAAGGCTAATCTTGAGAAATAATTAAATAAAATTGCGGCAGACAGGTGTGCTTGTCTGCCGCTTTTTTATTGGTTTGTCATATCGGCGCAGGCAGAGCGCAAAAAACAACAGCCGTGATTCTCAACGAACCACGGCTGCTGATATTTAATTTTGCTTACAGTGTCTCAAATCTCTTTACGCCTTTGCGCTTGAGCCTTGCAAATGATATCGCGGTTATTATTGCTATTACTGCTGTCGCGATCATCAGCGCGAATACATTCGGCAGCACCTGCACCGCGAACAGATAGACCGCGATGAGCACGATGATATACGCCCAGCCGAGGCACATCGCGAGCATGATGCCGAGACTCTGCTTGACCGCTCCGCTCTCGCTGCTCCAGGTGAGGTTGGGCATCCTGATATTTACTCTGAGCCCCGAAACGGCGCATAGGAGCGTGAATATCTGCGGCAGAATAATCATGACCACCGCCGTGAGAAGCTCCGGCTTGAGGGCAATACAGAAGCATATGCTGCATATCAGTGCGGGGACGGCGGTGAAGAGCATATGGAGCTTCAGCTTCGCTCTGAGAATCTGCCACGAGGTGACGGGGAGCGAACGGGCTATCCAAAGGCTCTTGCCCTCGAGGGATATCGCGGGCGCGGTGAGTATATTCATAGAAGAGAGCAGGCATAAAAGTAAGCACGCGAAGGTCGGGGCATATTCCAGCAAATCCTCATCCATTCGGGTGACAACGCCGATAAACCAGTCGCTTTTTATCAGCGAGAAAACAGCGACGGCTATCATAAACAGCGCGCCGAGCGAGCAGTTGAGCATATAAGACGGGCTCGAGAGGAAGTGGCTTATCTCGCGGCGCAGAAGCGCGCGGTCGGTGCCCTGCTGCTTGACCGTCTTCTCTTTGTAGACTGTCTTTGCGGTCTTTCCGCTGCTCGTGACGAGCTTTAAGAATGTGCGCGACATTATGAGCCACGTCGCGGCGAGCAGAGCGAGAATGATGAGTGAAATTATAATTGTCGGCAGAACATCGCCCGCGAACGCCTTGCCGAAAATATAGAGCGGATAGGCGGACATGCGCACCTTTGCGGCAACAGCCGCGCTGTTCGCAACGATGCCGGTGATTATCTCGTTCGCTCTGAAGTAGACATAATAGTAGCCGCCGAGGAACGCTATTGACACTATAACTGTTATAATGCTCTTGTTTTTCAATTTAACTGCGATTTTTGCAACGACCCAGCCGAGTATGCACGACAGTATAAGCACAAGAACAGTCACCATAACGGCCATTATAACGGCTGTTATGCCGGATATTCCGGGGTGCGCGGTTATGAAATACACGCCGACGGCGGGTATTACCACAACGCCGGAATACATCAGCCCCATGAGATAGACTCCGATGAGGCGCGCCGCCATGATATCGCGCACGGGAATGGGCATCGAGAGCAGGAGGTCGTTGTCCTTTGCGTCATAGAGGCTCGAATATGTGTTGAACACGCTGCCGAAAACGCCGAAAAGCGCAGCGGTAGCGCCCATAATGGCAAAATAGAGCCAGCTCATGCCGTAGGTTATCAGCGGGCGCATCGAATATGACATATAGCAGAACATTCCGCCGATGGCAAAAATCATGAGCAATATGAACAGCACTATCGAGAATGTCGCCGAGCGTGCAGATTTGCCCTTGCCCGTCTTGCGGTCAATGAAGAAACTGCGGTTGAGTTCGAGAAGCTGTTTTTTTATCAGTGTTTTCAGCATTCTTCTCCCTCCAGTTCGAGGAACACGTTCTCAAGGCTGGAGTCGCCCTTGACCTCTTCCATTGTGCCGGAGCGGATGAGCTTTCCGCTTTTTATTATCGCGACCTTGTCGCAGAGCTTTTCGGCAACTTCGAGAACATGGGTCGAGAAGAATATTGCGCCGCCGGAGTTGCAGACCTCGCGCATCATGCCTTTTAACAGATGCGATGCGGCGGGATCGAGACCGACGAAAGGCTCGTCCATGATAATTAACTTGGGCTCGTGGATCCACGCGGAGATTATCGCGAGCTTCTGCTTCATGCCGTGGGAATACGCCGAGATGGGCTGCGCGAGGTCGGCGGTCAGCCCGAACATATCGGCATATTTATGTATGCGCTCGCGGCGGTCGTCGGCGCTGACGCCGAAAATATCAGCGATGAAGTTCAGATATTTTATTCCCGTCATGTATTCGTAGAGGTCGGGATTGTCGGGGATATAGGCTATGATTTTTTTGCAGGCGAGCGGGTCATCTTTTATCGAGATGCCGTTTATCGTTATCTCGCCCTCGTCGAACTGCAAAATGCCGACAACGGATTTTAGCGTTGTGGTCTTGCCCGCGCCGTTGTGGCCGATGAAGCCGTATATCTCGCCGGGCGCGATATGCAGCGTCAGGTCGTCAACAGCCTTTTTTTCGCCGTAGGTTTTGGTCAGGTTTTTGATGTTAAGCATAATATCTCCTTTTCGTCCGCCGGAGCGGACAGATATCTTTTCCCTTTTCTATATTAGTATATTTTACGCTGCCGGTCAATCCGGCGGTGTTTTATTTTACGAACTCTTCACAAATTGCCGCGAATCTCTTTTCGCTCGGTATCTCGTGCGTTATGAACTTTCCGTTATAGAACAGCAAAAATGCGGTGTAGGCGCAGGGCGCGTTTTGAGCCTGCTCGCGCGATGAGATATGCACGGCGCTCAGCGGAAGATTCATATCGTTTGCCATGTTTTCAATTAGCGGAACATATTTCGCCGTAAACGGGCACTGGCTTGTATAAAATATCTCGAACCCGCTGCCGTCAGTCTGAGCGCTCTTTGCCTGCTCACGAAAGCGCGGAGCGGGCGCGGACGGGTCAAACGGCAGATACATCAGCTCGAAATACGGCTCTGCCGAATCGGTTTTTATGAAGCCCTTATATTTCAGATATTTCGGGTCGGCAAGAAAACCGCGCTTCTTCGCCGACGAGAGTATGCAAAGCCCCGATTTGCCCTTTTCGCGGCTGTCGCGGATACATTCGTTGAGCAGGTCGTTTGAATATCCGTGTCCTTTGAAAGAGCCGGAGACCCAGAGACAGTCGATGAACATATAGCCTGGCGCGTCTATCGGCGCCCATGCGTTTTCGGCGGGGATATACTCAATAAAGCACTTCCCGCGCGCGTCGGCTTTTAAAAATACCAGACCCTCGACGAGCCTTTCGGCGAGCCACTGCTTCTTTGCAATGACCTGCGGATTCTTGGCGTTTGATATGGCGCAGCATATGTGCTCGCTCTCGAGATTTTCGGGTGACAGGCGAATGTAGTCCATGGCGTCCTCCAATAATAATTATAAAACGCTTGTTTTATAACAGCTGTTATAATTATATCACACTTTTTGCCGATGTCAACAAGGCAGACTAAAAAATGATATTTGTCGAATTGAGCTTTACATTTTCGCTCTGAACCGCCATTTTACGCCGAATAAAAAATAACCGCCGCGAACTTTCAAACGAAAGATACTGCGGCGGTTATTCGGCTGTTTTTCAGTCCTGATGCAATTCGTCTTCAGCCCGTTTGATCGGATTGTCGTCAATATATTGCCATTTGACTTGATAATCGTATTCGTCACGGATTATATGGTCATAAAAACCTTTTTGCCAAATTGATTTTTTGACTTGCTTAGTTACGGAACCTTTGAACTGTTGTATTATGCGGTCGCCCCTACGGCAATGTGGGACAATATTGGCTTTCTGTCATCTATGCAAATTGTGATAAAATATGCTCCGTTTTGCGAATAGTCGTAATCTTTCAGCCTGTTAGGCTTTCTTCTCCGTTGTTCCATGGCATATATTTCACTGCGCAAACTGGCTGTTATAGAGCTTCGTATAGAATCCGTTCTTCGCGAGCAGCTCCTCATGCGTGCCCTGCTCGGCGACCTTGCCGTCCTTCATGACGAGAATGCAGTCGGCGTGACGGATGGTCGAGAGCCTGTGCGCCACGACGAACGAGGTGCGCCCCTGCATGAGCGTGTTGAACGCATCCTGAACTTTCAATTCCGTTCTGGTGTCTATCGATGAAGTCGCCTCGTCGAGAATGAGCATCGGCGGCTTCATGAGCATGACGCGTGCGATGCAGAGCAGCTGTCTTTCACCCTCGGAGAGTCCGTCGTCGTCGCCGATGACGGTGTCGTAGCCGTTTTTGAGGCGCTTTATAAAGCTGTGAGCGCGTGCTGCCTTGGCGGCGGCGATTATCTCTTCGTCAGTGGCGTCGGGCTTGCCGAACGCTATATTCTCGCGGACGGTGCCGTTCTTTATCCAGGTATCCTGGAGCACCATGCCGAAATGGTGCCTGAGGCTGTGGCGTGTGATGTCGTTTATATTCTCGCCGTCAACCTTTATGCTGCCGCCGTCAACGTCGTAGAAGCGGAGCAGGAGATTGATAAGCGTAGTCTTGCCGCATCCTGTCGGACCGACAACGGCTATTGTCTTGCCGGACGGGGCGAAGAAATCGAAGCCGTCGATGAGCTTCTTGCTCTTGTCATATGAGAAGCGGACATTGTCGAACTCCACGCTTCCCTCGGGGTCGCTGAGCGCCGAGCAATTTTCGTCCGACGCCTCGGGCTTTTCGTCTATGAGCTCGAATATTCTTGCCGCGCAGGCGAGGGCATTCTGAAGCTCTGTCACGACGCCGGAAATCTCGTTGAACGGCTTTGTGTACTGGTTCGAGTAGGCGAGGAAGCTGACGAATCCGCCGACGGTCACCATGCCGCCGATGGCGAATATTCCGCCCATGAGCCCGACTACGGCGTAGATAAGATTGTTGATAAATCTGGTGGTCGGGTTTGTAAGCGACGAGAAGAATATGGATTTGAGCGAATATTTGCGCAATTTTTCATTGCTCTCGTCAAATCTTTCAACCGCTCTGTCTTCATATGAAAACGCCTGAACGGTCTTTTGATTCTGTATCATCTCGTTGATGAGCGCAGTCTGCTCGCCGCGGGTCTCGGACTGCTTTTTGAACATCGAATAAGTACGGCGTGCTATAAAACGTGCCGTGAACAGCGATATCGGGGTCAGCACGACGACCGCGAGAGTGATGAGCGGCGATATAGTGAGCATGAAAACGAGCGTCACGGCTATCGTGACAACGCCCGTGAACAGCTGGGAGAAGCCGAGAATCAGTCCGTCGGCAAACTGCTCCGCGTCCGCCGTTATGCGGCTGACGATATCGCCGTAGGGGTGGGAGTCGGCGAACGCCACGGGTAGGGTCTGCATATGCGAAAACGCCTTTGAGCGTATATCGCGCACGGTGTTATAGGCTATGCGGTTGTTGATGATGTTCATCACCCACTGGAGCACTCCGCCGACTATGGCGCAGATCAGAATGCCGAAAAGGCACTTCTTTATGACTTCAAAATCAACGTTGCCGTGCAGCTTTATTCCGTCTATCGCGCGTCCGGCGAGGACGGGGATATAGAGCGAGAGAATGACGCTTGCAACGGAGAGGATGAGCGAAAGGAACAGCAGAAGCTTCGAGCGGCCGATGACCGCGATAACTCGCTTGAAAACGGTTTTGTTCTTCACGGTTACGCATCCTCCTTTTCAAGCTGGGAATCGAAAATTTCTTTGTAGACTTCGCACGAGCGCAGAAGCTCGTCGTTCGTGCCCACGCCGACTATCTCGCCCTCGTCGAGAACTACTATGGTATCGGCGTTTCTTATCGCCGCAACGCGCTGTGACACAGTGATGACAGTCGGGGCAAAGTCGGTGTTTCTCAGCGCCTTGTTCAGCGCCGCACCGGTGGCGTAGTCGAGCGCGCTCGCTGCGTCGTCGAGGATGAGCACCTCTGGTTTTCTGACGATGGCGCGGGCTATAGTCATTCTTTGGCGCTGACCGCCCGAGAGGTTCTTGCCCTCCTGTTCGAGGACGAAGTCGAGCTGCCCGCTCTTGTCCTCTATCATCTGCTTTGCCTGCGCCGTTTCGAGCGCCTGCCAGATTTCTTCGTCTGTGGCGTCCTGCTTGCCGAAGCGGATATTGTCCCTGACAGTGCCGGCGAACAGGGCTTTTTTCTGCGAGACGACGCCTATTTTCGAGCGCAGAGCCTTTGTGTCGTAGTCGCGCACGTCAACGCCGTCAATCGTCACGCTGCCCTCGGTCACATCGTAGAAGCGGGGGATAAGATTGCAAAGCGTAGTCTTGCCGCCGCCGGACGGACCGACGAGGGCAACATTCTCGCCCGGAGCTATATGCAGGGAGAAATCGGAAAGAATTTTCTTGTCCGTGCCCTTGTATGAAAATGTAACGTTTTTGAATTCGATATCGCCCTTGACGCCGCTTATGGGCTTTGCGTCCGGACTGTCTTTTATGTCGCTGACTTCGTCCATTATTTCAGTGAAGCGCTCGATGCCAGTCATGCCGCGGTTGAACTGCTCGCTGAATTCGACCATTGTGCGTATCGCCGCGAGCAGGGTGCTGACCATGAGCAGGCTTGCCGAGAAGTCGCCGACGGTAGTCTTGCCTTTCATCATGAACACTGCGCCCACGCCGACTATTGCTATATACATCAGTCCGTCGCAGAGTCTTACGGTGCAGTGGAAGCTCGCCATGTATCTGTAGCCGTTTTTCTTCGATTTGAAGAAGCGGCGAGAGCCCTCGTTGAACTTTTCGCGCTCAATGTCCTCGTTGGCAAAGCTCTTGACAACTCTTATGCCGAGCAGTGAATCCTCCGTCCGCGCGTTTATCTCGCCTATCTCGCGTCTCTGCTGTTTGAACGCGGCGCGCATCTTGCGGCGGCTGCGCGAAGTCAGAAGCATCATAAGAGGCATGAGCGAAAAGACTATTATCGCAAGCCATATGTTCATCGACGCGAACATGATGAATCCCGCGACTATTTTTATCACGGTCATCAGGACGTTCTCCGGACCGTGATGGGCGAGCTCGGTTATGTCAAACAGGTCGTTTGTTATTCTCGACATGAGCTGGCCTATCTTCGTGTCGTCATAGAATGAATATGACATATCCTGCAAATGCGAGAACAGGTCGTTTCGCATATCTGTTTCAATTCTCGCGCCCATGATATGCCCGCCCGACGCCGTGTAGTAGCTCGCGGCGGTGTCGATAATGCGCAGCAGGATATAGAAGCCGACGATTTTTATAATCAGCTCCGCCGTCAGGTCGTGAATATCATGCGCCGCGCGGTCGGTTATCTGCCGCACTATCAGCGGCAGGGCTATCTCGCATACGGTGGTCATCGCGGAGCAGAACATATCGAGGGCGAACAGTCCCGAATATTTTTTATAGTAAGGCAGGAACCTTTTGAGCATCCTGCGGTTGCGGCTGGAGTAGTCCCCGGACAAACAAACACCCCTAATCAAGCAGTTATATATCAAAATTATACAACATTTATTTTCCTTTGAAAAGGGTCGGCGGAGAGAAAAAATATTTTCTTGCCTGTGACAGTTTTTGTCCTTGAAAAAAGACGAGTGTTTTTGTATACTATGATATATACAAACGCATATAAACACATTTTATATTTTATTTTATAAAGAAAGGGAGGTCTCACTATGCGTATTCTCATATGCGACGATGAGCCCGCAATGGTCAAGCAGATATCCGAAATAATCGCGGACGCTTATCCCGATATTGAGCTTGTCGGCGTACACAGCTCCGCCGAGCTGTCCGAGAAGCTGGCGCCCGAGGACGCAAACAGAAAATTCGACCTCGCCTTTCTCGATATTGCCGTCAGCGACGAGAGCGGCGTGGATATCGCCGAGTTTGTCGGCGCGCTGTGCCCCGGGGTCAAGATAGTTTTCGTCTCCGGGAATCAGGATCTCGTCTCGAAGGCGTTCGTGACCGTTGACGACTGCGGGTATATCTATAAGCCTGTCGACCCGAAGCTGCTTCTCGGCTATATAGAGCGCGAACGCGCCGGGATGCATCAAAGACCGAGCCGCGAATATTTTGAATACACCCGCCGCGGCAGCATCCACAGGATAGGGTGCGATAAGATACTTTTTATCGTCAGCGTGCGCAATTATCTGGAGATACATACGGTTGACGGAGACAGCGTCACCGTGCCGGGCAAGCTCGACGAGGCGGGACGGCAGCTCGAAGCGGGCTTCGTCCGCTGCCACAAGAGCTATCTTGTGAATTTAAAATATATCGCGAGATATACTGCAACGCAGTTTATCATGATGAACGGGAAGATAATTCCGATAAGCCGTTCCAGGAAAAAGGATTCAACGGACAGGTATGTGCTTTTTAAGGGAGCTTTGGTCAAATGACATTTTTTGATGCGTTCTGGTATGTGTTCAACTTTCTTTCGATAGCGCTCGTGGTGGTGTTTCTGTGCATGAACCTCACCCCGCGCTTCAACCGCTACGCGGTATTTTTCTTGACACTAATACCGTTCTCGGCAATAGCGCTCGCCCAGCATTATTTCTACGATGTGCCGTCGGTGTTTTTTAAGATTCCGGCGTTTGCATATTATTTCATTTCGTCAATAGCCTATTTCAAAGATAAACTCAGAACCCGAATTTTTGTCTCTATAGTTCTGATGTCGTTTACATATCTCGTCTCGGCTCTGCTGATAACCGGGTGTATCGCCTGCGGGCTCAATCCCTATGACGATATAATGACCTATATAGTCTCCCTGCCGAATACAGTGGGGCTGATAGTGCTCTTCGGCGGCTTTACTTATCTTAGAATGAAGAAGCACAAAAATATGATTCTCCCGAGCGGGCAGATGGCGACATTTATCTTCTTCCCGCTGAGTCAGGTCATAGTCATGGCGGCGGCGATGATGATAATCTCATATTACGGCTGGTTCAGGGACAAGAACACCGGGCTGCCGTTTCTTGAGGATCCGACCCGCGCCCCGATGATAATGCTCTGCGTTGCGGCGGTTCTGTGCATAATCTCCGACGCCGTTTTGCTTTATATCATGGTGCGCTCGTCGCAGAACGAGAAGCTGCGCGAGGAGCTGAGAATAAAAGATTACCAAAACGCGCTGAATCTCGAATATTACAAAAATGTCGAAAACAGCAGCAACGAAGTAAGAAAGATACGCCACGACCTCGCGAACATAATTCAGACGGCGTATGAAGTCGTCCACAGCGGAAACGAAGTCGACCGCGAAGCGGCCGAGCGGATGCTCGACCAGCTCAGAACAGAGGTCGCGGATATAAAAATAGAAAAATTCTGTCTCAACACTCTTGTCAATGTCATCGCCTCGAACAAGGCGAACGAGTGCAGAAAGAATGACATCGCCTATGATTTCGACCTCAATGTGCCGAGGTTTGTTGGTATCGAGGATGTCGATATCTGTAAGGCGTATGTCAATATATTCGACAACGCGATAAATGCGGCAAAAGCTCTCGAAGAGAACAGATATATAAAAATAAGAAGCTTCGTCGACGAAAACGACGGAATGTTATATATCAGCAGCGAAAACGCCGTCGCACCCGACTACGAAGAGAAGAAAAAGAAGCGGACGGGCGACCACGGCTACGGATTGAAGATTCTCGAAGAGACCGCCGAAAAATACGGCGG
>ENA-OPJW01000301-OPJW01000301.1-human-gut-metagenome-genome-assembly--contig:-NODE-301-length-11897-cov-7.860665_pt1 | contig 11897 bp, 8 predicted proteins | sample MGYA00241776_ERZ501677 | MGnify/ENA primary metagenome ERZ501677 (study PRJEB25962, sample SAMEA2042298) | human gut metagenome | biome: human gut; feature: human-associated habitat; material: faeces...
TGTTCTGAACCCAAGAATCGCTATATTTGCATATCTGAAGAATCTGAAGGCTCCTTCCCAGACACACTTTTTGAAACACTACCTGCTTTTGTTGTTTGTCTGGAAAAATTCCCGATAAACAGCCACAAAAAATCCCTCCCCGAGACTCGTTTTCCAATCCAAACAGGGGAGGGGTGTTTTACGGGGTATTTGTAAGTAATCAGTATATTAGAAAACAAATCCGAACCTCAAGTCGAATCTGTTCTGTTTAGAATCCATATTTCTCTTCTCTTTTTTTGAAAGCTTCACGTCCTCCTTCAAGAATATCAGTAATATGCTCTCTTATTCCCATACTAAACAGAACCCCTTTGGATGTTTCTTGTTTAGATAATGTATGCTCTAAGGCTCCGTTAATATACTCAAATCGACAAGATTCATTATTCCTATTTTCATCTTGTCCTCTTTGGTTTGCAACAATAATATTCTCACTATCAGCACCAACGACAATATTGGGATTGTGGGTAACAATGATTAATTGCCTATTCTCCTTTCTCTTTCTAATAAACTGTACTAAATCATTATAAATAGATCGGTTGTCCAAATTATCTTCTGGTTGATCTATTAAGATAGGGCAATTCGCTTCGCTAAGTTCAATAAGTAGTTTCAGAACTGCAAGATTAGCTTTACCTGGCGACATTTTAGCCATCTCGTCACCACCGATTCTTAATTCCCAATAATCAAAGAATTCATCTCTAAATAATGCCTTTATGCTACCTTTAGGTTCTTTATACTTACGATAAGTGGCATTCCCTTGAATAATTAAATTAAAAATAAGTTTAATCTCATTAAAGTGATTTGTAAAATCAACATCAGGTAAACTATTACTGTCCCGTTCAGATAATAGATCAAATTGACTGAAATCAGTTGATCTTTGATTAAAAAATTCTAAAAAATTATTTCTAAATCGATTATAATAAAATTTAATGGATCCTGTTAGGCAAATATCTGCTATGGATGCCGCTTTTGCATTTAGCACGTCAATAATTCGTCTGTATTCAGCATAAGCATCTTCATATCCTTTTAAGAATTTGCTTTTCTCGTTATCTCTTAATTTCTCTAAGGTCTTAATTTGGTCTTCAATATTACTTATGCGCAATAGTTTAGTTCTTTCGCGTTTAATCTCTTCTTCAATAGAAATTATTTGCTCCCGATTTTGGAGTTTTGCTTTAATGGGGGACAGTTGTGTCTCAATCTCTTTATTTATTTCATCAATTCTAGAACTAAATTTAGTATTTCTCTGTTCTCCATCTGTTTTAAGAGATTCGATTTCTTGTTGAAATCGATTTATTTTAGACCTTATTGTTGAAAATATATTATTAAAATATTTATTTTTAGACGTTTCTGTTGCTACTGTTAATCGAGAATTTATGTTCGCTATTAAAGAATCAAGCTCTGTAAAAACACTATCTAAACTTGCATATTCATTAATTATATTAGCCCGTATAGTCTGTGTTTTATCTCTCCTTTTAGTTAACGTATTATACTTTATCAATTCTGTATCTACCACAGAATTCCCTTTCAGATCCTCAATGGACGTATTTAAATGGGTAATTTGATTGTTAATACCTAAAACATCCCCAATATCTTTTTTCTGCTGTTTTAATACATCAATCTGCTCTTGAATCTTAAAATATTCATCAATAGCATTGTCTCTGACATTATCAAGCTCTTTAACTTTTTGTATAAATTCATCATAATGTAGCTTGCATTCATTGTCTTGTAGGAGAATATCTCGAATAAATTTGCCTAATTCTTTTCTGGTATTATTTTGTATGTTAGAGGTCAGTTTAATAATATATGATTGTGGAATATACACAAATTGTCGGTTTTTCGCCGTGGTATTATCGTTATATTTATATTGCACATTGTCCTCCCATTCTACGATAAAATCGAAACTTTCCGTCCCTCTGAAATTATAGCTATCAACTACCGTTTGAGAAATCTCCTCTTGTTCTTGTTTGCAGGCATATTTATAATCTATTGTATTTGCTATATAATGGAGTAATAAAGATTTTCCTGATGATTTTCCACCAATGATAGTATTTAAATCTGGATTTAAATATATCTTTTGGGAAGTAAAATCAGAGTGCCCTGTGAATTGTACGGATTTAATAACCCGATCTAGCCTTTTATTATTGGGGTTATTTCGTTGAATTTTTCGTCTCAATTCTGGTTCAAAGATTACCTGCCTAAGCCCTTCAAACGTAGGACTTGCTTTCAGCCAAGTAAAACAATGCCCTAATTCTTTCGGTCTAGTATTAATTTTATTAGCTGCAAATTGATGCGCATCACTGCAATGTAATAATCTACTATTTACACTTTGCGCTTTTAATGAGGCTATTCCTTTATTTGCCTCTTCTGCAGAGGGAGAGGCACTAAAAATAAAATGAACATCGTTAATGATTGTCTTCTTATCAGCAATTGATCCATCCCATCTAAATTGTTCCCATTCAGTTTTGCCTATGGCTTTAAAATATTTCCCAGCTAGATAAGTATTAGGCTCAGCACCTTCTCCTAATAATTCTTTGATTTTAGAGATTTCAAAATTTATGTTATTAAATCCGATTTCAAGCGGATTGTAACTTCCTCGTTTCTCTTTTGGAGTTGAATAATAGATGTGCCTCCCGAAATCTGATAATGATTCTTTTGTAATAATCCCACCCCAGGAATAACCGTCAGTATATTCGGAATTAAGATTTGCTTTCCCTCGTAATCCAGCAAGAAAATGGTATTCTATAACTTCAACAGGTAATTGAGAGGTATCCGCAAAAATAATATGATAATTAATACGATTAAGTTTATCATTCCCTACAAATTCTTTAATCCGAACCTCAATAACAGGCAGAATCAATTCAATATTTTGCAGTCTTCCTTCTTTTTTATATTCTAGAACCTTTTTGTAGCCATCTAGAAATAAATAGTCATTAATTCCTATAACTTTTATTTCTTGGGGTAAATTCTCTAGTTCTGATAGGAATTTACTCCAAACCTCGTCCGTATCACCACCATAATCGGAACACAATGATGCTGGGGTATGTATATGAAGATCCCATTTGTTCCATTCAGAACCTCGTCTATAAGTTTCCATACGCGTGAAATAAAACTCTATTACACAAATATATGGATTTTTTTAAGACAAAAGACTATTTGTATATTTAATTGCAATAAAAGGGAAGAGGTATTTTATTGATTGGCTACATAAAAGGCGTGTATCTATAACTCAAACCCTCCCAACTCCTCTTGGCCATGTTTGCGCTTTTCTATCACCTCCCGATACTGTTCCTGCATATCGAGCGCCTTTATAAAGTAGGGGATGGAAACCTTCTCGGGTAATTGCGTGTAACGCTTGTTGAGTTGGTAGGTCAGGCTTATTGGCTCCGTACTCGGAACGCCAACGGCATTGTACTTGGTAAGCAGTACTGATAATGCTACCTTGTTTCGTCTGGGCGCTGCCACTCCTTTGGCTTTACAGAAATCGCACAGCTCCTTATAAATGGCAGCTTCCGCCTGCTTAATGGCTGGTTGGATAAAGCAATCCGTCGTCAGCTCATAGCCCTTTGCCTGAGGCTTTATAAGTCCAGCTTGTCGGCACTCTTCCAATAAAGACGAAACGGTGTTGCGAGACAGACCGAGTGCCTGTGCAATCTGGCTCTTGCTTCATCGGATGGTATTCGTATTGTTCAGGCAGATGGCCTTTAACAAGAGCAGGAATCCCGCCATCGTGGCGGAATAGTTCCTTGTAAAGAAGCCATTATTCAGCAGGAAAAAATCCTTCTCGACAGGCTTTATCTGGTAACTGTTCCGCTTGATAAATCCACGGACAGCATCTTCCTTAATGGCAGTCTGCACGGTAAGACAACCAGCCTCTTTGAGCCGTTTGATAACACGGCGGATGGTTCGTTCATCCAGTCCTGTAAGAAGGGCCAGTTTCTCTTCGGTAATGTGAGAACAATTTGTTTGGTGGTCAGAGCAGCATTTGATGGTGGCTCATACATAAACATCGACAGGCTTACTGTTGCCCGTCTGAAACGTGACGATCGATTTGGGTATAGCGGTATAATTCATCGTTGGCAATGGAATTTTGAGGGTTGGTAAATAGAATCTCTTTTAAATGTAGCAGTTTTCGGAAACGGGCTACGCCATAGTGCTCTTTCGCCTGCTTGCGGTTCTCGAATCACTTGCGGTCTTTGATGTGGTAGTACATGGTCGGAACGACTTTATTAGGTAGTGTATAAGTAGGTAGTGTATATATAGGACACTTTTAAGCAGTTATCATAGGACAGTTTTGAGCAACTGCCTGCCTACTATCTGAACGGATTGAATCTGGAATCTCGGGGATGAACGGAATGCCTGCCCCGTCTTGGAATTGGATAAGCAAAGATACAAAAAGTTCAATAATTATACAAATATTTAACAGCCTATTTTGTATTGTTTGTCTCTCGGTCGTTTTGTATCTTTGAGAAACTGAAACCTCGAACTGACTATGAACTCTACGATTCCTCAAAACTGGAGTGATGAAGCCATGGAGTATGCCAACCGACTGGCCGACCGAATCAATGTAGGCTGGGATGGTGAGAACTATTGCCCGAGCGATTGGAGCCTCCGATTTCTTGTTCGTCTGAACAAGGGCTTGGTGAAAGCCCCCTTCACTTATGAAGCCTTCAGGGATAACGACGACATCATGGCTACATTGGAGGGATACGGACTGGATGCCGAAAAGTTCTGGTATGCGTTGCTCTTCATCTACGACATCACGATCTCATTCTGCCTGAATGCAGCCGATGCCAGTAAGACGGATTATGAGATTCTGACGGAACTCAACGATTTTCTGCAAAAGCACCCGAAAGCAGTTCTCTACCTCTCGGAGGATCGGGAGTTGCGCAAGAGTGAACGCTACGAAACCAACAGTCCGTTGATTCTGGACTGTCTGCGTCGTTTTGTCAAGCAGGAGTTGGCGCAATATCCAGAACCGCCCCAACAAAAAATCTTTACCATCGACCTCCTTTATAGGAATTATACAGAATCGCTGTCCACAGCCCAGCAACAGGTGCTGATGTATCGGTTGTTCAAGGTACTGTTCGATACCCTCAAATTGCCCGAATTGCGTGCCAAGCGGGGAGAGGTTGTGTCGTACAGCAAACAGCTCCTTGTCTCCCGCATCATCTATTTCTGCCGACTGACGGCCAATGAATCCTTTACAGTGGACAGCTCCTCGTTGAAAGGAGTCCTGAAACAGTACGGAAATACGGACTTCAACCAACTGGAACCTCGGGTTTATACGGGCGGCTTGCGACTGCCGAAAGAAGAGGGTGAGTAAGTCGGGTTGTATTTTACTCCCTAAAGAGGAGTGGAATTTTGCCGAGCTTTGTCGTGTCGGATGGATGGTTCAGACGACCTGCAAACCCCTCGGGCAAGGCAAGCAGCTAACCAACGCCCCTCCGTAAAGGACGGAGTAATTTATAGCCATGAAAAAGCTCATTATCACCTCGGATGACCAGAATCGTCAGTTCGCATTTGTAAAGGGTAACCGCCCGACCAATGCCAAGACTGTGAAGGCTAAGGAGAAATCGATGCAGGAGCATGGACAACTGTCGCCCATCACCGTTGTGAAGGGTGAGGATGTCTACCTGATGAACGGCCATCTGGTAGACTTACAGGGAAACGACATCCCCGACAAGCAGACAGAACAGTACTATGCCGTGGTGGATGGACAGCACCGAGTGGTCGCATGGATGAACTTGGGCAAGAACTTGGATGACCTCGTGATTTGTGAGGCGCTGAATGCCGAGATGGAGATTGCTGCCCTGATCGCCGAGATGAATATCTGCACGACCTCGTGGAAGGGGACCGATTATATGGCAGCTCCAGCAATGGCCCTGGCTGCAAAGAATGAGGTCTTTGATTTTGCCGTGGAGCTGCAGACGAAAGGCTTCCCGCTGGCGACTATCTCTCTCTGGTGTACGGGCGCCAACTCCCTCAAGCCGAAAGACCTTGTGTCCAGCATCAAGAACAAGACGCTACCACGGGCATTTGCAGATGCAGGCTGGTTCTACCGAAGCGTCAAGTGGTATGAGGCCGCCTCAGAACGGATTCCGAATGCGTTCCTGACCAAGAAGTACCTGATTACCTATCTGGTCAAAAAGTTCAACCACGCGGAGGACCCCACGCAGTTCAGCAGCCAGATGGAGGAGAAGTTGAGACGCCTGACGGTGGAGCAGGTGAACGAGATCATGAATCCCAAGGCGAATGATGGAATCACGCGGGAACAGGCAACTTATGATATGCTGGAAAAGTACCTCGGGTAATGGAAGCGCCACATGCCATCAGAAGAAAGGAGGTCGGTTACCAACAAGGCCGCCGACCTCCCGATTCTTACAGCAGATGCTGCATGGCTTCGTCGATTTGCGAGTTCTCGAATGAATCGAGGTAAATTTGAGTGGTCGAGAGGTTGGAGTGTCCCAACGATTCGGAAATCAGAGCCACGCTTACTCCTGACCGTTTCAGGACGGTTGCGTATGTGTGGCGGGCAACGTAGGTCGTCAATGGAACCTCCAATCCGATCAGTTTTCCCAGTACCTTTAATTCCCGATTGATTTTTGCCAGCACCTTATGTGTCCGATTGAAAATCTGTTGTGGTGTCCGATGGACATTGCGATTGAGAATCGGAAAGATATAATCCTCTTTCGCATGTCCTGTCTTGCTGTATTTCCCGATAATCTGCACGGCGTTCGGCACCAGCTGGAAGGATAACAACTTCTGGGTCTTGTGACGGGTGTAATAGATTCTGCCTTTTATGAGGTCCTTGTAACGTAACCGTGCCATGTCTCCGAAATTCATTCCTGCCGTAAAGTAGGAGAACAGGAATAAATCCTTGGCGAGTTGTCGGTACCCCGTCGTATGTCTCTCTGTAATTTCGAGATCAATTAACCGTTGAATGTCCTCTTTGCCGATGGCTCGCTTGCGAGTCTTGGCCCACAAACTGCCCACCTGGTAAAGGCTGAACGGATTTTGTTTGGTCTCGATTCGTCCCTCTTTGACCGCCTTGTTGTAGATGGCCTTGAAGATGGCGAACCGTGTGGCGATGCTGTTGTCCCTGTTTCCACGTTTTCGCAGGTATAGTTCCAGCCCTTTCAGATAGTCGAGGTCGATGGCCTCTATGGCCATGCTGGTCGGTTTGTAGCCTTCCAACACTTGCAGGGCATATCGGTGTTTGGTTGCCGAGTGAATCTTGCCGAGCGATTCCAACCGTTCGATCTCCTCGTTGAATCCTTGTTCGATGGTGATTCCTGCGATATGGGCGGTTTTTACCTCAAACAGCGTATCGAAGTTTACGGGAATATCCAACGCCTCCAGTCTTTTGATCTTCTTCTGAAATCCTGTTAATGTGCCGTCGATTTTGCTTTGCAGGGCGGCGCGATCGGGGCAATCCGTTGTCAGCATTTCGGCCTCTTTGTCCCAGTAACAGGGAGCAACAGAAAGTCCGAGAGCAACGAATTTTGTGACGCGGTTGTGAATAAATCGGAGCGTCAGCGGTGATTGCCCATTCTTGTTGGCTTTGTTGGTTCGTAAAATAACTTTGATTTTCATTTACTTGCGTATTGTGCAAGTAGTTGTAGACGGCGATTTCGGGGTACAACAAAAGGTACAACATTTGCGTGCGGAAGCTCCTTTTTGCCCCTTCTTCCTCCTGCCGCATACGAAAAAGAGGTCGCATCCTGCGATGCAACCTCCTGATTTCGAGCCGAAACCGAGATTTGAACTCGGGACCCCTTCATTACGAGTGAAGTGCTCTACCGCTGAGCTATTTCGGCCTGGGAAGACTTCCTGTCTCCTTTCGGACTGCAAATATCTGAAAAAAATTCTTTTCCTGCAACAATTTTGCAAAAAATCTCTCATTTCTTCTTATCTTCGCATCTGAAATAATCCCAAGCTCTTGTTTTTGCGATGATTACTTTTTTGGTGTGCCTTGCCCTGCTGGTGGGGGCATACTTCGTATACGGGCGCTATCTCGAGCGGCTCGTGGATATCGACCCGGCGGCCGAGACCCCCTGCCACCGGTGCTATGACGGCGTGGACTACGTCCCGCTGCCACGCTGGCGCATCTTTCTGATCCAGCTGCTCAACATTGCCGGGCTGGGCCCGATCTTCGGCGCCGTGCTCGGGGCCGCCTACGGACCCGTGGCCTTTCTGTGGATCACCTTCGGCGGCATCTTCCTCGGGGCGATGCACGACTTCGTGGCCGGGGTCATCTCCCTGCGGCACGACGGGGCGAGCCTTCCCGAGTCGGCCGGGCATTACCTCGGCCGCGGCACCCGCCTCTTCATGCGGCTCTTCTCGGTGGGACTCATGGTCCTTGTCGGGGCGGTCTTCCTTTCGCAGCCCGCATCGCTGATTGTCAACCGGCTCGACATCCCGGCACTCGAAGGGGAGGCCTTCGGCGGATTCTCGTGGCTGATGCTCCTCGTGCTGGGCGTGATCCTCGTCTACTACATTGCGGCCACGCTGCTGCCCGTCGACAAGATCATCGGGCGCATCTATCCCGTGTTTGGCGTCGCGCTGCTCTTCATGGCCCTGGGCGTCCTCTTCGTGCTGCTCTTCAGCGGGCGCTACACCATTCCCGAGTTCACGTCGTTCGAGAACTGCCTGACCGACGCCCGCGAGTTCCCGATCGTGCCGATGCTCTTCACGACGATCGCCTGCGGCGCCATTTCGGGCTTCCATGCCACGCAGTCGCCCCTGATGGCCCGCTGCATGCGCAGCGAGGGCGAGAGCCGTTCGGTCTTCTACGGTGCGATGATCTCCGAGTCGATCGTTGCCCTGATCTGGGCCGCCATCGGCATGGCCTTCTGGGGCGACGTTGCGGGGCTGAACGCCGCCATCGCCCGGTACGACGGGCAGGCGGCCATCCTCATCGACCTGATCGCCACCGAGACGCTCGGTCCCGTGCTGGCCGCCTTCGTCATCTTCGGCGTCGTGGCCTGCGCCATCACCTCCGGCGATACGGCCTTCCGTTCGGCACGTCTGATCGTCGCCGACTTCCTCGGCATCGAGCAGCGCTCGCTGCGCAAGCGCATCTGGATCAGCCTGCCGCTCTTCGCCGCGGGGCTCGTCATCATCTTCGCCCTGCCGTTCCAGGTCATGTGGAGCTACTTCGCCTGGATGAACCAGACGCTGGCCGTCGTGACGCTCTGGATGATCGTCGTCTACTTCGCCCGGCGGGGCCGCGGGGTGGCCGTGGGGCTGATCCCCGCCCTCATCATGACTTACGTCTGTGCCAGCTATATCTTCGTCTCACCGCTCATGTTCGGCATGCACAACCGCGTGGCAGCCTATGTGCTGGGCGGGGTGCTGACGCTGGCCATGCTCGTGTGGATCATCATCAAACTGCGTCGCGACCATGCAAAAGGCAATGCTTAACCCGACCCCCGACCAGACCTTCGAGGTGATCGGCGAGGGTCCCTACGATTTTTCCCGCGTCCTGCGCCACAGCCGCGAACTGCAACAGGCGGGCCGTGTCGAGGAGGCCTGTAACGAACGTTTCCAGGCTTTCCAGCGGCTGGCGGAGCTGATTCCCGAACAGGAGGAGGTGATCCTCGAGTGGAACCACCGCAACTCGCGTGCGGCGCTCGAGCTGATCGAGGCCTCGGCCATCGACCACTTCCTGATCAACGACTTCGAGATGTCGGCGGCGCTGCTGGAGATGCTGCTGGAGCTCGACCCCGAAGATCACCTCGAGGGGAGCGAGCTGCTGGCGTTCGACTACCTGGCCATGGATGAGCAGGAGCTCTTCGACGAGGTCATCAACGACATCTCGGACAAGTGCGCCAGCCGGGAGCTGCTGTTGCTGTGGTCGGCCTACCGGCGTGACGGCCGCCTGCCGCAGGGGGAGCTGCAACGCTTCCGCACGCGCTTTGCCCCCTATTTCGCGGAATTCACCGCGGCGGAGCACCCGGCCGACGAGGCCTACCTGCGCGACATCGAGAGCGAACACCCCTCCGTCGCGGCGCAGGCCCGCGAACTGTGGCTGCGGACCGAGAACCTGTGGGTGCTGTGGCCCGGGTTCATCGAGGCGCTCCGGGCCGCACGCTGACCCCTTTCGGAGGAGGGCCTCGCTGAACCCTTTCCGGAGGGGGCCACGCTGATCCCTTTCGGGCGCCGTCCCGGGCCGCGCGCTGGTTCCTTTCGAGACGGTCCAGCCCGGGCCGCGCGCTGCTCCTTTCCGGGAATGTCCCGGACGTCGTTTTCGTTTTGAATAAAACCTTGAAAAACCGATAATTATGAAAGCATCTCTCCTTTTTGCCGCCCTGCCTTCGGCGGCGCTGCTGCCCGGCTGCGGGGAGCAGGCCGTTCCGGCCCCGCCGCGCCCCAACATCATCTTCATCTATGCCGACGACCTGGGCATCGGCGACTTGAGCTGCTACGGCGCCACGAAGATCTCGACGCCCAACATCGACCGGCTGGCCGCCCAGGGACAGCGCTTCACCAATGCCTATGCGACCTCGGCCACGAGTACGCCATCGCGATTCGGTCTGCTGACGGGCATGTACCCGTGGCGGCAGAAGAATACGGGCATCGCCCCGGGCAACTCGGAACTGATTATCGACACGGCCTGCCATACGCTGGCCGATGCCCTGCATGGTGAGGGCTACGCCACGGGCGCCGTGGGCAAGTGGCACCTCGGCCTCGGCCCTGCGGGCGGCACGAACTTCAATGCGGAGATCCGTCCCGGGGCCCGCGATATCGGCTTCGACTACGAGTTCCTGATTCCTGCGACGGTCGACCGCGTGCCGTGCGTCTTCGTTGAGGACGGCCATGTCGTGGGGCTGGACCCCGCCGATCCGATCACGGTGAGCTATACGCAGAAGGTCGGCGACTGGCCTACGGGCGAGGAGAACCCCGAGCTGGTGACCCTCAAGCCGAGCCAGGGCCACAACAACACGATCATCAACGGCATCCCGCGCATCGGCTGGATGACGGGCGGCCGCGCCGCGCTGTGGGTCGACGAGCACATCGCCGATACGATCACGGCCAAGGCCACGCGCTTCATCGCGCAGCACCGCGACGAGCCCTTCTTCCTCTATATGGGTACGCAGGACGTGCACGTGCCGCGCGTGCCGCATCCGCGTTTTGCGGGCAAGAGCGGAATGGGAACCCGCGGCGACGTGATCCTGCAGCTCGACTGGACGATCGGCAAGGTGATGCGCACGCTCGACAGCCTCGGCCTTGCGGACAATACGCTGCTGATCTTTACATCGGACAACGGACCGGTCATCGACGACGGCTACCAGGACCGGGCGCTCGAACTGCTCGACGGCCATACGCCGATGGGCATCTATCGCGGCGGCAAGTACAGCCTCTACGAGGCCGGCACGCGCGTGCCGTTCATCGTGCGGTGGCCGGCGCGCGTTTGTCCGGGCGAGCAGCCGGCGCTCTTCTCGCAGATTGACGTCTACCGCTCGCTGGCCTCGCTCACGGGGGCCGACATCCCGGCCGGGGCGGCGCCCGACAGCCGCGACTGCCTGCCGGTGCTGCTGGGCGAGTCGCACGAGGCCCGCGAGTATGTCGTGCAGCAGAACCTGAACAACACGCTGGCGATCATCTCCGGCCGTTGGAAATACCTTGAGCCGAGCGACGGCCCGCGGCTCGAATACTGGACGAAGACCGAACTGGGCAACGCGCCCGAGCCGCAGTTGTACGACCTTTCGACCGACCCGTGCGAGCTGAATGACGTGGCCGCGGAACACCCCGACATCGTGAAGTCGCTCTCGTCGAAGCTCGTCGAGGTGCGCGGTGCTGTCCGCTCCACAACGCGGTAAGCCCCTCCGACAACAGCAGCAGCCCGCCTCTTGCCGAGGCGG
>ENA-OPJW01000304-OPJW01000304.1-human-gut-metagenome-genome-assembly--contig:-NODE-304-length-11866-cov-1.604267_pt1 | contig 11866 bp, 4 predicted proteins | sample MGYA00241776_ERZ501677 | MGnify/ENA primary metagenome ERZ501677 (study PRJEB25962, sample SAMEA2042298) | human gut metagenome | biome: human gut; feature: human-associated habitat; material: faeces...
GTTCTCCGTCATTGTATTTGGCTACGTCGATGGAACCGCCTGTCTGGAAGTCGGGATATAGCTGAAACGATTCTCCACGCAGATAGCTGATGGAGGCGTCGCAAAGTTCATTGAAGTTGTGAGGTAATATCTTGGATGAAAGTCCGACGGCAATTCCTTCTACGCCTTGGGCCAGTAACAAAGGAAATTTGACCGGAAGCGTAACCGGTTCACGATTGCGGCCATCGTAGGAAGCTTGCCATTGAGTTGTCTTCGGATTAAATACCGTTTCCAGGGCAAATTTGGAAAGGCGGGCTTCAATATAACGAGGCGCAGCCGCACTGTCGCCCGTCAGAATATTACCCCAGTTTCCCTGACAGTCTACAAGTAAATCTTTCTGTCCTAATTGCACCAGCGCATCCCCGATAGAAGCGTCACCATGCGGGTGAAACTGCATGGTATGTCCTACGATGTTCGCCACCTTGTTGTAGCGTCCGTCTTCCATACGGCGCATGGAGTGCAGGATACGTCGCTGTACGGGTTTCAGGCCATCCATGATATGGGGTACGGCACGTTCCAATATAACATATGAGGCATAGTCCAAAAACCAGTTTTGGTACATGCCGCTCAATTGGTGCTTTATATTGGCATCCTTTGCGTCCGCAGGTTTGTAATCCGAGTGTTCTTCGCTCTCGGTCGGGAGTTCCTTGTCCAAATCATCTTTCGGTGCTTCAAAATCTTCGCTCATATTTGTTCGGGAATTGTCTGTTCTATGATATTAATTTTCAGTTGCAGGCAAAAATACGAATTTTATCGGGAAAAACGGTAAAGAAGGGGGGCAATTCTGTTTTGCCATATATGGAGGGTGTAAATGCACTTCCTTGCGGACGGAGGTATTATGTTTGCTTTTCTTGCCTATTCATTGGCAAGGTCTTGCCAAGGGCATGGCAGCGCTTTGCCAACCTATTGGCAGCGCTTTGCCAACCTGCTGGCAAAAGTTTGCCAAGGACATGGTCACCTGTTGGCATTGTTACTCGCTGGCGTCTAATCAATTAACATCGTTTTGCAGAATAATGCCGCGCATGGGTAAGTTGACCGGATGCTAAGTAAACTCTGCCAACAGGTTTCTATTTAGAGAGGAGATATGCGGAAATTGTATTGATAGGCTGTATCTTTCTGTATCTCGTATTGGGGGCGAGGTCCCGGTCCGCAACTGGCGTTCCCCAGTCCCCGTTGGATGCAATCCAGATTAAGTACGATTTCGGCACGGTGGATATCCTGCAAGTCGTGACCGTACTTTACATGTCGCAAGTCCTTGTCGGTATAGTGCAGGGCGCTGAAATCGAACGTATCGGCGGCAGAAATCTTGATGCCTTTTCCCTTATCGTCTGTCAGCGTCAGCCATCGTGCATCGCAACGCTCTCCCATGCTCTGGGCGCTTACATACCACTCTTGCAGGTTGGTGACGGTAGAGCTGTAACGACCTATGTAGGCTGCATTTTTACGGTCTTGATAGTTCTCTATGGGACCTCTTCCATACCATTCTATTGTTTCTAGCGTGGGATTGAAGAATGCTTGCAGGGACAGACGGGGCAGGTTGAAATATTCTTCGGTCTTGAAAGACGCATGTACGTCCACTTCACCGTTACAATATACGGTATAACTTAATGAATAAGGCACTTGCACCTCACCGTAAGTCTCTACCAGTTCGATATTCACCACCGCTGAGAGCCCGTCTTGGGCAACGTTCCAGTCAAGGCGTTTCACTTCTCTCTTAGCTTCTTGCCAGTTTCGCCGGTCGTTGTTGATGGACCGGAAAGTGTTCAGTGACCATCCTTCCTGCATGTGAATCATGTTCTTCCCGTTGTGGCGCAAAGCTATCAGCTTTCCTTGCTGCCGGTTGAAGGAGACTTCCACTTTGTTGTTTCTGATATGCAGGTAGGGCCAGTTCGAATCTATGGCACGGAGATGCTGCTTGTCGTTCGTGCACTCCATGACAACCGGTTGCAATCCGCTGGCGTTGCTCTTCTGGAGTGCCAGTTGCTCGGTTGCCACGACATGGCCTGCATTTGCCCATGTGCAATCGTGCTTTAACTTGACTTCCAGATTGAGAAAGTATTCGGCATCACTTGTTAGGTAGTCTGAATACGGAAGTGCCACTTCACAGTGTCCGGTAGGTTGGGTGTCCGGAAGGTCTATTGTTCCTGCATGGATGGCAACCCCATCTTTCAGTATGGAATAACGTAACTCGAAATTCCGGAGGTTCAGGAAGGCATAGCGGTTGTGTATATGGATGGTATTCTTGCCGGCAAGGGTCAATGTGATGTATTGATAGACCTTTTTGACCTCCCATAACTTCGGTGTTTCCTTCCGGTCTGGAGTGACAATGCCGTTGCAGCAGAAGTCGTTGTCATTAGGACGGTCGCCGAAACTTCCTCCCATGTAATAATGGTCGGAGGGTCTTCCTTGCATGTTGATGCCTTGGTCCACCCAGTCCCAGATGCAACCACCAATCATCCGTTCCGAATGGTTTTCGATATAATCCCAATACTCATCCAGGTTGCCGATGGCATTACCCATTGCATGTGAGTATTCGCATATAAAATAGGGTTTCTCGCGGGCTTCCCGGTCTCTTCCTGTCATGCCTTCAATGGATGGATACATATTCGAATCGATATCCATGGCATCATTTTTTCCGGCATAATGTATGATGCGGTGGTTGCCGTCTATTTTTCGTGCCTCTTGGTAACAAGCAACAAAATTGTCACCGGCGCCAGACTCATTGCCCATTGACCAGAATATGACCGAAGGGTGGTTCTTGTCGCGTTCCACCATGCGGGCTACCCTGTCCACAAAAGCGGGTTCCCAACTTTTCTCATAGGAGAGCAATGCGTTTGCATGGCACTCTATGTCCGCTTCGTCCATTACATAAATTCCATAATGGTCGTATAGGGCGTACATCTTAGGGTCGTTGGGGTAGTGGCTTGTACGGACCGTATTGATATTAAACCGCTTGAACATAAGAATATCTTGAATCATGCTTTCCACCGGTATAGCTTTTCCGTATTGCGGATGCGTGTCATGCCGGTTTACGCCTTTGAAAAGGACAAGGGCATTATTGACATATACCCTCTTGTTGCGTATTTCTATTTTCCGGAATCCATATTTCTGGGTGGTGGCTTCGAGTATGTTTCCCCGGCTGTCCGTCAATTCAAAATTGACAGTATATAGGTGGGGAGTTTCTGCGCTCCACAATAATGGATTGGCAATGACAGCTTTGCCGTTGCACGTGCTTTCCTTTCCTCCTTCCACCTTGTTTATGGGCATTGTCAGCGAATGGATGAATTCGCCTTGGGGATTCAGCAAAGTCACACGCAATGCCGCGTCCTGCACTTCCTTTCCATAATTGTGTATGTCCGCTTTTACATTCAGCTCTGCCTTGTCCAGGTTGTCGTAGAAGGAGGACGTCAGGTGAATATCCCGCAGACGTACTTTGGGAGTGGCAATCAAGTACACATCCCGGTGTATGCCGCTCAGGCGGAACATGTCTTGGTCTTCCAGGTAACTGCCTTCGCTCCAGCGGTAAACCTCTACCGCAAGTGTGTTCTTGCCGGGCTTCACATACGGGGTGATACGGAATTCGGCATCGTTGTTTGCACCCTGCGTATATCCTACTTGTTTTCCGTTTATCCACACATAAGCGGCACTGTAAATGCCGTTGAAATGGATGAAGATTTCCTTGTCCTTCCAGTCGGACGGAAGGGTGAAATCTCGGCGGTAGGAACCGGTTGCATTAGGTTCTTCCAGAACGGTGTATCCATCTTTTCCTTGTATAAAGGGGGGATTATTGCGGAACGGATAAGTGATATTGGTGTAAATGGGCGTGCCGTATCCTTGCATCTCCCAGTTCGACGGTACGGGTATTTCATCCCATCCGGATACATCGTAGTTCGTTTTATAGAAATTCTCCGGACGTTCAGAGGGCTGTTTTGCCCAATTGAACTTCCAGTTTCCATTCAACAGCAGATACCGGGAGGAGCTTGTGCGTTTCCAGGGAGTGGCATAGGACGCGTCCGACTGCATTTCCCGTAGATTGGCAAAAGGAATGAAGGTAGCCCTTCCTTCTTCTTTGTTCCGGGCAAAAACTTGTTCATTCTCCCAGTCATTCTTGCTTTGTACCTTTTTGGAAGAGGGCAGTACCTTCAAGTCTGATTTCACTAATTTCCACTGACGGTTCTTCAGGGGAGTGTCAGCCTTGACATGACATGCAAAATCATTCTCTGCATCGGACTTGAATCCAAGATAAAATCCTGTCCAGGGACTTAGGAAAGTATATGTGCCATCCTCCAATTCTGTGAGTACCCACTCTTGAGAACCATTTTCATGAATGGTCTCCCATAAGGCAACCGGACATTCCGTTTGCCCCTTTCCTCCGTTCCCTATGCTCAGCTGTAGCAATGGGCTGGCAATGTAATAACGGCCTTTGATTTCCGATGGGAGTATTTTCCATACTTGGGTTTCTTTGGTTCCGTCCCGTTTGCTGAGCACTACTTTGGGGTCGGCATTCTGCTCCTTATGGAGTTCCAGTGCCAGACCGTTGGCAGTGCAAAGCTGATATCCTTGCTGATGGTCAATTCCTTGGGACGAACTTTTTGGTTCACCTTCAGTGATAGCTGATAATCCCCAAACAGTTTCCGCTGTCGCAGCATGTACGCTGTGAAAAAATGGCTTGACAGCAAGTAAACATATTCCTACGATAAAAAGGTGTTTTCTTATATAGTGTATCATTTTTTTGTGAATTTCCATTCGTCAAATAAGAACTTTCCGTTTCCGAATACGAAGTAAATATCGTGTTTACCTTTAATCTGTTTGTCCAACGGCTTTGTCAATGTTTGCCACGTATCGGTATCAAAGGTCAAGGTGGATAGGAGCGGACCGTCTGGACTGTCCATGTGTATTTCGATGGAGCCTTTCCCTTTTATCTTCATCTGTATGGCTTGAGGTGATTGCGGGAATTCCGCACCGCGGACACAGATGGCCTGTCCGCTCTTGTTTCCTACGGCAGCCATGTTGCCCGTCTGTCCGGTCGGTTCAAAGGCAACGCCGCGTGTGGCGGCTGTGGTCTCGGCCTGTTGCTGCGCAAACGGGTCGAGAGGCTTGATTTGTGAAACGCCCTTGGCTGTGGCTGTGCCCATGTGGATAGTGAGGTTCTTTTCGTCTACCTCTATTTCTTCCACGCAGATACTGCGGACGCCCACTTTGAGGTCGCGGCTGTCCTGCAAGCCCAGTGAGTGGTAGAAGAGATAGTACTTCCCTTGAAATTTTGCCAGATGCGTATGGTTGTTGCTGTCGGACATGCCATAGTCGCCGGGATTTTTGAAGTAGTTGTCACGGTAGGTCCAGCTGTCTGTCTCAAGTGGCGTGCGGCTCGTCATGTAGCTCATGCAGCACCGGCTCGGCTTGTCTATATCCTTGTGGGGCCATGCATTCCGGTTCTTCCAGTTGGTGTTGTAGGTGTAAATCCAAGTGCCGTTCAGATAGTTCAGTTCGTTCGCTTCAAAGTGGTATGGCGCTTTTATTTCAACTATTTCGCTGTCCAGCGTCTTCATGTCATTTGCCAGCCGCACGATGCGTGCGTCTCCGGGAATGTAGTCGTCGCTGTCGCCCCCGCCAAAGGAGAGCCAGCCGATGCCCTTGTCGTCGATGACTACTCCCGGGTCGAAGGGAGCCTTGCACTTGCCGAGTCCTGGAGTATTGCCGTCTACCACGCATTTGCCCAATGGGTCTGTCCAGGGCCCCACGGGGGAAGTGGCGGTCAGCATACCTACACCGGAACCGCTGTTGGAGTAGTACAGATAGAAGTGTGTTTTGCCGTCGGCCTCCTTGCGCGAAGCGATGGAAGGTGCCCACGAAGCCATTCCCCAGGGAGCCAGAGCCTTTACATTGATTACTCCGTGATAGGTCCAGTTCACCATGTCATCGGAAGAGACCATCGTCAGCGAATGGATGTGCTGATAGGTGTTTTTCCCGTTACGGCCCACTACATCATATTGCTGGTGGTCGTTAGTGCCGTACACATAAATGCGGCCGTCGTGCACCACTGCTGTGGGGTCGGCCATGTATTGGAAGTCGAGAAGGGGATTGGCATTGCCGGTAGAGAACTTGGGCGAGAATTCAAAAGATTCTTCCAAAGCGCTGTCTGTAGAAACCGGAATGTTTTCAGAAGAGGCAATGTTGTCTGCCCGGAAGGGGGCTAAGGGGATGCCTTCCGTTGAAAAAAGGTTGCCTTGAGCAGCGTCACTGAAGCAGTAGCGAATGGAAACCGGGCCTTCGATTCCTTTTACCGGGACAATCAGCTTTCCCCCGTCTATCCTGGCCCGGGCCTCTTGCCATTCCTGGCCGGCTGCGGCCATCATCAGCCCCTCTATCCTTTTTCCGTGTACGGCCAGTCCGTTCTTTATGTCTTTGAAAGAGATTGTCACATGGTTGCCTTTGCGGCAGGCGCTTTCAAAGACCGGGCTTTTATAGGGGCCTGCATATATATGGTATGTATCGTCCAGTGCAAGATTGGCGAGACGTTTGCCTACGCTTCTTTTGTCACGTGGATGGATGTCCTGCACATTGTCCACCAAATCTGACACGGTAATCATCTTGACCTTGTCCAGCATTTCGGGCAACATGGCCTGCTGCTCGCGTAGCAGTGCCGGTCCGTTGTCTTTGGAGTGGTATTGGAAGGGGGCTATCTGGACCAGATAGAATGGGAATTCCTTGTTAAATCCGGTACGCCACGAGCCTATCAGCCGCTGCATCACCCGGGCGTAGGAGCTGGCACGGCCTTGGTTGGCTTCTCCCTGATACCAGATGCATCCGGCAATGCCGTAGGGCATCACGGGATAAATCATGCTGTTGTACAACGTGCCTGTTTCAGCCGGAAACCAAGGATTGGATTCATACGGATAGTCGCACAAGACCGGGTCGCTCATTACGCATTCGCGGGGCGTCCATGTCTCGGCGGTGGTTCCGCCCCATGCGGCTACGATGATTCCTACCGGCACGTCCAGCTCTTCCTGGATGTTGCGGCCGAAGAAGTAGGCCAGGGCACTCGTGCTGCGCATCGTTTCGGGCGTGCACTGTGTCCATTGCGAGAAACAGTTTTCTTGAGGGAACGGGGCGGCTATTCTGGCCACGTGAAAAATCCGGAGATTGGGACAATGGGCATTTGCCGTTTCCTCGTCTCCGTTCTTTATGCCGTGGTTGGCGCTCCATTCCATGTTGGACTGCCCGCTACACAGCCAGACTTCGCCCAGCATGACATCGGTCAAGGTTACTTCGGACGAGCCGCTGAAACGAATCTCATAAGGTCCGCCGGCTTCGCCGGAAGGTACACGGGCCGACCATTTCCCCGTATTATTGACTTGGGTCTTGATTATTTCTCCTTTCATCCATTCGGGGGCGATGGAAATTGTTTCTCCCGGAATACCCCATCCCCAGAAAGTAAGTTCTGAGTTACGTTGTAGCACCATATGGTTGGAAAATATGGCAGGGAGTTGTATCGCTGCTTGCAATTTCAGGATGCCGAGCAGCATAAATAAACTTAAAAGGGTAAGATAATGATGATATTTTTTCATACGAATATTTATTTCCATAATGTAAATTAATAGCTGTTTTTAGAAACCATTACATTTTAACCGTTACTTTTTTCCCATTATAAGCCACTACCTTTTTTGCGCCATCAGCAGTTACTATGTTGAATTTCCGTTCTTTCAACATACCGGAAAACTCTCCTTTACGATTTTCGATAGTGAGCATGCGAGTACGGTCATTCCATTTCATCGTAATGGTGCTGTACATTCCTTTTTCATAATTGTAGTTGTCATTCTCGTCTTCGTAAAGTGTGAATTCGCCGTTACAACCGGGATACACTTTTATCTCCAAGTTGTCCCATGATTTTTCGGTGCTATACTGCACTTCGGGACCTATTGGCAGGATGGAACCTGCTTTCACATAAAGTGGTAAAATGTCAATAGGGGTATCTTTCACGATGTATTGTCCGCCGGAGTGTTTCTGATTGGTCCAAAAATCATACCATTCCGTATTTTCAGGCAGATATATTCGCATAGACTTAACGGTACTGAAATCTTCTACACGGATGGTGTCCGAAACTGTTTGGGTATACATGGGTTGGGTTACAGGGCATACCAATAGGGATTTGCCAAACATATACTGATTGTGGATGTTCCACACGTTGCGATCGTGGGCAAAATCCATTGCCAAGGCACGCATGAAGCTGGACTGATTGGCAGTTACCTCCCAGGCAGTTGTGTAGATGTATGGTAACAAACTGTAGCGTAACCGAATGTATTTCTCAATCGCATCGTATATTGGCTCGCCTTTTTTGCCGAATTGATAGATTTCTCTGGGAGCACCTTCCCCATGTGACCGCATCATGGGACAGAATGTACCGAACTGTATCCAACGGGCATAAAGCTCGCGATAATCCGGGTCATCCAGCATCAAGGGATATTGCCATAGGAAGAATCCGCCGATATCGCTGTTCCAATGGGGAATGCCGCATAGTGAGAAGTTTAATCCCGCAGGTATTTGCTTCTCCAAAACTTCCCATGATGCTGTGATATCTCCTGTCCATGTATTGGCACCATAACGTTGCTGGCCGGCAAAGGCTGAGCGGGTAAGGATAAATACGCGTTTATCCGAAGTTACGGCACGCTGGTGGTCGTACACTCCACCTACACTCATTAAAGGATAGGCATTGCGTACTTTACGGAATGACCCCAAATAGGTGGGCGTGTCAAAATCTTCAGGAATGGGGTGAAAATGGTCGGGTTCGGTAGAGTCCATCCACCAGCCGTCTATACCCACAGAACGTAGGTTCTCGTTCAGGTACTTCCAATAGATGTCGCGTGCTTGCGGATGGTAGGCATCGTACACGCGGGCACCGGATGGATAGTCCATATTGGGAGGCCACTTCTCGGAACCGGATTCGGGCCATGTGCGGAAGTTGAAGAGCATGTTCCCTTTGTCTAACTCGCGATAGGGTTTGGTATGTGGTCCGAAAGCTGACCAAATGGAGATAATAATGTGGGCGTTCATTCCGTGTATGTCTTCCATCATTTTTTGGGGGTCGGGGAATTCTTCGTTCAAAAAATCCATTGCGTTCCACAAGTAGTTGCTTCCCCAGTATCTCCAATCCTGGATAATTCCATCGAGGGGCACACCCAGTTCGCGGTATTTTTGCACTACGCCAACAATCTCTTTTTGGCTTTTGTAGCGTTCACGGCTTTGCCAGAATCCATATGTCCATAATGGAAACATGGGCACTTGTCCTGTGAGGTAGCGCATCTGGGCAACTACTCCATCGGCATTTTCGCCGTACATGAAGTAGTAGTCAATGCAGTCGCCGACTTCAGAAAGAAAGGATGTCTCTTCTTGATTGTCTTTGAAGATGGTTGGCGAATAGTTGTCCCAAAAGAGACCGTAGCCTTTGACGGACTGGAAGAAGGGAATCACATCCTCAAGATTGTCTTGGATAAGGCGTTTGGTCTGGTTACGTTGCGACATTTTGCCGTTTTGCAATTGTCCCAATCCATAAATAGCTTCGTCTTTCTCTAAGGTGAACGATTGATAAACGCTGAAGGTTTTTGTGCCGGCATCATTGAAATCATCAAAACGTGCGCCTTTATTTTGTTCCTGCAACAGCGATTTCCCATCGGAAGAGGCAAAAGTTATCTGTCCGGTCTCTTCGTTGAGATGGACTGTGAGCTGATGGCTTTTGATAGTCAATATGCCCTCTTTCGAAGAAACGGATAGTTTTACTTTTTCCGGTTGCCCGATGACCGACAAGCTTTCTTTGGTATACTTCCAGCCGTCAGGCGATTTTAAGATTCTCACTGTGACAGGAGAGAAGAAGCTAATGTCTATATTTATACCTTGCACAGTGCTTTTTATGCCTTGTGAGGTGCGTTGGTAGGTTTGTGCTCTGCCTTGTTCTGCTATGAAAAATATCAGCATCAGCAGGACAAATAGTCTTAAAAAGAATCCCTTTTTCATACAATATCAGCAGTTTAGCGGTTAGTGATTTTCAGTACCAAAGAAATAGGATTGGGTGTCTTGTCTTTGGGAAGGTCAATAAGCAAGCCTTTGGAAGTTCTTCTGAACTTTGCCTTTCCGCCTCCTAATAATTCTACCTTTTCGATTTCTCCTTTGCAGTAGGGACTGCCGGTAGCCAGTGATTTTATCTGTATTTTTCCGTCTGAGGGCCATTTCATGATATGGGCATACAAGTATTTCCCTTTTTTCACAAACCGGATGTCGGCAGAAGTGTAGGGTGCGTTCTTGCCTTCGTTGAATCCTGCTCCGTCCAAAGGTATTGCTGTTTCTGTGGAGGGACCTTCACCATAAATACACCAGGGACGTGTGTCGAATATTCCTTCTCCGTTCACCTCCATCCAGGCGGCTATGTCTTCTAGAATTTTTTCTTCCTTGTCGTCGATGGTGCCGTTTCCTTTCATGGGTACGCTTAGTAATAGGTTGCCATTTTTACTGACGATGTCAATGAGCATGTGGATGACGGTCTCGGCTGATTTATACCAGTTGTCTTCGTAAGCAGAGCGGTTATAGTGCCAAGTACCGAGGCAACTACAGGTTTGCCACGCCTTGTCCTGGCATTCCGATGGAACCCCTTTTTCTACATCCCATACGATGGCCTCTTTATGTTTAGCTTCCAGCTTCTTTCCGAAGACTACAGCATTGAGCTTGCCTTTGTGAAGCTTCATGTTCTGGTTGTAATAGTGAGAGACAACTTTCAGTCCCGTATCGTTGATGGGCCAGAAGGGGAGTACACTGTCATCGAAGTAGAGCAAGTCGGGGTGATACTTGTTTATCATGTCCACAGTACGGTCGAAGAAGTTGTCGTAGTAGCTTTGCGGGGGTACGGAGGTCCCTTCGGGCCAATCCCATGCCACCCAAGCATGTCCGCTCAGGGCATGATTCTGTACGTATAGTTCTTGCGGGTCATAGCCTTCCCACCATTTTCCCTTGCCGTCTTCCTTTGTCAGTATGCGGGCATCGTAAGAGATTCCTGCGTACGGGCCTTTCTTGTCTGCTCCTTGTGCGGTTTCGTACCACGTCCAGGCATGGGAGGAGTGGATGCTGACGCCGAAGGGCAGTTTGTTTTTACGGGCTGCTTTCTCCCATTCACCCAGTACGTTTCGTTTGGGGCCCATGTTGACGGAGTTCCATGATTGGTATTTACTGTCCCACAAGTCCATGTTGTCGTGATGGTTGCCCATGGCAAAGAAGTATTGGGCACCGGTTTTCTTAAAAAGGGCCACTAATTTTTCCGGGTTCCATTTCTCGGCCTTCCATTCATTGATGACGTCCTTAAAACCGAATTCGGAAGGGTGGCCATAGTGCTCGAGGTGCCATTTGTAGGCAGCGCTGCCTTCTTCGTACATACCACGACCGTACCAGTCGCCAGCTTCGGGTTGACACTGTGGACCCCAGTGCGCCCAGATGCCGAATTTGGCATTGCGGAACCATTCGGGTACTCTGTATTGGGACAAGGACTCCCAAGTAGGTGCGAACTTGCCCGATTCGGCTTTCTCTTGTTGTGCCAATGCACTGCTCCCCTGCAAGATACAGGCAGATAGGAGAATCATTTTAAAGATGTTTTTTTTCATACTATTATTTATAAGATGTTTTTTTCTATTTTTTGAATGCATTGATTAACGGATTATTCTATTGGGCCCATATACTCCATGATAAACCCATACCGGTAGGAACGATTGCCGTCGATAGTGTATGGTTTCATGGTCTGTGCGCCCCATCCGTCGTTTCCTCCTCCTCCGTGTATGTTGGAGTCGATATT
>ENA-OPJW01000313-OPJW01000313.1-human-gut-metagenome-genome-assembly--contig:-NODE-313-length-11584-cov-2.143811_pt1 | contig 11584 bp, 8 predicted proteins | sample MGYA00241776_ERZ501677 | MGnify/ENA primary metagenome ERZ501677 (study PRJEB25962, sample SAMEA2042298) | human gut metagenome | biome: human gut; feature: human-associated habitat; material: faeces...
CGACCTCACGCTTATCAGGCGTGCGCTCTAACCGGCTGAGCTACAAGCCCTTGTGTTTTGCACAAAACGTATACTACAATATTTTTGATGAGAAGTCAAGAGTTTTTTACTGGTTTTCTTTATTTCTTCACATCTTCCAAAAGCCGGCTAAATCTCCACTTTATATTCTAGAAATATCCCTCGACTCCCTGCACCAGTCCGTCTGCCAGATTTTCAAGTGTGGCATCGCTGTGGTCAGAACATGCGTTGCCAAGCTCTACATCCACTGACGGTACCGTGCTGTATGAGGTCTGTGTCAGGTCTATCGCCATTGAGCCATTACCGTTTATCTTTGCTCCATGAGCGCGCAGTCCTTCTATCAGGCTTGCCCCAAGTGCATCATGCTGCTGCCAGTGCGATGCAACAGGCTCCATACCCTTTATACCTCCCGGCACTGATATGTAAAAGCAGCCCTTATCGTAGCTTAGTCCGTCACCATCCCAGTGCAGAGCGATATGACAGTCTGCCGCATTATTGCAGATGACAGTACGTGCTACATTGTCAAGCTGTACATCGCTTCCGTCTCTTACCATAAGCACATCATAGCCTGCCGCAAGCAGCTTGTCCTTTAATATCTGCGCCATACGGAGTGTGACAGAGCTCTCCGGTGTACCGTCATTAAAGGACATACCACCTGAAACTGCTACTGCTTTTGTTGCGCCTGCGCCTGTTGTACCACCTGTGGTCTTTGCCGAGCCGTCCGGATGACAAAGTGTCTTCACCGAAGTTCCTCCGCTTGTACCGTGTCCAGCATTGACACCTACTACTATGTTTTTGCGGTTTGCTGTAGCCTTGTACATGACCGCGCAGCCTGAATTTATCGCTGAATGGTCTGCATACTGCCATGAAGGATTTAGTGACACTGATTCTCCATTCTCATAGGATGCTCTTTCTACATACTGATAAGAGGAATTATTTTCACCTGAATTGTTCTTCTCCTCGTCCTGCTGTTCGGCAGTCTGTTCTTCCTGCTGTGCTTCTGTCTGCTTCGTGTCTTTTGCAGCCTCTGTTACCACCTCTGTCACGGCTTCCGTTTCCGTAGGCATCTCAACCTTCTCTGCAGCCTGTGTCTCTGTTGCAGCCTGTGTCTCTGTTGCAGGCTCTGTCGGTGTATCCTGTGCTTTTTTGCCGCATGATGCAAGGGTAAATATCATCACGCCTGTAAATAATATTGCTGTAAATCGTTTCATTTATTAAAACTCCATTTTCTTTTTACTACATTATAGACAACCCCATGATATTGTTCAAGTATTATGCAACATTACTTTCATTTTCTCCTTTTCTTAACTTTTTATCTATTTTTATTCTCTATAAACTATCAAGTGGTAAAATGTTGAAAGCAAAACTTTCTAAAAATACTCTATAATAAACTCAATTACTTTCTTAAACTTTCCTTGAATAATCATTCCAATAATTCCCACTATAACAATAATTATTCCTATATAAAACATAACATATGAATCAATAAACCATGTTGTTATTTCCATTATTGCACATCCTATGACAAAAATCATCACTGACAAATTAGAAACTATTTTTTTCATTTATCCTCCTTATTTTGTCCGATAATTTTCATTAGAAAATAATCTCTATTTTTCTTTCTTAATCATAATTATCTTCATATCCCTTATAGTTATTTGTGGCAAATCTGGCCAACCATGTATCAGGCGGAAGTGTCCATAAAATCACCAAAATCCACACTATGATACCGATAGCCCTGTAAACACCACAAAGCTCCGTGCATGGTGCAATATCCAGACACGCAAATACAGAAAAAATACCACAAATAATAAATGCAATACCAAAATACACCAACCAAAAATTATTCTCCCAGCGATTCTCAAAGAAAAACCCTTTTATTTTTCTCCGCTGTAATATAAGCAATACCACACCGGCTATAGTCATCGCTATATTAGCCGCTTGATAAACATATATTCCCAATATAAATGCAAGTAGTATCGCAGAAATAAAGACTCCGCATATTCTTGCTCCGGCTATGCCATCACTTGACACTTCATCTTTGATATTACTCATAGCACCTTTAATCTGTATTATAAAAAATACCAAATAAAACATAAGACCTGCTATCACAAGTCCAAGCCATTTGGGCAAGCCGAAAACTGCTTCTCCGATAAAGCAGCCTATTGCCAAAACACATAATTGTATGAATAAAATTTTTAAATTCTTCTTCATATTCCCCCTTATTTTGTCACTCCTGTTTGCAACCGTTCCTGACTCCTCAACTGTTGTTAATTTCTTTATATCCTATAATCCATATATCTTCAACCATAAATACATGAATGACACGAATGGTACTCAACAAATTTAGCAGGCTTATTTCCAAGATAAAAATAACATGACAAAAACCATATTTCAATAATAACCCCGTGAACGATGCACTTAACTACTCAATACCTATTTTTATCATATTGTATTATACCTCTTGAAATTATCTATAGCTCAATTATAGACAGACTCACAGTATTTTTCAAACAAAATAATTATAACCATAAATGCCCTAAATTTTAATAAGATATTGCAAGAGCCAATACCAACCCGTAAGATAAAAAGGCTCTATAACGCTAAACGTTTAATATGTCTTAAATCCGCGATATCACAAGCTTTCCATCCTGCACATCAACCCTGACCTTATTAGACTCTATCCCCGCTGCCTCAAGCATCTCATCAGTGAGTTTTATCCTGTGTGCCTTATCCAATACCGTATATTCCATTGCAGGGTGTTTCTTCAATTTCTCCGTGCTTACCTTTCCGTCAGATATAAGCACTGTGCGGTCTACACGGCCTGCAAGTGCCATATCGTGTGTGACTATGATGATGGTTATACCAAGCTCTTTGTTCAGCTTATGAAACAGCTCATAGATTGTATCAGCAGTCCTTGTATCCACGGCTCCGGTCGGTTCATCCGCAAGCAGTATATCCGGCTTATTTGCCAGTGCCACCGCTATCGCTGCACGCTGCTGCTCTCCTCCCGATAGCTGAGCCGGAAGCTTATCCTTGTGCTCCTGTAATCCCACTGCATTTAACAGTTTAAGGGCATAGCTTTTATTATTATCCCTGCATCTATTTACATGTTCTCCTCTGCTCTCATCATGAGCGCCGTGTTTTAAATTACCGGTATTACCTGAATTTTCAAACATCATCACGGCCTCGACATTCTGCAGCACAGTCAGGTATGGGAACAGATTTTTGGCACTTTTCTGCCACACAAAGCCCACCTTGTCCCTGCGGTATCTCACCATTTCAGCTTCTGAATATGTGGAAATGTCTTTTCCGTCAATAGTGAGTACTCCCGCTGTGGGTGTTTCCAGTCCTCCTATCATATTTAAAAGGGTGGATTTTCCACTGCCGGATTTTCCTATTACCGCAAGCATCTCTCCTGTTTCCACCGTCAGGTCAAGTCCCTCCAGTGCCATCACCTTTTTATCGTCGGTCTCATATATTTTTACCAGTCCATCGCAGTTTATCATCTACTTTTCCCCCTTTTAATTTAAATTACTATGCCGTCACTAAGCTCAAACACTTCATCTCCCAGCTCCATCAGGTTCGGATCATGCGTGGTCATAACTATTGTAATGTCCTCATCGTCTATCAACTCACGGAACAATCGCATGACTTCAAATCCAGAAGCGGTATCGAGTGCTCCTGTCGGTTCATCCGCAAAGACCACCTTCGGGCGATGAACCACAGCGCGCGCTATCGCAACTCTCTGCTGCTCACCTCCCGATAGTTGTTCCGGCATATGATCCATGCGCTTTGAGAGTCCGACACGCTCCAGCAGCTCTGATACTTTGTCATGCATATTCTCATTTATCACATCGGTTTTTGCATCTCCAATGTCATTATCCATATCAGTCAAATTCTTTTGTATCTGACGTTTATTTTTTGCAAGTCTAAGGGCAAATTCCACATTCTCATATGCCGTCATCGTGGGAATTAGTGCTATAGACTGGAATACAAATCCCATCTCATACCGCCTTAGCATTTCCCGGTCTTTCTCGGTCATCTGCTCGAGATTTTTATCCAGAAACTGCACACTTCCCTCTGTCGGCATATCAAGCGCACTAAGGATATTAAGAAGTGTGGTCTTTCCGGAGCCGGAACGCCCTTTTAAGATGGCAAGTGTTCCTTTTTTTATCTCCATGGATACTCCGTCAAGTGCGTGGACTGTTGTACCATCTCCCGCCTTGAAATATCTTTTTATATTTTGAGCAATTATCGCATTTTCCATATGTCACGACCTCATTTACTATGCTATAAAAACTTTCTACCGACTACCACAAAATCATTTTTATCTGCTAACTATCTTCTCCAAGCCTCAGTGCCTGTGCTATCTTCATACTCTTAAGCAGTCTGCTGATAACCACATAGCATACGGCTACAGCCACGAAAAGTACTCCTGTAAGCTCCAGCATATCAGATGGATAAATATATACATTTACTCCGATATTGTGTTTCTGCGGCAGATATATGATCGATATGAGCCTTACAAACATCGCTGTTGCAGTTATACCTATGCCTGCTCCCGCAAGAAGCGGCAGAAATGATAAAAATATCTGCTCGTTTAAAAGCATTGCTTTTACCTCTCTCATTCTCATTCCCATTGCGCGGTATATACCAAACTGCAGCTCCCTCTGTTTTAGTGTCATAACCCAATACAGCAAAAATCCTACTGAGCACACTATCAGTGAAAGTATAAAACTTAATGTAAACATACCGTTTGTGATCTGCACTGTGGCTGAGTTTTTATTCTCGTCTATAAGCTGCTGCGCGGATGTTATATTCCTGTATATTTCACTCTGTACTTTTTCACTTTGAGTGTCTGTTAAATTGTCTGCTGTACTATCTGAATTTTCACTGTTCTCACCGCCCAGATATCCCACAATATCATCCACCGTTTTTCCTTTTGACAGGTTCATCCACACACTGTACGGTGTCATGCCGAACTTTTCCACAACCCTAGCATAATTTGCAACGATCAGGTATTTCTCCTGCTCGGTCACATTTTTGTCTGCATCTGTCTCATAGGTGTAACGCTCGTAGCCCGGAAAACCTTTTACTATGGCACATACCTTTACATTCTCGGATGCGTAGATCTGATCTTCATCGACAGCCTCCGGTACATACCTTGAGTAATTTAAGCTGTCACCAACTTTAAGTCCCAGATCTTTTGCCAGATTTGACGAAATGATGACTCCGTCCGGCTCTTTTGCCAGCTCATTCAGGTAATTGAACCAGTGAGCGTCATTAATATCATCATTTTGTCCACTCTGCAATTTCGCAGTCTCACCGAATTCTTTTGTGTTTATCGCCATAAGATATGCATCCGAAACCGAACCACTGCCTGCGGAAATGTCTACCCTCTCGTCCTCAAGCACACGCGTGACACCGTCACAGATGCCCTCATTTTTGAGCGACTCGTATTTACCGAAATCAGGCTCGTCATACATCCAGTTTACAGAGCCATTTTTATTGTACTGTATCATGAGTCTGAAATCTTCGTTGTATATCGCATCACAGCCCACATTGTAGACGATACGCTGCTCCATATTGCTGTTCATGGTGCGCGCCATATTCGCGTCAAAAATACCGCCAGCCACTGTCATGATAAGAAATACTGCCAGAAATCCCTGATTGTATCTGGTTCGTTTTAGCTGTAAAAATGATGCATACATTGCCGGAGAAAAATGCTTTTTAAAGAGCCTGTCCACAAGCAGAATAATAAGTCCGGTAAGTCTTACGCACAAAAGTGCCGCTGCAAATATAAAAAGCGAATTGTCCAGTATCATGACAGGATCTATGCTCCTGTTCTCAAGAACAGATATCGCAAGCGTACTCTTCTGCTTGTTGTAATTGTAAAGCAGATATGCTGACAGAGCCAAAAGTATAACGTCTATAAAGCATTTCTCCCAAAGAGGCTTTTTCTTTGATATTCGTCCCCTACTGCTGCGCTCTGATATGGCATCCTTTGATTTTTTCCACACCGGAACTGTGATAAACAGCACCATGATAACTGCCGCTGCCACCGCATAGACAAGCATCTGCCATACAAATTTGTAAGTGCTTATATCCTTTGCCGTAAATCTTAAAAATCCGTCTGTAGATGCGGCAGCCCGGCACATTATATATCCGAGTACTATTCCGAGTACACAGCCCGCAAACGCTATTATTCCCGACTGCTGTAAGTACAAAATAAATACCTGTAATTTTGTCGCACCGCGGCTTCTTAAAACAAGTATGTCATTTTGCTCGAGCGAAAGTATCTGTACAGATATCATTCTTATAAATAAAATCAAAAGCACAAGACACGGCAGCTCCAACGCCCAAAGCATCAGCTTTATCGTCTTCTGCTGTGTAAAAAAACGCTCCAGCGTATCACGGATGTTGTCATTGTAGAGCTTGTCAGCATCCTTAAACTGCTCCATATACCCGTCATAAAGTGAGGCATTTTCCGTGTTGATCTGCGTATAATCCAGCATGAGAAAATCACTGTAGCTAATATTGTCCTCGCTGTAATACTGCATCATTTCGTCAAAAACATCCTGCGAAACAAATATCACATCGCCCATATCCGAAAGCGTCTTGGCCCAATATGGATCGTTTATATCTTTTTCACGGCAGATCTGTGATACGACGAAAGAAATTTCCTTTTTTCCACTGCCATCAGGTACCTGTAAATAGATTTTTTCACCTGCTACAAGTCCGTAGTGATCCATTGTCTTTTCGCTTATACTGCATTCGAATGTGGCTGTGTCAGTCTGAGATTTTACAACATCCGCGTACTCCGAAAGTCCCGGCAGATATCCTATTGTAAAATAATTGTTAGGTCCTCCAAACTCTGTATCCGCGCGTCCTCCTGGGAGTGTGATAAGCTGCTGTGAGGAAACCTTGTTTATATCCACATATTCAGTCCACTTCTTTTCGTATCCTGACAGCTTATCAAGCACTGACTGCGAATCAGGATAATCTGCCACCGCATATGTTCCCTCGCGGCTCATCCGTGCTGGAAACTCATTCTGCTGTGTGGCATGATCCGTAAAAAGTCTGTCGAGTATCTGATTGCCCGCGCCCTTTTCAAACATAGGGTGGCACACAAAAAGTGCTATAAACAAAGCCACTCCCATAAGCAGACACAGATTTAACCATTTTCTGTTTTTTAATTTATTAATTACGAAGCCAAACATATTTCATCGCCCTCATCAATACCGTAAAGCACAAGTGTATTGCTGCCTGATGTATAATCGCCCAATATTACCGGCTGCTTTACCACGCTGTCCCCATCAATTTTCCACACATAGTAGGATATATCATCTTTGTCCATCGGATTGACCTGCTTGTGTATGATCGAAGTCGGCACCACTACCACCTTTTTAAAAGAAACATAAGAAAACTTTACAGCAGATGCCCCGGTCAGATCATCCGGTATTCCATTGTCAAGTTTTATATAAAATGCTGCATTTCCATATCCCGAATCTGTGTTTCCGGTAATATGCACACCTTTATCATCCTGATTTATATATCCCTTTTGAGCAACACTACCGTAACCGGCAAAACCGATACAGCTTCCGTAGATCGTTGTACCGTCCAGCTCAAGTGATACGCGCTCTCCCACATCTGCTATATTGTCCTTATATACTTTATAGCTATTGCTATCCTTTACCTGAACCAGCAGTACGTCCGTGGAATTTCCGGTTATCTGCAGGATATCTGAGCCTTCCTCCACATTATCTCCTGCCTTGACACTCACCTTTGAAACTTTTCCATCATTTTTGGCATATACTGAAATATTTCCTTTGCCGTCATTTCCTGCGCTTATGCTGTCATATGCTGACTGTAGCTGGGAAAGCTGATAGGTGTGGTCTGCACAGGCAAGTTTTTTCTGCAGATTCAATAATTGTAAATTCAGTTTCAACTGCTGCTCATCATATGCTGTATCCGGCTTTTCATCCTGCCGGTTATTTTCTTCTGCGCTACTACCACCTTCAGATAAATCTTTTATCTGTTTATCGTAATCAGCAATCTTCTGCGCATAGGATTCATTCTCCGAGTCGATCGCATTTTTCGCCTCTGTTATGGCAGCTTTGCCCTCTCCGGTATCCACCACGTAAAGCAGCATCCCCTTTTCTACCGTATCGTCCTGCTTCACATTGACCGATACGATCTGCCCTTCATAATCACAGGTTTCGGTTATCGTCCCTGCGTCAGATCTGCTGTAGCGCACACCGTAGTTTGCTATATCAAAATCAGACCTTGTTACCGTATATTTGCTGTACTTTGTCGGAACCTGATCTGTAGAATTATAGTAGACCAGCTCCCCCTCTTTTAAGCCCTCTGTGACCTGTGTATAGTTTTCATCAGACTCACCTGTTGTTATGATGCGTTTCTCGCGGCCGCCCTCATCATTTTTCACATAGACATATCTGGTATCGCCTTCCTTATAGATGGAATCTTTTCCCACGACAAGTGCCTGGTCCGCTTTTGTCTTTTCAAAATATACCGGATACATCTGTCCTGCCGTAAGAAACGGCTTTTCCCTGCTTTCCACGCACACATCCGGATAGCGGTTGTTTATCTTCGAAAGTACCAAAACCTCTGATGTATATTGAGACTCGGTGACATCATATTTTTCGCCATCGACTATCACATATTTCTTGTCATAATCACTGTATTTGTACTCATTTATGGCTGTATCTTTTATATCCAGCACAAGGTCATCCGTATCTGAGACAATGACTATATTCTCGTATGCCGCAGCAGACCTTCCATCTGTCAGCTTCTTAGTGTAAGTGACAAGACCGCTGTGGACTGCCTTAAGCGTTCCATCATCAACGATCTGCTGATATAAAGCCATCTGCTCATTGATCTTTTGCACGCGGTATTCGTGAAGCTGCTTATCGTACCGCTGATTTTCCTGTTCTGTGGCAATCTGCGTATTGTAATCATCTTCTGTGCTCTCTTTTTTCTCAGTCTGTTCTGTTGAAAATTCGCCCGTATCCGCTACACGTTCATCAATATTTGGTGCCGCCTGACTCTCCCATAATTTGATCTGCGTATCCGAGATCTGAGCGGATATCTCATATGTCTCATTCTCATGCGCCAGCGCATCCTTACATTGCTGCAACTGTTTTTTTGCCTCATCCACATCACAGACTGCAAGCACATCCCCTACATTTACTGTATCTCCCGGCTCCACATATATCTGTGAAATATTTACATTGGCACTGTAGTAATTGCAGTAATCCCTCGAAACTGCGGTAGCCATCAGCACCTGCAGGGAGCCGATCGTACCGTATTCCACAGGTCTATAGGCTTCATTTAACGCTACAGGTTCTTCAAGCTTTGGTATGCTGCTTTCTGTCATTTTTCCACAGCCGCCCGCCACAAACGATACACATATCCCCAGTACTGCCAGTTTTTTTATTGATAAAAGGTTTCTGTTCTTCACTGCAAAACCACCTCATCCCCGCTTTTAAGTCCTTCTGTGATGATCCGGTAGTCTCCCACCTGATCTGCGACACTTATCCATACCGCCTGTCTGTATCCATTCTCATCCAGTGTGTATACAAAATACCTGCCATCCTTCTCATGTACTGCGTCCTTTTGCACATACACAGCATTTTCTATAGCGGGGCACGTCACTTCCATGGAAAATATCTGTGCATCCGATACTGCCGACATGTCCGATACCGGTTCAAAAACAAGTTTTTTATCGTCCACCTCTTTTACCTTAAGTTCAAACTCTATATCAGATGCTGTTGCCGTGTATACATCACCTACATTAAAGTCATAACCTTCCGGTCTGTCAGCTTCGTAATTGCCGTTTCCGCTGATTTCTGTTATAAGATTGCTGCCCGGTTCAAAAACTCCCGCCAAAAGTGAATTGTCCATTGCTGTGATCGTACCATCCTCTGATGCCGTGATCTGATATCTCGACAGTTTTTCCTTAGCCTCATCAAGATAAAGCTGCGCAACCTCTGTATCCTTATCAAGCTGGGCTATATCGCTTGAATAATCCTGAGTATCATCGATTTTCATAATAGCCCTGTAGTGCTCTGCCAGAAGCTTATTCTGACTGATCTGCCCGCTGTAGTCCTCAATCTTTTTCTGTATCTCCCCGGATTTAAAAGCCACCAGTATATCGCCCTTTTTCACATGATCACCCACTGCCACATTTACCTTTTCAAGCGTAAGCTCCGTGTTTGTCGCACCATAGGAAAACCTGGTATAGCCCTGCGCGCTCAGACTGATGGTAGTCTGCGGTGTGAGTGAACCGCTCTGTACCGTAACTGTCTGGTATGATATTTTCTCGTAGAAAGCTCTGTCCGTCTGTGCAAGCTCCTTTTGTGCCGCCCCACATCCTGAAAACAAAATAGAGGTAATTGCAGTGGCAAGTGTCAAACGCCCTATATATTTTTTCTTTTTATTAATCATATATTTTCCACATCTTTTCCAAATAAATATGAACCTGATCTATTATCTAAAAATGTAACTCCATGTATAAACTTTATTGCAGCCAATAACAGTATCTTATATTAGATCATCACTCCTTATGATCGTGCCGTCTATCGCATTCACATACACCGGATATCTGTCGTAGCCCTTATCCTGTTTTGACAGACACCATGCCGGAACATAAGTACATTTATCCTTGTCAGATGCATCCTTCAAACGGATATATCCGAGCTTTAGATTGTTGTAAGTGTGATTTTGTGTAAAATCATACTGATCTGAGTTTTTTGTCATGTCATCCTTGATGATCTCTTTAATAGTGTCCATTGACAAGAGTTCTACGTTTTTTGACTCATTTACAATATCAACCGGGTAAGAAACAGTAAATTCCGTCACTCCCTGATCCGTCACAATAAAGGAACTGCTGCCATATGGCATAAAATCATCATAATTATCGAGTGTATCCCATATATCCATATTCCGGGTGAAATCGAGTGACTTGCAAAACGCTATGCCATCCACACCCTCGCCATAATCTATGATATATCCCCAGGCTGTATCCTTTATGACGCTCTCTTTATCATCAGTTTTTACAGTATCATCACCATCCTCTATCACTCCTGCGCTCCACTCGTAGTCTGATGTTCCTATATATACCTGTGAAGCCCTGCCTAATTTATTTTGAAATTCTTCTGCCTTTTTTATAGCTTCGTCTTTTGATAATGCACACTCATTATCATATGAAGATGTAGTATCTCCACCTGTAGAGCCTCCGTTAAATCCCTCTACACCTTTCTCCTCTGCAAAGGATGGTGGTCCGTAATAGCCATACTCACTATCATCGTATAATGTCCCCTCACTTCCTGCCTTAAGAGGCTGTGCTGAAATATATTCAAGCGAACCGTCCTCAGCAATTCCAAACCTAAGCTCACAGAAAACATTACCAATATATCCCAGATACTCATTACAATCCGTATAGTCTGTGGCTATTTCACGCGTATCAAGTGCAGACGGTTCTGCCTTTTCATACTGTTCCAGCAGATCATTTTCACTTTTCATCACCCTGCTGACGCCCTCT
>ENA-OPJW01000321-OPJW01000321.1-human-gut-metagenome-genome-assembly--contig:-NODE-321-length-11494-cov-2.690183_pt1 | contig 11494 bp, 8 predicted proteins | sample MGYA00241776_ERZ501677 | MGnify/ENA primary metagenome ERZ501677 (study PRJEB25962, sample SAMEA2042298) | human gut metagenome | biome: human gut; feature: human-associated habitat; material: faeces...
GGCGCGGCCCGGGCGGCGGCCGCCGCGACAAGCAGGAGGAACAGGATGAGACGGAAGCGGGACATGGGACGGCGATTTTTCCGGCAAGATAGCGAATTTTCCGCAGAAAAGGCCGCGGCTGCCTCCGCTCCGCACCGGAAGAACACGCACGGGTGAGCGCGGGTGCCGATTTTTTTCGTATCTTTATCGGGCTCTTCTCCGGCCGTTGCCGGGCAGCCCCCGATCGAACGATGAAAACCAAGGATATCTTCACCTTCCGCGACGCCGAGAAGCAGGCGGGCCCCGTGGCCTTCGCGACAATGCTCAAGCCGGCGGGATCGACCTGCAACCTCGACTGCCACTACTGCTACTATCTCGACAAGGCGGTGCAGTATGGCGGCCGCCAGGCCGTGATGAGCGACGAACTGCTCGAACGCTACATCAAACAGTACATCACGGCCAACGAGGTGCCGACGGTGCAGTTCTGCTGGCACGGCGGCGAGCCGCTGCTGCTGGGGCTGGACTTCTACCGCCGGGCGATGGAGCTCCAGAAGAAGTATGCCGACGGCAAGCGCATCGAGAATACGCTCCAGACCAACGGCACGCTGGTCGACGAGGCGTGGTGCGACCTTTTCGCCTCGAACAACTTTCTGGTGGGCGTCTCGCTCGACGGTCCGGAGGACATTCACGACGCCTTCCGCGTGACGAAGGGCGGGCAGCCGACCTTCGCGCGCGTGATGCGGACGATCGAGCTGTTCCAGCACGGCGGCGTCGAGTACAACACGTTGAGCGTCGTAAACCGGCGTTGCGAAGGGCGCGGTGCGGAGATCTACCGTTTCTTCCGCGATACGGTGCACAGCCGCTACATGCAGTTCCTGCCCGCCGTGGAGCACGTGATCGACAGGCCGGGCTACCACCGTCCGCTCATCGTCTCGCCCGAGCACGAGGGGGCGCGGCTGGCCGAGTGGTCGGTCTCGGCCGAAGGGTACGGCAACTTCCTCTGCGATGTCTTCGACGAGTGGGTCGTGCGCGACGTGGGGCAGTACTTCGTCCAGATGTTCGACGCGACGCTGGCCCAGTGGTGCGGCGTGCAGCCCGGCGTCTGCTCGATGGGCGAGACGTGCGGCGATGCGCTGGTCGTCGAGCACAACGGCGACGTCTACTCGTGCGACCACTTCGTCTATCCCGAATACAAGCTGGGCAACATCCGCGAAACGACCCTGGCGGAGATCTACCGCTCGAAGAAGCGTGTCGACTTCGGCCTTGCGAAGCGCAACGCCCTGCCGGCCGAGTGCCTGCGCTGCAAATACTACTTCGCCTGCCGCGGCGAGTGCCCGAAGCACCGCTTCGAGACCGGTGCGGACGGCTGCCGCAAGAACTCGCTCTGCGAGGGGCTGAAGCACTACTTCCGCCACGCCGAACCCTACATGGACTACATGCGCGAGCTGCTTTCCCGGGAGCAGTCCCCGGCCTGGGTCGTGCCCTTCGCCCGCCGCCGCATGGGGCTGATGTAGCCCCCGGGCCTTTGCACCCGAAGCGCGCGTCGGATGCGGGCGTGCAGCAAGATGAAAAACTGCTTCGGAGGGTCCGGCGGCAACGCATCCGGGCGTCAGGCATGGTCCGGTGCGACAGAAAAAAAGGGGTGTCCCGACGGGACACCCCTTTGCACGTGCAGGCCCTGTAAGCCGGGTTCTGTTCCCGGAGCGGACTCCGGGCCCCTGTCATTTATCTACGACGGCAGTCACCTGCCGCCTCCAGCAACCTACCCCCCGGCATCGGACGAGCAACCCTTGATTGCCGGTATACATGGTCTTGCAACCCACGGGACGTACTGCCGGGTGACATCACTGCCCCCGCGGTGGGCTCTTACCCCGCCTTTTCACCCTTACCTGCCGGCGTTCCCTCGCGGGACCCGGCGGGCGGTCATTCTCTGTTACGCTCCCATACCCTCACGGATATCAAGTCGTTGGCTTGCGTGGCGCTCTGCGTTGCCCGGACTTTCCTCCCCCGGCCGACGGCCGGCAGCGACAGGGCGGGCCTGCGCCGCAAAGGTACGCAATCGGAAGCAGAAATCAAAACCCCGCGGCGGGTCAGAGGATCTTTTTCACCCAGCGGAACATCCGGTAGGGCATGTAGCGGAACGGCGGGTCCGCCCACGTCGGGGTCGAGACGACGGCCCGGCGGTGCGTGAAGGCGTCGAAGCTCTCGCGGCCGTGGTAGCGCCCCATGCCCGAGTTGCCCACGCCGCCGAAGGGGAGCGCCTCGTTGGCGATGTGCATGATCGTGTCGTTGAGGCACGCGCCGCCCGAGAGGGTGGCATCGACCACTTCGGCGGCCTTTTTTTCGAGTCCGAAACTGTAGAGGGCCAGCGGATGTTCGCGGCTGTTGATCAGGCGCACGGCCTCGTCCCGCTCGTCGAAGAGCAGCACGGGCAGCACGGGACCGAAAATCTCCTCCTGCATGACTGGCGACGAGGGGTCCACGTCGCCCAGCAGCGTGGGTTCGATGTAGCGCTCCGCGGCGTCGGTCCGCCCGCCCGCCAGGATGGTGCCCTGCGTGAGGTAGCTGCTGACGCGGGTGTAGGCGTGGTCGTCGACCATCCGCACGTAGTGGGGGCTTTGCCGCGGGTCGTCGCCCAGCATCTGCCGCACGGCGCGGGTGAAGGCCTCGACAAAGGGCTCCAGCAGCGAGCGGTGCAGCAGCAGGTAGTCCGGAGCGATGCAGGTCTGCCCGGCGTTGAGCGCCTTGCCCCAGGCGATGCGGCGCGCGGCGATGCGGATGTCGGCTCCGCGGTCCACGACGACGGGGCTCTTGCCGCCCAGCTCCAGCACGACGGGCGTGAGGTGCCGCGCGGCGGCCTCCATGACGACGCGCCCCACGGCCGGGCTGCCCGTGAAGAAGATGACGCCCCACCGCTCGGCAAGCAGCTGCGTGTTGACTTCGCGGTGCCCCTCCACCACGGCGACGTACTCCTCGTCGTAGATCTGGGCGATCATCCGCGCCAGCGTCTGCGAGACATGCGGCGTGGAGGGCGAGGGCTTCAGCATCGCCGTGCAGCCGGCCGAGATGGCTCCGACCAGGGGGTTGAGCAGCAGCTGCACGGGATAGTTCCACGGTGCGATGATGAGCGCCGGGCCGAGCGGCTGCTTCAGGATGCGGCTGCTTGCGGGCCAGAGCTTGAGCGGCGTCGGCCGCCGCTCGGGGCGCATCCACTGCCGGAGGTGGCGCAGGTGGTTGCGGATCTCGCCGCGCACGATGCTCAACTCCGTGAGATAGGCCTCCTCGGGCGATTTGTGCAGGTCCTGCCACAGCGCTTCGCAGAGGGGCTGCTCCCACTGCCGCAGCGCCTGGTCGAGACGCCGCAGCATCGTGCGGCGGAAGGCGGCGGAGCGGGTCTCGCCGCGGTCGAAATAGTCGCGTTGGGCCGCCGCGAGGGCGCTGATGCGGGCGGCCGGGGTGTTTTCTGTGGTCATGGCGGATGGATATTGGGTTGGCCTTCGGCGTCCGCTCCACCCTGCGCCGGGGCGAAGGGCCGGCACCTGCGCGGCGCTTCCGTCCGTGCAGGTGCGGCGTGCGGAGGGGCGCGCCGCGGGGCGTTACCGCTTTTCGCGGAAGATGTTCAGGTGGGCTAGCAGCGGATTGCGGCGTGCGAGCAGGAAGAACTCGGCGACGAGCAGCACGAGGGCGGCGATGAGCAGGTACTGGTACTGTTCGTTGAACTCCTCGAAGCGCACGGTCGAGAGCTCGCTCTGTTCCATCTCGTTGATGCTGCGCACGATCTCGTCCAGACCGATATCCTGTTTCGTGGCGCGGACGTAGGCGCCGCCCGTCAGGTCGGCGATCTGCGCGAGCATCTCCTCGTTGAGCTTCGAGACGACCATTTCGCCCTGTTCGTCGCGGATGAACTCGCCGTCGATCTCGATCGGGGCCCCCTCGGGCGTGCCGATGCCGATCGTGTAGATGCGGATGCCCTGCTCGGCGGCCCGCTTCGCCACGGCCACGGCATCGTCGTCGTGGTTCTCGCCGTCGGTGATGAGGATGATCGCCCGGCTGCGCTTCTCGTCCGTCTCGCCCGAGAAGGAGAGCAGCGCCTGCTCGAGCGCCTTGCCGATGGCCGTGCCCTGCACGGAGACCTGCGAGGGGTCGATGCGCCGCGCGAAGGCCTTGGCCATGCGGTAGTCCGAGGTGATGGGCAGCTGCACGCGGGGTTCGCCGGCGAAGACGATCAGCCCCACGCGGTCCTGCTTCAGTCCGTCGAAGAGCCTGTTGATGGCGTATTTGGTCCGTTCGAGCCGGTTGGGCTCGAAATCCTCGGCCAGCATCGAGTTCGAGACGTCCACGACGAGCATCATCTCGACGCCCCGGGCCTTCTCCTCGCGGAGCTTCGAGCCGAACTGCGGGCGGGCGGCGGCCAGCACGACGAGCGCCACGGCGCCGCAGAAGAGGATGAACTTCAGCACGACGCGCCCGTTCGACACCTCGGGCATCAGCTCCGCGAGCGTATCGGGGTTGCCGAAGCGGGCGAGACGGCGGTGGCGCTGTGCCGCGACGCCGGCAAAGAGCACGACGAAGAGCGGGATGAGCGTCAGCAGCCAGAGATATTGCGGATTTGCGAATCGGAACATGTCGGATGGGGTTTAGGGAATACGTTTGAGCACGAGGTTCGAGAGCAGCAGCTCGGCCGTGAGCAGCGCCAGCGCCGCGAGCACCCACCCGAGGAATAGTTCGTGGTAGGTGATGCGCTCGGTGACCTCGACCCGGCTCTTCTCCAGCTGGTTGATCTCGTCGTAGATCGCCTGCAGCTTCTCCTTGTCCGTGGCGCGGAAGTAGCGGCCGCCCGTCAGGCGGGCGATCTCGGTGAGGGTCTTCTCGTCGATCTCGACCTTCTGGTTGATGAAGGTCATGTTGCCGAACATGTCCACGGCCGGGTAGGGGGCCGTGCCGCGCGAGCCGACGCCGATCGTGTAGACGCGGATGCCCTGCGCCCGGGCGATCTCGGCGGCCGTCATCGGGGCGATCTCGCCGCGGTTGTTGATGCCGTCGGTCAGCAGGATGATGACCTTCGACTTGGCCTCGCTTTCGCGCAGGCGGTTGATCGCCGTGGCCAGTCCGTTACCGATGGCCGTGCCGTCCTCGATCAGGCCGCTGCGGATGCGGGTCAGCAGCGTCTGCAGGGTGCTCTGGTCGGTGGTCAGCGGGCTCTGCGTGAAGGCTTCGCCGGCGAAGACCACCAGTCCGAGCCGGTCGCCGACGCGGTCGCTGATGAACGATGCGGCCACCTCCTTGGCGGCGGTGATGCGGTCGGGCTTGAAGTCCCGGGCCAGCATCGAGCCGGAGACGTCGATCGAGAGCATGATGTCGATGCCCTCGGTCGAGGTGCGGACATTCTGTTCGATGCCCTGCGGACGGGCCAGCGCCACGACCAGCAGCGCATAGGCCGCCGTGCGCAGCACGAAGGGAAGGTGGCGCAGGTAGTAGCGCACGCTCTTCGGGGCGCGCAGCACCCCCTCGACGGTCGAAATCTGAATGGCCGCGCCGCCCTGCCTTACGCGCCAGACGTAGTAGGCGATCATCGGGACGATGAGCGCGAGCAGCCACAGGTAGTATGGTGATGCAAAGTGCATGGTTGTATGTGTTTACCAGTTTTTCCGGCCCCGGACGACGACGCCCTGCTTCTCCTTGAGCTTCTCCTGCGTGCGGTCCTCCTGCGCCTGGATGGCGTCGAGGATCTGCTGCTGCTCCTGCTCCGAGATGCCGCTTTCGACGGGCTGCCCGTCGCCTTCACCCTGCTGCGGGCCCTGCTGTCCGTCTCCCTGCTGCGGGTCCTGCTGTCCTTCACCCTGCTGCGGGTCCTGCTGACCGTCCTTGTCCTGGTTCTGATCCTGGTCCTGGTTCTGGTCTTGATTTTGATCCTGGTTCTTGTCCTGATCCTGCTGTCCCTGCTGATTCTGGTTCTGCCGGTTCTGCTGATCCTGATTCTGCTGGTTGTCTCCGCCTCCGCCCTGGTTGTTCTTGTCGAGCAGCTGCTTGGTGTAGGCGTAGTTGTATTTGGCCTCCATGTCGTCGGGGTTCAGCCGCAGCGACTGTCGGTAGCTTTCGAGCGCCTCCTGGTACTTCTGCTGCTTGAACCGCGCATTGCCCAGGTTGTACCAGGCCTCGGCCCGTTCGGCATCCGAACGCAGCGTGTCGGCCGCGGCCTGCATCATCGTCTGCTCGGCGCGGTCGTACATCTCGGCCTTGTAGAGGGCGTTGCCCAGGTCGTAGGTCGCCTCGAACTGTCCCGGGGCGAGCGTCAGGGCCGTCCCGTAGCGCTTGATCGCCTCCTCGTAGTTACCCTTGTGGTACTCGCGCGTGCCCTTGCGCACCTGCGCGCGTTCGGGCATGCGCTGTGCCGCGGCACCGGTCGCCACGAAGAGCATCATCAGCAGGATATGTAACGCTTTGTACATGACCGTCTAATTTTTCATGATTTCTTCTCCTTCCGGCTCCTCGGCCTGCTCGCTCGCGGGCTTGGTCTCCTCGACGAAGTAGTAGGCCTTCAGGTAGTCGTTCTCGTTCTGCTCGGCATCGGGCGCCATCTTGGCGAACTTCGCCAGGTCGGCCGTGCGCAGCAGCGACGTGAGGTCCATGCGGGCCTTGTCGGGCAGCTCGATGCCGCGCATCGCGTCGATGATCTCGTCGGAGGTCATCTCCATGGCCCCGACGCCCCACCGTCCGGCGATGTAGGTGCGCAGAATGTCCGTCAGCCCCGAGTAGTACTGCTTGTGGCGGTTGTTCTGCCAGAGTTTCTGGTTGTGGAGCGCCTCCAGCGCCCGGATCGCCTCGACGTGCGGCGGCAGCGGGGGTGCCGGCCGGAAGAGGTCGCCGAGCCGCTTGCCGCGGCTGCGCAGGTAGCGCACGAGGCCCCAGAGCCCCACGACGAGGACGATGAGCACGAGCGTGCCCCACCAGAGATACCCGCTGATCTCGGCCATGCGGAACGGCAGGGTCTTCTGCGGCTTGAGGTCGTAGATCGACTGCGAGGTCGAGTCGATCTGGAAGGTGTTGACCCGCAGGTAGACCGAGTCGCGGCCGCGCAGCGTGTCGAGGATGTTCTTGTCGGCGTAGAGCACGGCGGCCGCGCCGAGGTTGAAGTTGCCCTCCTCGAAGGCCGCCATGCGGTAGCGCTTGCGCAGCTTCAGGTGGCGTCCGTCGCGCAGGAGCGTGTCGACGGGAAACTCCTCGACAAGCTCGAAGTCGCCTTCCGGCGAGCCGGTGAAGGAGGGGAACTCCACGACCTGCACGAGGTCCTTCTCCACGTCGATGATGTAGTCGAAGCGGTCGCCGATCATCACGCTGTCGGGCTCGACGTGCGAGCGCACGACTGGTTCCTGCGCCGCACCGGGAAGTGCGGCGAGGGTGAGCGCTGCGGCGGCGATTGCGGAAGTGATGCGTGTCATCGTTGTCTGAAGAGTTTGATGAGCTCGGCCACGTAGTCGCCGTCCGTGGGGATGAGGACCGAGTCGATGCGGTTGTGCTTGAGCGTGGCGTCGATCTCGTCGCTGCGCCGCCGCCACGTCGCGGCGTAGTGCTCGCGCACGGCGCGCGAGGAGGTGTCGACCCACACCTTGCGGCCCGTCTCGGCGTCGCGCAGCTCGACGATGCCCACGTCGGGCAGCTCCGCCTCGCGCGGGTCGCAGACGCGGATGCCTACCAAGTCGTGCTTGCCCTGCGCGATCTTGAGCGCGTCGTCGAGGGCTTCGCGGTCGCCGGACGAATCCATGAAGTCCGAGAGGATGAAGGTCGTGCAGCGCTTTTTGTTGACGTTCGTCAGGAAGCGGATCGGCTCCGAGAGCTTCGTGCCCCGCGATTCGGGCCGGAAGCCCACCAGCTCGCGGATGATCGTCAGGATGTGGCTGCGCCCCTTCTTCGGGGGGATGAACTTCTCGATACGGTCCGAGAAGAAGATGCAGCCCACCTTGTCGTTGTTCTCCGATGCCGAGAAGGCCAGCACGGCGGCGATCTCGGTGATGATGTTCTTCTTGAGCCGCTCCGTCGTGCCGAACATGCGCGACGCCGAGACGTCGACGACGAGCATCATCGTCAGCTCGCGCTCCTCCTCGTAGACCTTGATGTGGGGTTTGCGCGAACGGGCCGTGACGTTCCAGTCGATGTCGCGCACGTCGTCGCCGGCCCGGTACTCCCTCACTTCGGAAAACGACATGCCCCTGCCGCGGAAGGCCGTGTGGTACTTTCCGGCGAAAATCTCGTTGGAAAGACCGCGGGTCTTGATCTCGATCTTGCGGACACGTTTCAGAATATCGTTTTCGGTCTGCTGCATCGTTAGGGTACGATTACGTTGTTGAGGATGTCGGTGATGATCTCCTCGGTGGAGATGTTCTCGGCCTCGGCCTCGTAGGTGAGCCCGATGCGGTGGCGCAGCACGTCGTGGCAGACGGCGCGCACGTCCTCCGGGATGACGTATCCGCGGCGGCGGATGAAGGCGTAGGTGCGGGCGGCCTTGGCCAGCGAGATCGACGCACGCGGCGATCCGCCGTAGGCGATCAGGCTCTGGAGCCGCTGGAGGTTGTATTCGGCCGGCTCGCGCGTGGCGAAGATGATGTCGATGATGTACTTCTCGATCTTCTCGTCCATGTAGACGTCCTCGACCACCTTGCGGGCCTTGACGATGTCCTCGGGCGTGATGACCTTGGCCACCTGCGGCATGCCGGCGCCCGAGAGGTTCATGCGCACGATGTCGCGCTCCTCCTGCTTCTTGGGGTAGGAGATGCGCACCTTGAGCATGAAACGGTCGACCTGCGCCTCGGGCAGCGGGTAGGTGCCCTCCTGCTCGAGGGGGTTCTGCGTGGCCAGCACCAGGAAGGGCTGCGGCAGCGGGTAGGTGTTGTCGCCGATGGTCACCTGACGCTCCTGCATCGCCTCGAGCAGCGCCGACTGCACCTTGGCCGGCGAACGGTTGATCTCGTCCGCCAGCACGAAGTTGGCGAAGATCGGGCCCTTGCGGACGATGAAGTCCTCGCTCTTCTGCGAGTAGATCAGCGTACCCAACAGGTCGGCCGGCAGCAGGTCGGGCGTGAACTGGATACGCGAGAAATCGGCGTCGACAGCCTTGGCCAGCGTCGTGATGGCCAGCGTCTTGGCCAGTCCCGGCACGCCCTCGAGCAGGATGTGTCCGTTCGACAGCAGGCCGATCAGCAGGGTGTCGACCAGGTGGCTCTGGCCGACGATGACCTTGCCCATTTCGGTGCGCAGCGTATCCACGAAGACCGATTCGCGTTCGATACGCTCGTTGAGTTCCTTGATGTTGATGACTTCGCTCATTGTTTTATCGTATGTTGTTGTCTTGTCGCCGAATGTGTTCTCTTTAACGATTCAACGTGCAAAGATATTATTTATTCGCCAAAAAATCTTCCTCAAAACTTATTAACTTTGCGGGCATGGAATCCAACGAATCACCCATCCTTGCGGGACTGAATCCCGCGCAGCGCGACGCGGTCATCCACTACGACGTTCCCTCGCTCATCATCGCCGGGGCCGGCTCGGGCAAGACGCGCGTGCTGACCTCGCGCATCGCCTACATGATCGAGCAGGGCGTGGCGCCGGAGCGCATCCTCGCGCTGACCTTCACGAACAAGGCCGCCGAGCAGATGCGCACGCGCATCGCGCAGATGCTCCCCGACAACCGCGCGCGCCGCATCCGCATGGGCACGTTCCACTCGGTCTTCTCGCGCATCCTGCGCGAAAACGCCGAGCTGATCGGCTTTCCGCAGTCGTTCACGATCTACGAGCCGGCCGACAGCCGCAACCTGCTCAAGACGATTGTCCGCGAGCTGAACCTTGCCGACGAGAAGTACAAGCCCAATGTTCTGGCCTCGCGCATATCCTATGCCAAAAACTGCCTGGTGACCCCCGGGGCCTACCTCGCCTCGGCAAATTACGCCGCCGAGGACCGGCAGGCGCAGATTCCCGAGTTCGGCAACATCTACAACATCTACTGCCAGCGCTGCAAGCACAACGGCGCCATGGACTTCGACGACCTGCTGCTGCAGACCAACATCCTGCTGCGCGACCACCCCGACGTGCTGCGGCGCTACCAGGAGCAGTTCGAGTACATCCTCGTCGACGAGTACCAGGACACGAACTACGCGCAGTACATCATCATCCGGCGCCTCTCGCAGCTCCACTCGCGGGTCTGCGTCGTGGGCGACGACGCGCAGTCGATCTACTCGTTCCGCGGGGCCAAGATCGAGAACATCCTCTCCTTCAAGAAGGACTACCCCTCGGCAATGGTCTTCAAGCTGGAGCAGAACTACCGCTCGACGCGCACGATCGTCGAGGCGGCCAACTCGGTGATCGCCCGCAACCACAAGCGCATGGAGAAGCACTGCTTCTCGGAGGGCGCCGTGGGCGAGAAGATCCGCATCCTGAAGGCCTACACCGACCGCGAGGAGGCCGAGATGGTCGTCTCGGACCTGCGCGAGAAGATCCGCGAGACGGGCGACCGCTGGTCGGACGTGGTGATCCTCTACCGCACGAACAACCAGTCGGCCGTGCTGGAGGACAACCTGCGGCGCCGCGGCGTTCCCTACCGCATCTACAAGGGGTCGTCGTTCTACGACCACAAGGAGATCAAGGACCTGCTGGCCTACATCCGGCTGGTCATCAACCCGCGCGACGACGAGGCCTTCCGGCGCATCGTCAACTACCCGGCGCGCGGCATCGGCGAGACGACCGTGCAGCGCATTGCGCAGCTGGCCGCCACGCAGGGCAGTTCGATGTGGGAGGCGGTCGACGCGCTGGTCGCCGAGCCCGCCGCCGATGCCGTCCAGCGGACCATTGCCCGCAAGGTCGCCGAGTTTGTGGCGATGATCCGCGCGCTGTCGCTCGCCCGCAACGAGAAGGGGCTCTACGACTTCGGTCTGGAGATCGCCTCGCGCTCGGGCATCCTGGCGGCCTACCGCGCGGAGAACTCGCCCGAGGCGACGTCGGCGCTGGACAACATCGAGGAGCTGCTCAACTCGATGCAGCTCTTCAAGGAGCAGCGCGATGCCGAGATCCGCGGCGGCGAGCGGCAGGCGGACGAGGAGGCCACGATCGAGGAGTGGTTGCAGCAGGTGATGCTCATGACCGACATGGACAAGGACGATCCGGAGGAGGACGACAAGGTGACGCTCATGACCGTCCACTCGGCCAAGGGACTGGAGTACAAATACGTCTATATCGTGGGGCTTGAGGAGAACCTCTTCCCCTCGCAGCGGGCCGCCGAGTCGCCCGACGGCATCGAGGAGGAGCGGCGCCTCTTCTACGTCGCCCTCACGCGGGCGAAGGTGCAGGCGACGATCTCCTATGCCGAGACGCGCTTCAAGTGGGGCAACATGGAGTTCTCGCGCCCGAGCTGCTTCCTGCGCGAGATCGACCCGCGCTACGTCGAGGCCGATTTCGACACGCAGGAGCTGCGCACGCAGCGGCAGCAGGAGCCCGGCGGCCCCTCGGCCATCGACGAGCTGCGCCGCCG
>ENA-OPJW01000335-OPJW01000335.1-human-gut-metagenome-genome-assembly--contig:-NODE-335-length-11157-cov-2.303729_pt1 | contig 11157 bp, 10 predicted proteins | sample MGYA00241776_ERZ501677 | MGnify/ENA primary metagenome ERZ501677 (study PRJEB25962, sample SAMEA2042298) | human gut metagenome | biome: human gut; feature: human-associated habitat; material: faeces...
AAAAACCCCCGGTAGTAACTACCGGGGATTCTCTGTCTATTCAGCTACAACCTTGGCAAATTTCTTTTTACCACGTCTGATAATGAGACCATCGCCCTTGAAATCGTCGAGAGTGTATTTTGTAGAGATATCAGTTACTTTCTCATCTGCAACGGAAACACCGCCCTGCTGGATATTTCTGCGGCCGTCTCCTCTTGAATCGCAAAGTCCTGCTTTTACGAGAACAGAGATGATATCAAGCTCTCCGTCAGGGAAGTCCTCAGCTGTAACGGTAACTGTAGGCATATTTGCATTGTTGGCTCCACCTGCGAAAAGTGCATGGCTTGCCTCTTTAGCCTTTGCGGCTTCCTCTTCACCGTGAACAAGCTTTGTAAGCTCGAATGCCAGGATTTCTTTAGCTTCATTGAGCTGTGCGCCCTCCCAGCGTTCCATCTTGTCAATTTCCTCGAGAGGAAGGAAGGTGAGCATTCTGATACATTTAAGGACATCGGCATCAGAAACGTTTCTCCAGTACTGGAAGAACTCGAAAGGTGTTGTCTTGTTAGGATCAAGCCATACTGCACCGGACTGTGTCTTGCCCATCTTCTTGCCCTCAGAGTTTAGGAGCAGATTGATTGTCATAGCGTATGCGTCTTTTCCAAGCTTACGTCTGATAAGCTCTGTTCCACCGAGCATGTTGCTCCACTGGTCGTCTCCACCGAACTCCATGTTGCAGCCGTATTTCTGGAAAAGTGTGTAGAAATCGTAGCTCTGCATGATCATGTAGTTAAACTCAAGGAAGGAAAGACCCTTTTCCATACGCTGCTTGTAGCACTCAGCTGTAAGCATACGGTTTACTGAGAAATGAGCACCAACCTCGCGGAGCACATCCACGTAGTTTAAGTCCATCAGCCAGTCAGCGTTGTTTACCATGATAGCTTTGCCCTCGCCAAAGTCGATGAAGCGGCTCATCTGTTTCTTGAAGCACTCTACGTTGTGGTTGATAGTCTCTGTTGTCATCATCTGGCGCATATCTGTACGTCCTGATGGATCACCGATCTGTGCGGTACCTCCACCGATAAGCACGATAGGCTTGTTTCCTGCCATCTGAAGTCTCTTCATAAGGCAAAGAGCCATGAAATGTCCAACGTGAAGGCTGTCTGCTGTAGGATCAAAGCCGATGTAGAAGGTAGCCTTTCCGTTGTTTATAAGCTCTTTGATTTCTTTTTCGTCTGTTACCTGCGCGATAAGACCGCGGGCAACTAATTCGTCATAAATTGTCATGATTTTCCTCCTGATAAGTTGAATCTGTATTCTGAAAAATAAAATATCCCCCTCATCCATTTAAGGACGAGGGGGATTTCTCGCGTTACCACCTTAATTTGCATCCTGCTCGCACAGGAATGCCTCCGTGAGTTGTCACACATTATTCGACATATATTATATAGTGAAAATAGCCGATTCTGCTAACACTCCGGCACTATAACGTGTGCCAATACGTTGCGGCTTATTAATCGAACCGGCGATATTTAACCATCCGGTATGACGTTCGGTGCAAAGCTCCGGGATGTATTCCAGGTCTGTTTCCTTGCGCCTCTCACCTGCCGGCAGCTCTCTGTAAGTATTGCAGAAATGTACTTGTTCCCATCAAAGCCTGTTGAAATGTAATTGTGCTTCAATTGACGATATTATAGCTGTTTAAGAAGGGGTTTGTCAAGGGTGCAAAAAGCGGTGTATGAAAAGTATGAAAAGCTTTTTAATTATTGCACTCTGACCTGTGGTGATGTATACTTTGAATAACAAACAAACTTTGGTTATGAAAGGAAGAAAAAATGAGCATATATTATATTATTATGAGTATGATTGACGGCTTTGAGGCGTTTATCAATCTGGCAGTTATGGTACTGACAATTATTGCATCATGGATTATGTATGCAAAGGCAGGAGAGCCCGGCTGGGCGGCTATTGTACCGTTTTACAGCTCATACGTCAGATTTAAGATTGCAGGGAAAAAGAAGCTGTTCTGGGGATATCTTGTGGCTACTATCGGAATTATAGTGGGATGTATTATATTGATGTATGAGATTATTGCATCAGGACTTTCTGTTATGACATCCGATTATATGGGATCGTATTATGATTCTACCTATGGATATGGTGTAAGCAGTATCGGAAATCACATGGGCATGCTGATATTTGCGGTTATCCTGATTATTGCAGCAATGATTGTGGCATTGGTTATGAGTATCCTCTGCTGTGTCGGACTGTCACATGCGTTTGGCAAGGGAGCAGGATTTGCCTGTGGACTTATATTCCTCAATGTGATTTTTGTCTGTATTATTGCCTTCAACAAAAAAATTGTTTATGTGGGAGATGGATACAATAATAATAATAACTACTATAATCCATACGGTTCAAACGGATACGGTCAGCAATATGGTCAGAACATGTACGGAAACGGGGCAAATCAGCAGTACGGCCAAAACATGTACGGAAACGGAGCAAATCAGCAGTACGGCCAGAACATGTACGGAAATGGCACAAATCAGCAGTACGGCCAGAATATGTATGGAAACGGCGCAGCTCAGGGAGGGGATGCTCAAAATTCCTACGGTACATCACAACAGCAGTCATGGAATGATGAGTATAACAACAAAGATTACGAATAAATAATAAGAATAAAGCGCATGAATAAAAGCTATAAATAAATGTTATAGTACAAATTTGTATCATTCTCTTGACATATAGAGTCAGAGGGCTATAATACAAAACAAGATTTAAATAAATATGTTCACCAAAATTCGTTGATGAGAACAAGGTCCGATTTGTATTTATTTTCAGAGAGCCTGTGGGCGGTGCGAACAGGCAATGATCAGATTGGAATATCCTCTCTAAGAAGCGGGCTGAAAGCATTAAGTGTGTCTGTAAACCTCGCCGGTGTCCACCGTTATATGGAAAGCATATGCTGGTATGCAGAGTGTCACAGTAATACACTGTGGAATCAGGGTGGTAACGCGGATTATTTCGTCCCTTTTCAGATTATGTCGATCTGGAAAGGGATTTTTTAATTCCATAAAAGAGTTTTAGTGAGCAGAAAAATGTTAAGGAGGCTTACAATGAAAGCATTACAAAAAGTAAGTAAATTTTTATCAGACTACACATCGATAGTTGTCATAGCAATCGCCGTAGTCACATTTCTGGTTCCGAATCTGATGGCTTGGGTAAATCAGATGCTGTTTGTGGATCCGGTATCCAACAAGTTCACATGTCAGTCAATCATTATCGGAATCATCATGTTTAGTATGGGACTTACACTTACGACACAGGATTTCAAGATACTTGCACAGAGACCATTTGATATATGTGTAGGTGCAATTGCACAGTATCTTATCATGCCGTTTCTCGCATTTGGTATCTCAAAGGCATTGAATCTGCCTGACGGAATCGCACTTGGACTTATCCTCGTAGGTTGCTGTCCTGGTGGTGTTTCTTCAAACATTATGTCATACCTCTGCGGTGGTGATGTGGCATTCTCAGTTGGAATGACAACAGTTTCCACATTGCTCTCACCATTTATGACACCGCTTCTGGTATCATTGCTTGCAAGCGGAACACATGTCTCAATCAAGGCACTTCCGATGTTTGTGTCAATCATTGAGACTGTAATCTTTCCTGTAGCGGTTGGATTTTTACTCAACTACCTGCTTGGAAAGAAAAAGGCATTTGCCGAGGCTCAGAAGGTCATGCCGGGTATTGCGGTGCTTGGTCTGGCATTCGTTGTAGGTGGTGTTGTATCATCACAGGGCTCAAAGTTCTTTACATCAGGAGTAGTAATTTTTGCGGCAGTTCTGTTACATAACGGACTTGGATATCTGCTCGGATACGGTGCAGGAAAGCTGGTAGGCATGAACACAGCCAAGAAGAGAACCATCTCTATCGAGGTTGGTATGCAGAATGCAGGTCTTGCCACAAACCTTGCCACAACTACAGCACAGTTTGCTTCAACACCTGAATCAGCCATCATCTGTGCAGTGTCATGTACATGGCATTCAATCTCAGGCACACTGCTTGCCGGAGCCTTTGCATTAAAGGACAAAATGGCTGCTAAAAAGGCAGAAGAAGCCGCTGAGACAAAGACAGCATAAAGAGAATGAATACCTATTATAACCGATTGGTAAATTAAACAAAAATCATAGAAATTAAAAATAAATTATGTATAAAATATTTATTGAAATTTGTTAAAAAAAGAGTAAACATAATATACAAATAAAATTAAGATAAACAAAAGAAAGAGGTAATAATATGAGTGGAATCTTAATGATGGTAATAGCCATTGTTGTGCTCGGTGGAGCATACTTATTATATGGCCGTTATCTGCAAAACAAATGGGGCATTGATCCAAATGCCAAGACTCCTGCCTACGAGATGGAGGACGGAGTGGACTATGTACCGGCCGATACCAATGTAGTATTCGGACATCAGTTTGCATCTATCGCAGGTGCAGGTCCAATCAACGGACCAATTCAGGCAGCTATTTTCGGATGGCTTCCGGTTCTGCTTTGGATATTAATTGGTGGTGTATTCTTTGGAGCTGTTCAGGATTTTGCATCTATGTACGCTTCAGTTAAGAACAAGGGTCGTACAATCGGTTACATCATCGAGGAGTACATCGGTAAATTAGGAAAGAAATTATTCCTGTTATTCTGCTGGCTGTTCTGTATACTTGTTGTTGCAGCCTTCGCAGATGTCGTAGCCGGAACCTTCAATGGCTTTGCTGCTGATAAAGCAGGTGAGGTTACAAAGGTTGTAGCTAACGGAGCAGTTGCAACTACATCAATGCTTTTCATCATAGAAGCAGTTGCACTTGGTTTCTTCCTTAAATACTCTAAGTTCAACAAATGGATTAACACACTTGTTGCAATCGCATTACTTATAGTAGCTATAGCACTGGGACTCAATTTCCCAATGTATTTAAACCTTGGTGTATGGCACATAATTATATTTGTATATATACTTATAGCCAGTGTTACACCTGTATGGGCACTGCTTCAGCCACGTGATTACCTTAACAGCTACCTGTTAATCTTCATGATCGTAGGTGCGATAATCGGTGTATTCGTTGCAAATCCTGCTTGTAACCTTGATGCTTTCACAGCATTTGCAATCCCTGATGCAAACGGAAACCCACAGTATCTGTTCCCAATTTTATTCGTAACAATCGCCTGTGGTGCAGTTTCAGGTTTCCATTCACTTGTATCATCAGGTACTGCTTCTAAGCAGATAAAGAATGAGAAGAACATGCTTCCTGTTTCATTCGGCGCCATGCTTATGGAGAGTATGCTTGCAATCCTTGCACTTATCGCAGTAGCATCATTCAGTAAGGGAGAGGCAGCAGCTCAGGGACTTACAACACAGCCACAGATTTTCGCAGGAGCTATCGCAAACTTCCTGTCAGTAATCGGTTTACCACACTCACTTGTGTTCACACTGATTAACCTTGCTGTATCAGCCTTCGCTCTGACATCACTTGATTCAGTAGCCAGAGTCGGACGTCTGTCATTCCAGGAGTTCTGGCTTGATTCAGACACAGATGATGACAATATGAGTCCATTTGTCAAGCTGATGACAAACAAATACTTTGCAACAATCATCACACTGGTACTTGCATTCCTGCTTACAAAGGTAGGCTATGCAGAGATATGGCCACTGTTTGGTTCAGCTAACCAGCTCTTATCAGTACTTGCACTTGTTGCCTGCGCAGTATTCTTAAAGAAGACAAAGCGTCAGGGCTGCATGCTCTGGATTCCAATGGTATTCATGATGGCAGTTACATTTACTGCACTTGGCATGACAATCTACAAGCTTACAAAGGCATTATTCTCTGTAGGACTTGACCTTGGAAATTCATTACAGCTTATATTCGCAGTATTACTGCTCATCCTTGGTGTGCTTGTCGCAATTCAGGGTGTGAAGAAGCTCTGTGAGAAATCAGAAAGCAAGAAAGCTGCAGCTTAATATTTGAGATAGAAGTTGCAATTATTAATAGAAGTCAAAAGTCTCAGAATCCGCTAAATAAGCGGGTCCTGAGACTTCTTAGTTTATGTGGGTATGATGAATAAAAGAGGTAAAATATAATGGGAGCCTGATATCAGGCTCCCAATTCTCTGTCCTTTCCCATGAAAAATACTGCTAAAGATTCCGGACCAACATGGCTTCCGGTGCAGAAATCATAGGTGGTATTTATCACATCGCGCACCTTTATGCGCTTTTTAATCTGTTCAATCACATAGAGCGAATCCTCATATGCGTCTGCATGTGCGACTCCGATAATCTGATTTTCAGGGTCTGTAATGTTGTCGCATAACAGATTGACAAGCTCATTTAATACGGCTTTTCGGCCACGACATTTTCTGAACTGTACAATATATCCGTCCTTGCTGCCCCTTAGGATAGGCTTGATACTTAGCATGTTGCCAACCAAAGCGGTGGTTCCGCTTAATCTGCCGGTTCTTGCGATATACTTTAAATTGCCAACGGTAAACACACCGTTTAATCTGGCAGGATAGGTCTCTATCGTGTCAGCCACCTCATCAAAGCTCATGCCCTTCTCACGCATTTCGCTGGCGTATATTGCGAGAAGTCCCTGTCCGAGGGAAGCATTTAATGAATCCACCAGGCGTATTTTTCTGCCGTTACTGCAATCATCAAGGACAGCATCGGCTGCGACACGGGCTGAGTTGTAGTTGCCGCTTATGTTTTTGCTGAGGGAAAAATACAGGATATCCTTGTCGGCCTCTATGATTTCCCTAAAGGTATCCTCAAAGATTCCGCTGCTGATAAGTCCGGTCTTTACCTCGGCACCTTCTCTTATAGCGTCATAGTATTCCTTACCCTTTGCTCGCTCCTGTTCCGGTGTGAGGTCAGGCTCAAAGCAGGTCATTTCCTTTCCGTTGACAAGGTTTACAAATGATAGCACCTTGATTTTATATTTTTTACATAGCTCTGCAGGAATGTTTGCAGCAGAGTCAACAATTATTTCAAACATATTTACCCTCGTATTTCTATAATAATGATATGCGGGTCACTAAGGTATACATCGAATTGCATGCAAGCATGCATCGATGATACCTTTTGCCCCTTTAATCATAATAATTGGTTAACTGTAGTTATGCATCACATACATTGCAATTATATGCCATTAATATATGTGGTTGCAAAGGATAGTATATGTAGTTTTTGATACTATGTCAATGACTTTTGCTATGTTTAGTAAAAATTTAGAATATTTAGATAGAGTTATCAGGGATGTAGTGTTATAGTAGAAATAATAGATATATAGATTCAATGAAACAGAGGAAAAATATGAGTGATATAAAATTAGGCTGTCACGTAGGCATGGCAGGAAAAGATATGTTTCTGGCATCAGCCAGGGAAGCAGCTTCATATGGCGCGAATGTGTTTATGCTCTACACCGGGGCACCACAGAACACGAGAAGAAAGGAAATCTTTGAGCTCAACATAGACGCAGGCTGGGAATATGCACATGAGCATGGGATAAATGAGATAGTGGTCCACGCGCCATACATCATAAATCTGGCAAACACCGTAAAGCCTGAGACATACGAGCTGGCAGTGGAGTTTCTGGAAAAGGAGATAGTAAGGACCGCGGCAATGAAGAGCCGCATACTGGTGCTTCATCCGGGAAGTCATGTAAATGCCGGTGAGCAGGCTGGAATCGCACAGATTGTAAAGGGACTTAACACAGTGCTCAATCAGAATGATGACGATGTGTTTATCGCACTTGAGACGATGGCAGGAAAGGGCAGTGAAATAGGTCGTTCCTTTGAGGAGCTTAAGGCAATCTATGATGGAGTGGACAGGAAGGAAAGGCTGCGTGTCTGCTTTGATACGTGCCATGTAAATGATGCAGGATACGATATTGTGAACCATTATGATGATGTTTTTGCGGAGTTTGACAGGGTGATAGGACTTGAGCAGATAGCGGTATTTCATGTGAATGATAGCTTAAATCCTCTTGGAGCACACAAGGACAGGCATGCAAATATAGGCAAGGGAACCATCGGCTATGATACACTGCACCGCCTGGTGCATGATGAGACCTTTGCAAATGTACCAAAGATTCTGGAAACACCATGGCTTTGTGAGGATGGCTCTGCGAAGAAGACTATTCCTCCTTATAAAGAGGAAATTGAATGGCTTCTTAAATAAGAAGGTGGCTAAAAATGTATGGAGAGGTTTGGTATTACAGACAGTAAGATAATGGAGGCATAATAGATGAAGGAAAAAACCTACGAGGGAACTAAAAAAACACAGAATGGTTTAAAGAGAATGTTTTTTTCAGCGCTTGCGATATTATTGCAGGCAGTTTTCATGGTCTATATGTTTACAAGGCTAAATGAATATGCGGCAGCAATAAACACGACCACAAGCGTCCTGGCAATCATACTTGTGCTCGGACTGTACAATCGTGAGCAGACCGCATCCATGACTACACCGTGGATTATACTGATACTGGCATTTCCGATAATGGGAGTGTCACTTTACCTGTTAGTCGGACTAAACGGCGCACCGAATAAGATGCGTGCACGGTTTGAAGAGGTGGATTCCATGCTTCTTCCATGTCTGCCTGAAAACGCAGACATACTATCCGATATGTATGAAAAGGTGCCACAGGCAGCGGGAATTTCAACATACCTGGCAAAAAATGCACTATATCCGGTATATCAGAACACTGATGTGACATATTATGATCAGGCATCAAAGGGACTAGAAGCGCAGCTTAGCGATTTATCAAAGGCCAGGAAATTTATTTTCATGGAGTATCACGCCATAGAGGACAAGGAATCGTGGCACCGTATCCAGAAGGTGCTTACGGAGCGCGTGCAGGCAGGAGTCGAGGTCAGGGTGTTTTATGATGATATGGGCTCAATCTTTTTCATAGACAGGGATTTCTCGGAAAAGATGGAGAAGCTTGGCATCAAATGCAGGGTGTTCAACCCGGTTGCACCTGCCTTTAACATGTTTTTAAACAATCGTGACCATAGAAAAATCACGGTAATTGATGGAAAAATCGCATATACCGGCGGTTATAATCTGGCAAATGAGTACTTCAACGTGACACACCCATACGGAATCTGGAAGGATACTGGAATCAGGCTTGAGGGAGATGCTGTCAAGTCGTTTACCATCGCATTTCTCGAGATGTGGAATGCATCAGAGCGCAAGGTGCCGCGCGAGGTGGATGTATCGCAATATCTGCTGCACTATGATTATGAGGCAAAACAGAGTGGATTTATCCAGCCATATGCAGACAGCCCTCTCGATAACGAGCAGGTGGGGGAGGATGTCTATATCAGTATGGCAAACAAGGCACAGCGTTATTGCTGGTTTATCACTCCTTACCTTATCATTACCGATGAGATGAGCCATGCGCTGGCACTTGCCGCCAAGCGTGGAGTTGACGTGCGCATCATCACGCCGGGCATACCTGATAAGAAACCAATATACAGCGTGACACGCTCCTTCTACAACCAGCTTGTGAAGCATGGTGTGAGGATTTTTGAGTGGACACCGGGCTTTTGCCATGCAAAGATGAGTGTGGCAGACGATATAATGGCAACCTGCGGTACCATAAATCTTGACTACAGAAGCCTTTATCACCATTTTGAAAATGGCTGTTTTATGGCGGATTGTGAAGTGGTGCATGAAATCAGGGATGATTTTATCAGGCTTTTCACTGAGTCAGCGGAGGTGACGGAGAAGTACAGGACCGGAAGAAGTGCAAGACGAAGGCTGGGGCAGTCAATTATGAGGCTGTTTGCAGGGCTATTGTAGACTGAAAATAATGTGTATCAGGGAAGTGAGAGCATATGAGTGATTACGACAGCAAAATCATCAGAAAGCGGATAAGAGTGTACGGCTCTGTGCAGGGAGTAGGTTTCCGCTACAGAACAGAGCATGCGGCAGAAAGCGTTGGCGCAACAGGCTGGGTGAGAAATGACCCTGACGGCTCGGTATTTATGGAAATACAGGGCACAGAGGAGCAGATAGACAGGGTATTTGCAATGGTGAGTCAGGGTACTTATGTAAATATAGAGAAAATGGATGCCAAATCAATACCGGTGGTTGAGGATGAGCGGGGATTTCATACGAGAGAATCGCTTGGAGACTTCTGGGGACTATGGCACAGATAAACGGAGGCATCATATATGTTTTTTATGATGGGAATAACGGACGGCAGGAAGGACTTTGACTTCAATCAGGTCATTACCTGCGATAAATGTGGCAGGTATGGCAGGTATCAGGTGTATATGACATACATGGTGCTGTCACTGTTCTTCATTCCGTGTTTTAAATGGAACAGGCACTACTATGTGCAGACCACATGCTGTAATGCGCTTTACGAGCTTGATCCGGAAATAGGACGCAGGATAGCAAGAGGCGAGGACGTGGAGATATTGCCACAGCATTTGCAGTGTGTAAATCCGCAGTATGGTTATGGCTTTGAAAATGGAAGTGGAAATACAATAAAAAGATGCAGCAATTGTGGATATACAACTACAGAGGACTTTGAATTTTGTCCCAAATGCGGCAGGAGGCTGTAATGTGTTTCACGTTCTAGTGATAATATGCTTTTACGAATCGACTGCAATAAGGCAGAGGATGGAGCATAGAAAGAGTTTAACAAAATCGGTATTTGACGATTTGGTGGTAAAAATTATTCCTCTTCAACAAGTTTCACAAAATCATCTGGCAGAATTATCTTTGTTCCACCTGCCTGATAATCTTTTATATTTCTTGTGACAATATAATCCATATCTTTTCTGGATGCCACCTTTTCAACAACTGCATCCTCATAGTCACTGATTGCAGATGCAAGTGCATCCATGCAGTCATCCGCTGTAACCTCTAATATTCCAGTCAATGAATAAAGCTTTCCCATTATCATCTTTGCTGCTTCTATGTTATGCAAATGTTTCCTTATAAGATAATAGATGTCTGTTGCTGAACTTGCAGTAATGTACATTTCGATTGTATGATTTGCTGCCATAAGAAATATTTCTTCTGCACTTTTATTCCATGGCTCTCTTGAAGTCAGGGCATCTATTATCACATTTGTATCTGCAAGAATCCTCATCTATTTTGCACCAAGCCTTT
>ENA-OPJW01000338-OPJW01000338.1-human-gut-metagenome-genome-assembly--contig:-NODE-338-length-11058-cov-2.496774_pt1 | contig 11058 bp, 10 predicted proteins | sample MGYA00241776_ERZ501677 | MGnify/ENA primary metagenome ERZ501677 (study PRJEB25962, sample SAMEA2042298) | human gut metagenome | biome: human gut; feature: human-associated habitat; material: faeces...
ATTACTCGATAACTGTAGCAACACGTCCAGATCCTACTGTACGTCCACCCTCACGATACTTTAATATCATTTTACCTCATATTTTTTATGGTTTTCTCTCCAAAATACAGTGAAAAACGACTGATTTGTACTATTTATTTTTATTTGCCTGATTTCTTGGCACCGTTTTGGCACCGGAAGCCTCAGTCAAAAAGCTTCTCTTCTGCTGTTTATACTCTTCTCTATCAGCTTTAATTTATAGCCAAAAAGCAGCCAGTTTTTCATATAAATAATTTCTAATAACTTTTATCGCCTTTCTTCAAAGGAGAAAACGTAATCTTATTTGCCAAAAGAAAAAGAATTATTATTACAATACCAAATCCCACAAAAAGTGAACTTGTATCAACAACAGTAACTTTGTATATAATACTAATCACAAAAGATACCACTGGCGCGCATGCGTATGTAAGTGAAAATCGAATTGCAGAAACACGTCCTATATATTCTTTAGTAACTTCTTTTACAAATTTCACTTGTACATAAGTAATCATTAATCCCAATGCTGCACCAATTATTATCGAACCGATTAGCAACAGTAATTTTTGAGTTATAGGATTTGCAATATATTTTGAAACAAATGCAATAAAAACATAGTATACACCTAAAACAATTCCACAAAATGTAACAAGTGTATTATTTTTTTTCTCCTCTTTCATTTTTGCAAAAGTCAATGATCCCAAAATAGTACCAATAGTTACGCTTACACTTAGTAATGAAACAATTTTGGCATCTCCACTAAACATTTCTCTTGCAATCGGGGCGAGCAGTGCATCAAATGGAACCACTGCTGAATTAATTAGAATACATAAAAAACATAGTTTTAATAGCTTCTTATGGTCAAATACATAACTAAATCCATCTCTAAGCGAAATTAAATATTCTCTGCCAATTATTCGGTTTGTCTTCTTTTCTTCTTGAACAGAAAATTCTATTTTTACTATAAGCAACGCTGATATTAAAAATATCAAAGCATCTATCGCTAAAGAAATACCTATTCCAAATGAACTAATCACTATGCCTGACAAGCCAGTTCCAACTAATACTGCTATTTTGGTACAAGACACATTGACACTTACACCTTTATCATAATGTTCATTAGGAAGTACATGCTGAATAACTGCTACCCCTGCTGGCATATGAAATGCTTCTATTAATGAAATGGATATTGTCATAAAAACCAATATTAATGGTGAAAGCATGTTTTGTGTATATACATATAATATATACAAAACTAACAGAACTCGAGCTATATCTGAAAGTACTAACACTTTCTTTTTATTCATATTCTCGACTAATGGACCTATAAATGGTTGAATAATTACAGAAGTAGCTTGATTAATACCAAAAATAATCGCAGACCACCCTGCACTATTTGTAAGTAAATATACCAACCATGTAAAAAGTATTGTATCTAATGAATCACCACAGCGGTTAATAATATTAGAAGTCAGCAGATAAACATAATTGTGGTTATGATATAACTCATGTTTATTCATATTTGTTACCTCTCTAATCATAATTTAGATTGTTTAATTTCGCAAGCTATCTTATAAAGATCCTGATGTTTTAAAGCCGCTGCTTTTTCTATAACATTATCAATTTCTGATATATCATTAAGTGATTCCAAATATTTTTTCCATTTTTTCATTTCAACATTATATGCACAGTATCTATTTTCACTTTCAAATGAGCCGTTAATGCAATAACGACTATTACTACATCCTCCTAAGCATCGTTCTGTATAACGACATTCTCTGCAAAATCCTTTTAACTTACTACTATCAAAATTTCTATTCCACTTAAAAGAGTCCGGACTTTCCCAAATCGACTTTAAAGATTTTTCACGAATATTTCCCGCTACTAATGTTTTATCTCTAATAGAAGTACAAGCAACAATATCTCCATTATGCAGAATACCAATTACATGCTTTCCTGCTCCACAACCTGTCCAAGACCAATTATCATTAAGAAAATTCTCATTTACTTTTATATCTTTATTGCTATAATAACCTATGCAATCTGCCAAAACAATTAACAACTTACCTCCAATTTTATTATATGCAAAATCAATAATAGAAAGAATATCTTGAGGTTCTATAAGCCATTCTGGGCGTTTTGCAAAATTCCCCATTGGTAATGCAATCTGTAACTGCCAACTATTAACTCCCAAATCACTTAATAATTGATATAGTTCTTCCAATTCACATATATTTTCTTTATTTATTGAAGTTATTACTGATGTCGAAATATTATTTTTTCTTAATTCTTTCAATGCTTTAATACTTTTATTGAATGATCCCGATCTCCGTATAAAATCGTGAGTTTTTTCAAGACCATCAATACTTAAACAGACACTTCTAATTCCTGATGTTATCGCATTATGAATAAAGTTTTCATCAATCAACCAACCATTTGTAATAATACTTGTTATTATGCCATTATCTACTAATCTTTTCGCAATAATATGCCAGTCACTACGTGTCGTAGGTTCCCCTCCAGATAATGTAATAACTTTTAATCCCAAATCTTTTAATTGGTCACACACCTCAAGAGCTTCTGATGTATTCAACTCATCGGGTAGCGCTTCTGCACAACTTGAACCGCAATGTTTACAACGCATATTACAACCCATTGTTATTTCCCATACAGCTGTAGTTAATTTATTCATATATTCTCTCCTATAATCCTTTTTAAATAAAAAAGACCTACTCTATATTTTTGATATGTACCCAGAATTCTGGACACATATTTATGAACTAGGCTGAACACATGGATGCTATCCTGTATTGTACAGGTGGCATCCATTTTGTTTTCGCCTGAATTCTTTTATTATTATAATAATCTATATATTCTTCAACAGCTTTCTCAAATGTTTCAAAGGAATCGAAATCTTTTTCATATCCATAGTACATCTCGTTCTTCATTCTTCCAAAAAAAGTCTCCATAATGCAGTTATCGTAGCAGTTTCCTTTTCGAGACATGGATTGTATTATGCCATGCTCTTGAAGACGTTTGCGATAATAAGCATGTTGATACTGCCAGCCTTGATCTGAATGAAAAATCAATCCTGTCACTTGGGGAAATTGCTGGAACGCTTTGTCTAACATATGTTTTATCTGCTCCATATTTGGACTTAGCGAAAGATCATATGAGATGATTTCATTTGTAGCCATATCAAGTATTGGTGATAAATAACATTTTCCCCATGAAAAATTAAACTGTGATACATCAGTAGTCCACTTTTGTAATGGCATAGTTGCACTAAAGTCTCTATCGATGACATTATCAGCAATCTTTCCAACTTCCCCTTTGTAAGAATGATATTTCTCTTTAGGACGTTTTCCTATTAATCCTGCTTCATGCATAAGGCGCTGAACTCGCTTATGATTAACGATATGGCCTCTATTGCATAATTCTCTATGAATTCTTCTCACTCCATATCGACGTTTGTTTTGAATATAAATACTTTGAATTTCAAGTAACAATTCAGTATTTTTAATGGCCACTGCATCTACTTTATCTATTTCATAATAGTATGTAGACTTTGCCATAGGCATAGTTTTAAGAAGATACTTTAATTTATATCCTTTTTCGCGGAGTCCTTTGATAATTGCTGCTTTTTCGCCTTGAGTTGCGCAGCTTCCTTTTCTTCTCTCAAGGCGATCTCTTTTTTTATTACTTCGTTTTCTGCTCTGATATATTCAATTTCTACACGTAAACGAACAAGTTCTTCATATTCGGATTCTTCCAGCTTTCGAGGATTGTTTATATTTATCTTTTTCATTTGGAGATTCTTTGGTTTACGACCTTTCTTTTGATCTATAAGACCATTATAACCCCAAACATCATATTTGCGTAACCACTGATGCAACATTCCGTCATTAATTCTATTTTCAATAGACACAGCTTGAACAGCTTTACCAGAACGAACTTGCATTACTAATTCCAATTTTTCTTCTGGAGACCATACTTTATTTAGATTTTTGTGTTTCAAAGCTTCAGGTCCATGCAAATCCTCTAGGCGTCTCCATTGTCGGACTTTACTTCGAAATGAACTTTCAGAAACACCATCTGGCGTTTCTGGATACATACCTGTCCTATAAATCTCTACACATTTTCGTTTAAATTCATAACTGTAGCGCATAAAAATACCCCTTTCACTGGATGTCCAGTAAAAGGGGTACATATCATTTCTTTTTACATAGAGCAAGTCTTTTCTACAAACTACATTCTCACACCTGTTCCGTACATAACTGGTCCAAATAAGTTCTTAGAGGTTTTTAATTCAGAAATCTCTACAAACTCCAAGCTCAATTCTTCAAGATTAAACATTTTTATCCACCTCCCGTTTATTGAATTTATCTTAAGAATACATCTCTTATTTTCAAATGTCAAGTTATTTTCATTATTTTTTCCAAATTTCGAGTTCAAATTCTCGTTTTATTTGTAACATATTTTCCATTTTCTACGCATACATCAGATCTCTTAACCACTTATAAATGTCCGTAAAATTGCAAAAGCAACTGGAATCAGTGCTACAACCTTATATTCAATCATTCAAAAAGATTCCAATATTCGATTTGATTTTGCTTTAAGACTTGCAAACGAATTGCAAATTGATGTGAATGAGATATGCTCTGCAAGTCCTTTCTCTGGAGCTATTACCGAAGAAGAAATATATCCCACTCTCCCAGATGGATTGAATGGAGCCTTGGATGCAAGCAGAGTCAAAACCTACTTGAAAAACTCTCTCTATCCACTTATGTACCTATTCGGTAAAAATAGTATGCCGGATGTGGATAATCTTCTGACTTCTTTTTATCAGTTGGATGATGAAGCTAGGAAAGAAGTGGTTGAAACGATACAATTCAAACTACAATATCACAGAGATCCCGAACGGGCAGAACAGGTAAAACAGATTAAGGGATGGTAAGAAAAAAGCTCCGTTGAATAGCAAAATTCAACGGAGTTTTTCTTTTTGGCACCGTTTTGGCACCGCTCACACCCATCTTCATTATTATCGCATGTAAAAAGGGTTCCGGAGAAATCTCCGAAACCCTTGAATTTACTGAATAATATTTAATTACTCGATAACTGTAGCAACACGTCCAGATCCTACTGTACGTCCACCCTCACGGATAGCGAATGTAAGACCCTGCTCCATAGCTACTGGATGGATGAGCTCGATTGTCATCTCTACGTTATCACCAGGCATGCACATCTCTGTTCCTGCTGGAAGCTCACAAACACCTGTTACGTCTGTTGTTCTGAAGTAGAACTGTGGACGATAGTTGTTGAAGAATGGAGTATGACGTCCACCCTCGTCCTTTGTAAGAACGTAAACCTGAGCTGTGAACTTACGGTGACATGTTACTGTACCAGGCTTAGCAAGAACCTGTCCACGAACGATCTGGTCACGGTTAATACCACGGAGAAGTGCTCCGATGTTATCACCAGCCTGAGCCTCGTCTAACTGCTTACGGAACATCTCGATTCCAGTAACAACAGTCTTCTGAACGTCCTCTTTAACACCAAGGATCTCTAACTCGTCGTTGAGGTGAAGTGTACCACGCTCTACTCTACCAGTTGCAACAGTACCACGACCTGTGATTGTGAATACGTCCTCTACTGGCATAAGGAATGGCTTATCTGTATCACGCTGTGGATCTGGGATATAAGAATCAACAGTATCCATAAGCTCCATGATCTTGTCTCCCCAAGGTCCCATTGGATCCTCAAGAGCCTTAAGAGCTGATCCCTGGATGATTGGGCAATCATTGAATCCGTACTCCTCAAGCTGCTCTGTAACTTCCATCTCTACGAGCTCGATAAGCTCTGGGTCGTCAACCATATCACACTTGTTAAGGAATACGATGATGTAAGGAACACCTACCTGACGAGAAAGGAGGATGTGCTCCTTTGTCTGAGCCATAACACCATCAGTAGCAGCAACAACGAGGATAGCACCATCCATCTGAGCTGCACCAGTGATCATGTTCTTTACGTAGTCAGCATGTCCAGGACAGTCAACGTGTGCGTAATGTCTCTTTTCTGTCTCATACTCAACGTGAGCTGTAGAAATTGTGATTCCACGCTCTCTCTCCTCTGGAGCCTTATCAATGTTAGCGAAATCTGTAGCTGTGTTACCAGCGACACGAGCTGCTAATACTGCTGTAATAGCTGCTGTTAAAGTTGTTTTACCATGATCTACGTGACCGATGGTACCAATATTACAATGTGGTTTTGTTCTTTCAAATTTAGCCTTTGCCATTTTGAAACGTCCTCCTTAAACTTTTATGCCCCATGGGCTATTTTTATAATCTACCGACTGCTTTGATTATACGAAATAATCAAAGTTTTTTCAAGTAAATTTTATGGCAAATCCCCCTTTTTCAAGGGGAAATGCCTTTATTTTTGATTTTTATACCATATATAGTATATATTTCATCATTTGTACTATAAATTGTTTGCTAATTTGCAATTATTTTGCGTGGTTAGCAAGAACCTTGTCCTGTACATTCTTTGGAACCGGTTCATATCTGTCGAAGAACATTGAGTAGTTTCCACGTCCCTGTGTCTTAGAACGAAGGTCTGTAGAGTAACCGAACATCTCTGCAAGTGGTACATATGCATGTACAATCTTTCCACCGCCGAGATCGTCCATACCCTCGATACGTCCACGACGAGAGTTAACATCACCGATAACGTCTCCCATGTACTCCTCAGGCATTGTAACCTCTACCTTCATGATAGGCTCAAGTAATACAGGTGCAGCCTTTGCCATAGCCTCTTTGAAACACATAGATCCGGCAATGTGGAATGCCATCTCTGATGAATCGACCTCATGGTAAGATCCATCGTATACTGTTGCATGGATACCAACTACTGGGAATCCACCAAGAGAGCCGGCCTTTGTAGCCTCCTCGATACCTTCGCCGATTGATGGGATGTACTCCTTTGGAATAGCACCACCGACAACCTCTGAATCGAACTTGAAAAGTTCTTCTCCATTGGCATCCATTGGCTCGAAGCGAACCTTACAGTGTCCGTACTGTCCACGTCCACCTGACTGCTTAGCATATTTGTATTCCTGATCAACAGCCTTTGTAAATGTCTCCTTGTAAGCAACCTGAGGTGCACCAACGTTTGCCTCAACCTTGAACTCACGGAGAAGACGGTCAACGATGATCTCAAGGTGAAGCTCACCCATACCAGCGATGATTGTCTGACCTGTTTCCTGATCAGTATGAGCACGGAATGTAGGATCCTCCTCTGCAAGCTTTGCAAGAGCCTCACCTAACTTACCCTGTCCAGCTTTTGTCTTTGGCTCGATAGCGAGCTCGATAACTGGCTCTGGGAATTCCATTGATTCTAATATAACTGGATGTGCTGGATCACAAAGTGTATCACCTGTTGATACTTCTTTTAATCCAACTGCTGCAGCTATATCTCCAGCATATACCTTGTCAATATCTTGTCTATGGTTAGAATGCATTAAAAGGATTCTTCCCATTCTATCTTTTTTATCTTTATTTGCATTTAATATTGTTGAACCAGCGTCTAATGTTCCTGAATATACTCTAAAGAAACATAATTTTCCAACAAATGGATCTGTTGCAATCTTAAATGCTAATGCTGCAAAAGGTTCAGAATCAGATGTTTTTCTTTCTGTTTCTTCTCCATCTAATGTAACACCTTTTATATGTGGTATATCTAGTGGAGATGGCATAAAGTCAACTACTGCATTTAATAATTCTTGAACACCTTTGTTTTTATATGATGAACCGCATACAACTGGAACAATTTTATTATTAATTGTACCTGTTCTTAAACCTTTTTTGATTTCTTCTTCAGATAATTCTTCACCATCTAAATATTTCATCATCAATTCATCATCTTGTTCTGCAACTGCCTCTATTAACTTTGCTCTAAACTCTTCTGCTTGAGCTTTCATATCTTCAGGAACTTCTCCTTCTTCTATTACTTTGCCTAAGTCATCTTTATGAATAAAAGCTCTCATTTTTATTAAATCTACTATTCCTTTGAATTGGTCTTCTGCACCAATTGGTAATTGAATTGGAACTGCATTTGCTTTTAATCTGTTGTGTAGTTGTTCTACACAAAGCATAAAGTTAGCTCCAGTAATATCCATTTTATTTACATATACCATTCTAGGAACTTGATATTTGTCTGCTTGTCTCCAAACTGTTTCTGTTTGTGGTTGTACTCCACCCTTTGCAGCTAATATTGTAACTGCACCGTCAAGTACTTTTAAAGATCTTTGCACTTCAACGGTAAAGTCAACGTGTCCAGGAGTATCTATTATATTAATTCTATTTCCTAACCATTGGCATGTTGTAGCAGCAGAAGTAATTGTAATACCTCTTTCTTGCTCTTGAACCATCCAGTCCATTGTAGCTTCGCCTTCATGAACTTCTCCAATTTTGTGAGTTTTACCTGTATAGAACAATATTCTCTCTGTTGTTGTTGTTTTTCCTGCATCAATATGTGCTACAATTCCTATATTTCTTGTTTTATCTAAAGGAAACTCTCTTCCAGCCATTTTTTTCCTCCTTCTATTTGTATTCTATATTTTTAAAGTTTTAACGTTGTTAAAACTTTAGAATTTGTAATGTGCAAAAGCCTTGTTAGCTTCAGCCATTCTATGCATATCTTCTTTTTTCTTAAATGCTCCACCATTTCCAGCAACAGCATCTAATATTTCTGCAGATAATTTCTCTGCCATTGTTTTTTCATGTCTGTTTCTAGCATAAACGACTAACCATCTTAAACCTAATGTTTGTCTTCTTTCTGGTCTAATTTCTATTGGAACTTGGTATGTCGCTCCACCAATTCTTCTAGCTTTAACTTCTAGAACAGGCATAACATTTTCAAGTGCTGCTTCAAAAACTTCTAGTGGATCTTTTTGTTCTTTTTCTTTTATAATATCAAATGCATCATAAACTATTTTTTGAGCAACTGTTTTTTTACCATCTAGCATTACATTGTTAATTAGTTTTGTAACAACTTTGCTATTATATATTGGATCTGGTAAAACTTCTCTTTTTGCTATATATCCTTTTCTTGGCACTATTCTTCCCTCCTTATAAAATTTGATACTAATATTTACCTAGTATCTTAGGTACTCTAAAAAGTTCAATACTAATTCTTCTCAAAACTTTTTCAGTTTAGTGCTATATAATTTATTTTTATTTAAGTACCTTAAATTAATAAGTTATATGCACTATGGTATAAATCAAATTTATTTTTTAGGACGCTTAGCTCCATACTTTGATCTACCTTGCATTCTGTCTTTAACACCTGCTGTATCAAGTGTTCCTCTTATAATGTGGTAACGTACACCTGGAAGGTCTTTTACTCTTCCTCCTCTTATTAAAACAACACTGTGTTCTTGTAGGTTGTGTCCTATACCTGGAATATAAGAAGTTACTTCATAACCATTTGAAAGTCTTACTCTGGCAACTTTTCTTAATGCTGAGTTTGGCTTTTTAGGTGTTACTGTTTTTACAACTGTACATACACCTCTTTTTTGTGGTGCTCTTTTATTGGTCATTTTTTTCTTCATAGAATTATAACCATGTTGTAAAGCTGGTGATGTAGATTTAGTTGTAGCAGATTTTCTTCCTTTTCTTACTAATTGGTTAATTGTTGGCACTTAAATTTCACCTCTTTTCAAATAAAATCCGCTAGGTAAAATGCTATATTTTTCATTTTACACTAGCGGTTTCTATTTTATCATTTTTTTCCAGATATGTCAATGGTTTTAATCGTTTTCTATTTCATTGTCTTCATTTTCTTTTCCTTTATTCCTGTTTTCTTCACTGTCCTTGTTTTTTTCTGGTATAGGCTGTAACTTATCCTTTGGAACATGTTTACTTTCTCTATATTTTTGTGCTGCAGTAGGCTCTAAACCAGCTTTTATTTGTGCAAGTTCTTCATCAGAATACCCTGCTTCTCGTAGGTTACTCCAATATAAGTTTTCGTCAAATTCCTTCTCTCCTTTACTTCCATTATACCAAGCTATCTGCTCATCAATAGTCATTCGGCTTTTATCTGCTATCATTTCATTTTTTGATCCGAATATTTTTTTCAAAAATGATGGCTCAGTTTGACATTCTGCTAATCCTATTTTATTCATTCTTTTAGCTAATTTGTTATATTGTTTTGCCTCTGCTTTATCTATATTCTCCGCATTTAAAGTTCTAGTATCATATTCTAGTGCATATGGTAAATCTACAGCTTTTTCTGTTATTCCTTTTAATTTTGCATATGTTGCAAATAAATATTGAGCACACAAGCTGTCATCTTTGTATTCCCCAAGTGCCGCTAAGAAGTCTATATCCATATGTTTCATCAATTTCTTTACTTTTGCTCCAGAAATGTGAACATTGTATTTCTCAAATAATCTCTTTATTCCACTCTTTATATTTCTTCTAGCTTTTCTTTCATCTTTTTTTGATTTGTATTTTGTCGGTTTAAATTTTTGTTGCATGCCATTAGAATACTCTACAGTATAATTTGGATTATATTTTCCTTCATTATCCAATAAGGAAAATGAAATTTTTCTAAATTCTATTGCTGGCATATTTTCATCTTGTTTTTTATCATCTTGCTTTTTATCATCTTGATTTTTATCATCTTGCTTTTTATCTTCTTGTTTTTTATCTTCTTGCTTTATTTGGCTAATTATTTCATCTTTCTTCTTTTTTAATTCTTTTTGTTTTGTCTGCAATTCTGCTATTTTTTTCTGTTGGTCTTCTGTTTGGCCTTCAGGTGAATATACATCACCTACTCCATCAAAATCTGTTGTATTAAAATCTACATTTTTATATATTTCGTTTAATTCATCTTGTATTTTTGCGATTTCTTTATCAATCTCTTCAATATTTTTTTCTATTTCTGCTTTTTTAGCTTTTTCTTCTTCTTCTTTCTTTTTCTTTTCCTCTTCTTGCTTTATTTGGCTAATTATTTCATCTTTCTTCTTTTTTAATTCTTTTT
>ENA-OPJW01000349-OPJW01000349.1-human-gut-metagenome-genome-assembly--contig:-NODE-349-length-10908-cov-1.851285_pt1 | contig 10908 bp, 7 predicted proteins | sample MGYA00241776_ERZ501677 | MGnify/ENA primary metagenome ERZ501677 (study PRJEB25962, sample SAMEA2042298) | human gut metagenome | biome: human gut; feature: human-associated habitat; material: faeces...
CAGCCTGAACATCACCGGCACCGTAAATTTCACAGCCACCGGCTGCCCCTTCTGTCTCCCCGGCTTCCACTTCGGCATAGTGTTTATCAATCGCAGCGCCTCGGCATCCATATCCTTATCCACAGAACGGAGCACCTTGGAGTCCTTGATGCTTCCATCTTCATCCACCACAAACTGGACAGTGACCCGTCCCTGCGTACCGTTCTCTTTGGCAGATGCCGGATAACGCATATTCTTCTTTATATAATCCATGAAAGCACTCATTCCACCTCCGGGAAATTCCGGCATCTCCTCTACCACTTCAAAGACCGGAGTCCCCTTCAACTGCTTGCGGACTTCCGTCGGTACATACTTCACATCAGCAGGTTTCGTTGTGTCTCCTACACTTTCCAGTACTTTTGTTTCTACAATTGCAGCCAAATCGTTAACTTTGACGCTTGAAATCTCCTCCACTTTATCGGAGACTTCGGGACGGGCAAAAGCTGTTACTGCAATAGCAGCTACCGGAAGTACATAAAGATACTTCAAACGTGCCCACGGACTTGATTTTTCTTTTAACATCATAGTGATACGTTTTTTAAGTTTACTGTGATTAAAGCTGTTGGCCATAGAGTAGAGCCTTGTGCCAACGGCTTTTTTTATTAATAATAGTTGATACTGTTTTGCGTCCACACCCTCCTTTATCACCGTTTCATCGGCTTCAAACTCATGGATATTCTGCAGTTCCTGCTTCAGCAGCCACGATGCCGGATTGAACCACTGGAAGAAAATGCAGACATCGGCCACCAGCAAGTCCCAGGAATGGCGGTTATGGATATGGGCAAGCTCATGGATAAGGATTTCCCGCCCGTTCTCCTCCAAGTCTTTCCGTGAAATGACAATATATCCCATCCAACTGAACGGAGCTATGTCACGATTGTGCACAATCAGAGTGACACATTCCTTTCTGCCCGGTAAGTAGCTGCCGATATCCTCTTTTCTACCCGATTTCAGCAACATCAGTAACCGTACCAACGAACATACGTTGCGGAAGGCAAAGAAAACGATTCCTGCCAGATAGACAAGCAGCGCCACTTGTATCCAGGTAACTGTTGCTGTTTCAGCCCTTGCTCCGGCCTCAGTAGTGTTCACTGCATCTGCCATCATCAGCAACTGTTCCAATGTCAGCATCGTCTGGTGCACTTCCGTCTCCTGCTTCACACTTACCTCTACCAAAGGCAATAGGCAGGACAACAGCAAAATGCCCAACAATGAAAAACGGTTGAAACGATGAAACGTCTCGCGTGCCAGCAACAAGCGATAAAACAGATAGAATATCGCCAGGCAAACAGAAGATTTGAGTATATAAACAAAAAACAGACCCATGGAGTTATTTACTATTTAAGGATTTACGATTTACTATTTACAGTTACTTGGTCAGTTCATTCCGTAGTATCTCCACTCCGGGAAATCCGGTTGCTTTGTAGGAGATATCTCCTTCACGGTTCACGACGAAATAGGTCGGGATACCCGGATATTCGTACAGCTTTGCCAATGCCGTACTTTGCTCATTGCTAATGCGACAGTGAATACCGGGTATATCCGGTATCGTTACTTTCCATTTTCCTTCAGGAGATGTTTCGTCGGCAATATATAGATAAACCACCTCTTTCATCTCCTCTTTCAACGGTTTCAGGCTTTTCATGGCCCGCATACAAGGACCACACCAGGTGTTCCACATATCCACCAGTACCATCTTGCCACGATAAGGACGAGTAATGACCTGCAACAGACTGTCTGCCGCTACCTCCTTTCCCACCTCAACAATCTTATATCCGGTCTTTCCCTTAGTAGCTTCCAACTCTGATTTCAGTTCGGCTTCAATCCTCCCGTTTCTCATCAGGAACAATTGCCTGAGGTCGGGAGAAGCGATGCTGTCCACCGTCCGACGCTCTTCCTCAGTCAAAGGCATGTACTTACTCAGATTACGGGAAGCACGCCCGGCAAGAAGCATGTCCGGCCAAAGAGGGTCTTGCACAAACTTATCCCGGAGATTTCCGGTAGCGGTCTTCACAAAGTCCGTATAATAATTGTAATATTTCTGTTCGGGGATATGCAGAATATCCAGTTGCAGTATTTCCTTGAAGTATGAGGTACTGTCCACCGTCATGTCCGCCCTTTTCACCCCCTTCCTGCCCGAAAGCATCGGGGCATAACTAAGGTTACTCTTGTAATTATAGATAAGGCTGAACAGATTCATATCCAGATTTGCCCGGATATAAGTACGGCAAGCCTGGCTCATATCCTTGTTTTTTACAAGTTTCTTTTGCATATCTTCATAATGCCTGAACAGATACTTTTTATATGCCTGCGGAGTCATCCCACAAATATCTGCATAAAAATCATCAGCTCCCGATAAGCTTTTCATTTCACCGAACCGCAGCAACTCGGTATTCAGACCGGCATAGTCTCCTTCAAACCAAACACGGCTATCCGTTACACCATCCCTTTTCCGGCTTAAAAGACGGCTTTGCGAATAGAATATTTCAGGCAGATTGATTGTGACATCCAGTTCTCCACCCGGAACGAGAAACAATTCTATTTTCGAACGGGATATCCACAGCGTAGCACCGCTCGGCAACAGCACCTCCGTCTCATAGCGGAACGTGCCATCCTCCGCTATCTTCAAGTCCTTACCGGTGAAATACATGAAGAACCAAGGCGAGTCATAGTAGCGTAACGTCACTCCATACTCCGGTTTATACCCCAATATCCGCCCCTTTATGACAGTCTTTCCCACATTCAGTTCCGGTCCGGGCAATGGCAAAACCTCATCCGGTTTCTTATTCCGCAAACGTTCGGGAATATCCACCCGAGGTTTCTCTCCGTTGAGCTGTATACCATAAATTACCCATCCTTCATCACTGCCCGGTGTCTCTACGAAATCAAAGCTCTCAGTATCCATCGGAAGCGGACTAAACTTCAAAACAGCAGTCATTTCACCGGAAGCGGGAATATGCGTCCACTCATCCCTGGCAAAACCGGTATTTCCCAAATATCCGTAATCTTTTCCGGATGCCCGCAGCACAGCTGTCGAATCAATCCTGACCTTATCGCCCTGCATGCCATAAAGCCTCACCGCCAGCCAGGTCGTATCTTTTCCAAGCGTCACTTGCTCCACTTCAATGCTACGCGTATTGCATGCCATGAAATAGGGTACCTTTACGATTTTCTTTGCCTGCAATCCGCAGCAAATACTTACCAGCAGCAAACAAACCAATCCGATGTTTTTCATAAGCCAGAGTTATTAGAGTCTCAACAATCTCAGTCCCTTCCCTTTTCCACGTCTTGTATCAACTGCTTCAGTTCTTCCAGGGATATATCCTCTTCCTTCACCAGAGACGACACTGCGCTGAGATAGGAATTATTGAAATATTTGCTGATAACGTTCTTCAGTGTCCGCTTGCGAAAATCCTCCTCGCTGACCACCGCATAATACTGATACGTGTTGCCGTACGTATGATGGCTCAGGAATCCCTTATCCTCCAATCCTCTCACAATGGTGGACAAAGTATTGAAATGTGGTTTCGGCTCTTCATAGAATGCCAGCATTTCCTTCACAAACAAGGGTCCCTTTTCCCAGAAAAAGCCCATGATTTCTTCTTCTTTTGCAGTCAATCCTTTCATAACATTCTTTGTTTTCTGCAAATAACTAAATTATTTAGTTCAAAAACTAATTTCTCTCGTTAAATAAAACTAAAGCTTTTAGTTTATTCGGCAAACACCAGTCTCCAACCGTCTCCCGACAAGCAAAATACCTACTAATAGCGATTGCAGTTCTCGGATAAAAGCCGTTACTTTGCGCACGAATCAGAGAATTAAAAACAATAACATACAATGAATGAGCAACATAAGTACCGCTCCACGGACAAGATGAGCGACCTCATCTGTGACAATTACTCCTTATTAATGGTGATGAGCCGCTTCGGACTGTCATTAGGATTCGGAGACAAGAGCGTGAAGGACGTCTGCGAAGCACAAGGCGTCGATTGCCCTACATTCCTCGCCGTAGCCAACTTTATCAGCGAAGAACAATACTCTTACAGCGGCAATGAAAGTGATTTTTCCATTCCCGCCCTTATGGATTATCTGAAGCGTGCCCACACATATTTCCTCGACTTCAACCTGCCGGCCATCCGCCGCAAACTCATCGAAGCCATCGATTGTTCCAGTACAAACGATGTAGCCTACCTCATCCTGAAGTTCTTCGATGAATATGCCAAGGAGGTACGCCGCCACATGGAATATGAAAACCAGGCCGTATTCACCTATGTAGAGCACTTGCTCCAGGGCAGACTATCGGACGAATACAACATCGCCACTTTTGCCAGCAAACATAATCAGATAGATACCAAACTGAAAGAGCTGAAGAACATCATCATCAAATACTACCCGGAAAAGGAGAACAACAATCTCCTGAATGCGGTCTTGTTCGATATATTCAACTGCGAACAAGACCTTGCCACCCACTGCCAGGTAGAAGATTATATGTTTGTTCCCGCCGTAGCACAAATAGAAAGGAAACTGAAAAATGAACAATAATACTTCTTTGAAGATTGTCATTGCAGAAACTTCGGTCATCATCCGGAGTGGTCTGACGGCTGTTTTGAAGCGTATTCCCAACTTGAATGCACACCCTATTGAGGTTTCTTCTCCGGAATCGCTGCAGAACTACATTCACATGCATCCGGCAGACATTATCATCATCAACCCCACTTTCGGTGGCTGGTTCGACCTGCCCGCCTTCAAGGCAGAACACGGAAAATCCGGTATCAAGTACATTGCTATGGTATGCTCCGTCATCGACAACAACATATTGAAGGAATATGACGAGAACTTCGCCATGTGCGATGACGTAGATGTCATCGCCTCCAAAATCAACCACTTGCTACACACCGAGGAGGAAGAAGAAAAAGACAGCGAACAAGAAACCCTGAGCCAGCGCGAAAAGGAAATCATCACCTGCGTTGTGAAGGGCATGACCAACAAAGCCATCGCCGACAAACTCTACCTCTCCATCCATACTGTCATTACCCATCGCCGTAACATTGCACGCAAACTGCAGATACATTCTCCGGCAGGGCTCACCATCTACGCTATTGTCAACAAGCTGGTAGAATTGAGCGACATCAAGGACTCTCTATAAGATTCTTCCGGCAACCGTTTCCCTACCCGCTGCGGCCTATAGGGAAAAACCGGATGAATCCCTTGCAAAAGTATGCTCCTCCATACGGGAAAAGCCCTCTGCCTATTGATTAAGGTTTATCTTGTGCCTGAAGACAAAGCTCATCCCCTATGTCATCCCTCCCCATCCTATGACTCTTTATGCCCCACAAGTATCCTTATCCAACCTTACCCACAGTATCCGTCACGCCATACACAAATCCCCGCTTCACGATATCACATCGGGAAGCGGGGATCCTTTTATCTTCATAAAAGTGGTTACGTAATTATGACTAACTAATTCATTCAAATCTGATGTTGCAAAGATAAGGCATCGGCAGACAGTACGCAATCACTTAAATTAGGTATAATAAAACAAGTCAGTCATCATAAATAGGTAGAACCACCCACAAATCAGGCATTGGCATAGCTGTGCATTCCTCCAAGGATGTAGTTCACCCCGAAATAGGTCATCAGGACTGTCAGAAAGGCGGCAACCATATAGATATGGAAGAATAACGGACTGCGGAAAATGCGCAGGCTGCGCGCATGGAACGCCGCTCCATAAACCATAAAGGTAATCAGCGCCCATACTTCCTTCGGGTCCCAAGCCCAATAACGCCCCCAAGAAGCATTGGCCCAAACCGCACCCAGAAAAATGCCGGCTCCCAAAAAGAAAACGGCGGGATAAAGCAGCAATCGGCTGAGCAGCATCAACATCCGGGCTGAACGGCGAAGACACAATGCCAGTATGCCGTTCAGCATCATAAAGGCAAACAAAGCATAAGACATCATTATCAACGACACATGCGTACTGAGCCACGGAGAAACGAGCACGGGTATCAAGGGAGTGATTTGGGGATTCATCTGTCCCAAATAGGACACCAGTAAGGCAAAACCGGACAGCAAAAAACCGAAAGGCACCATAAACGGGAAGCGCCGCCGAAACAGACAAGCCAGGAACAGCGCACACAATGCCATGAACTGCATCGTTTCGTATCCATTACCCAACGGGATACGCCCGCTGATGTACCACCTCAGACCATACCCGAAGAGCTGAAAGAGAAACGCCGCATAAAGAGAAAACGGGAAAAAAGTATCTGCCAAACGCGAAGAGAAAGAGAGCGCTACAATCCTACCGGAAGAGTCTGACAATGCCGACGAACGGCGCAGGCCGCGATACAGCAGACGGAAGAAAGCCAGCATCCCCACCGTAAGGTTGAACATGAACAGCAATTTGCTGAAAGGAATACGGTTATACAGCAATTCGGCTTGTATTTTAGTATCGGAAACAGGCTCCACACTCCCGTCTTCCGGCAAAGGACGAATCAATGTACCATTTTGGAGCATCAAAATCAGTCCCACCTTTTCATCCGCCTCTACAATGGCCTTTTCCAGAGAAGTCATTTTCTGATGATGGTCTTGCTTCCCCTTCCAGAACTTCTGCAAGCGATACTTCTCACCGTCGAACAAATCAGCCAGACATGCATAAGGTGTCTCCAAATGAAGCAGGCGACGGAGTGCCTCGTTTTTGATATAAATCATCGGCTCATTCTGCCAAACCTCCGGACGCAGAAGCCATCCGCCAATCACCTGCTCCGGCGTCATGCCTCCATAAGACAATTTTCCCGTCAGTTTCAGTACAAAATCGCGCGCAAGGGTATTGAAAGGAACCACACGGTCATTATAAATCACCTGCTTACGGGCAAGACTATCCGCCTGCTTGCGTGCCAGTGCCGGAAGGCTTCTCTTCTGCGCATGTACCCCACTTCCCAGACACAGCAACAATAGGACAAACATTCCTCCCTTCTTCAACAACGGATGCCTCAGCAGCCTGCGGAACTCTCCACCCCGGCTGACCAGCATCCAGAGCATGGAGACACCTAACAAGAGGTATCCACTATAGGTAATCCCTATCCCCCACGGGTCATAATTCACTGTCAGCCAGCTCCCCTGCATATCCTCATCAAAGGAAGACTGATAAAAGCGGAGCCCCTGCCGTGAAAGAATACGGTTCATGGAGACGGGCGTCTCACCGTGAATATAGCTGATATAATCTGCAGGAGCATCCGTACCCGGATAGTACTCAATCCGGAAACTGTCCAGACGTAAGGTGAACGGTAACTCTACAACCTGCCTGCCGTCTTGTTCCAAAAAGCAGTTCACCTCACTGCCGACAGTAAGATGCACATATCCTTTCCGGCCACAAAGAAACGTAGTCATGGCTCCCGCCAAAATCACGAGGAAGGAGCCATGCAACAACAACGTCGGGAGACACCGCCACAACCGCTGTCTTACAAGCACAACAACAGTCATCGCAGCAAGGGCTCCCCACAAACAACAGAACCAAATCGTATGATAAACATGCTTTTCTACAAAATCCGTACTGTATGTCTGCTCTACAAACGTAGTTGCAGCAAGTAAGAGCAGCAAACAACCATAAACAGCTATGAGAAACTTTTTCAATTAAGAGCTATCAATTAAAAGTAAAAAATCAATATGGAGCAAACTCCTTGTTTTCTAAAGACTTGACTCCCATACATTCCATCTCTATCAGCCAACCCGGACGACATACGGGAGCATATACAAACACTCTCGGAGTATCCGGAAAACGCTCGTCATACATTCCTTTGACCACGGTATAGTCTGCAACATCCCGCAGATAAACAATCATCTGTCCTAAATCATCAAACGTACAGCCAGCCTCTTTCAACAAAGCCTCCACATTCTCCCACATACGTTCCGTCTGCTTGCGAATGTCTCCGGGATATACCACCTCACCTTTATTATTGATGCTCGCAGTACCCGAAATAAACACCTGGCGACGGTCGCCATAATCCACATACGTACCTCGCTCGAAACTCACACCGTATTCGTATGTGGGATTCAGATGTGTCGGTGCGTAAAGGTAGTGAATTTGTTCAGATTTCAAACCATCTACAGCATAAGTATCCATCTGAACCGTCACTTTTGGGTCGGCATGACGGCCACCGATACCGGTACTGGAAATATAATGAGTCTTCTCCGTCAAGTCCTGGGTAACAAACACCTCATTACGTGCCTTCACCACTCCGGCATAATTCACATCCACGTTCTGTACAAAGAACCAGGTACGTATGCAATTATCAGTCAGCTTGCAGCCCTGTTCCATCAGCTGCATCACATAGTCATTCAACAGCAGACGGGTCTGGTATTCCGAATTGGCTGCACGATTGAAAGAGCCGCCTCCCCAAAGGTGACGGTAGGCGCCATGTCTCACTTCGAACAATCCGTTATGAAGTACCTGTGTTTCCACACCTTTCTGCAGATAGACCCACAGTGCGATCTTTGTACCGTTCAACGGCGGCTGCTCTACCACGGAGAGTGCACAATCCGAACATTCTGCCGAAAGCGCCAGTAGCATATCTGCCTGATTGGCGGCGTCACTTAGAAAGTAGCGTTTAAAGATGGCAACAGCACCTTGTAGTTCACTTTCACGCAGTTGGCAGTAAGTGTCGACCACCGCATTCAGCTGTTCTTCATAAGTCGCTTCCGGTCTGGTGGCATGAATCATTACATGATATTCCGAAACACCCGCTTCTACCTCATATTTAAAGATTTCGGTTAAGGTATTCTCCGATTGATTAGTTTGTTGTTGTTTATCTTTCATATTAAATATCAATTAGTCGTTGTTGTTCAAAAAAGTACCGGTATTACCAGTAAGGCCCATCATTATTACGGCTGTGCACCATCGTCAATCCAGTTGCCAATCAAAGACTGCATATCAGATGAGGTTATCATCTGAGAATGGTCTATACGCCAATCCGAGCTGATGTCCGTACCCAATATGAGATGCAAGACACTTTCTGACGCATTGCCGGGCATAACCCTCATTTTACCGTCCACCGTCGTTGAAGCCCGGTTGACCAGATCAGCATGGCTATGTCCTTCCAGCAGATTCAAGCCACCACCCGGAGTGGTGCTAAGACCATGGCAAGCCGTACAAGTGGCATTGAATATTTTTTGTTGAATGGCATTGTACATACTTGCATCAACTGTTCCTGCATCCATAAGTATAGTATCAGCGATTTCAGTACATTCCATTGCCACCAAACTGACAATGCGCTTTCTCAACTTATTGATTACACATAGCTCGACAGTTGTCACCTCATCCGTTATGCCGGACATTGTCAACTGGATTTCATCATTATCCGATTCGGATACCGGAACAACCTTTGAAACAATGGCATAATCGCTTTCATCATCAAATCCTGCCACTACCACACTATAGTCGCCCGACCACTTATCCACACCACTAATCCGGCCTGTCATCTTCACTGTGCGTCCTTCACCCGTGGCCACTACGGCATTCTCATAAATTCTCCCCTCATCGCATGCATGCAGACCTATAAGAAGCACGGGCAGAAAAAAGAAAAGAATGTATTTTTTCATAGACGAATCCTTTCCTGACTTCATTTAGAATGTATATTGAAGCATCACCGTGGCAGAGTGAGTGGCCAGACCTAAATTATCATTATCACGGTCGAGCTGCGTGTCGTGTCCCCAACGGGCTACATACTGATACATTGCCTGCAATTTCAAGTTGCATCCTCTGAAAAAGTAATTCATACCTACAGCAGGCATATTCAGGAAACCGTCGTCATCCGTACCGTTACGATTGAAGATATCGTAGCGTGCGGCAAGCTGTAGGCGGGGAGCGACAAAGTAACCACCTTGCACATAACCGCCTAAAAAGCTATACGATTCATTTATCTTTTGCCGTTTGGTGAAACCTACATTCATATAATAAGCTTCAGCCGCCAGATAGAGCTTGTTCTTCAACATGGCAAATTCCAACCCCACACGGGTATCATTGGTACTCTCATTTTCACTCTCCACATTGATAGAACCCGAAAGACCGAATAATATCTTATCCTCGTTCAAACGGTTAGGATTACCTTGTGTGGAAGGCATCACCCCCTTGGGCATATAAGTCAGACGTCCGGCATACAGCAATGAAGGGATATGCCAGTCATCACTCATCGTCTTTGAAGCTGTATTCACGGAAGCTCCGGTTCCATTGAACAAGCCGACTTCATAACCGAACTTATCTGCCACCAGACCGTGAATTTCAACACCCAGGTCAAATCCCGTACCGATATTAGGCGTCACGGCATTCAACGAATAAGGCAAAATTACAGAAGACGTCAGAGAAACCGGCAACTGGGGAAGCAGTGTTTCGCCAAGAGTTGTCAGATAGGCATGCGAGAATGGAGTCTTGAACTTTCCGACACGAATCGCAAATTGTTTTTTCAGCTGTACATCAAACCACGCCTGCTGTAACAGCGCTCCTCCACTTGCAGCAGCATTGATGGACAGATTGAAAGCTACTTTTCCAAAAGCCTTGCCAGTAAAGCCAAGTACGGCATAAGGAATGGAAAAACCCGAATTGGCAATATTATCTTGGTTATAAGCCTTATCCAAGCCTTCATCATCATACCAATTGAAATTAGCACTCGTTTGTACCAACAGATAAGGCTTGAAAACAAAGTCACCTTTCTTTGTTTCAATGGTAAAACCTTCTCTTCCGGCCAATGACACTACACCATTCTCCGTATCTTCCTCATGTTGCGCCATAGCGGTCAAAGGCAAAACAGCCAGCATGGCGACATATAAAAATTTCTTCATAATTACTTTTTATATAAAGCTTATTAGTTCTAAAGTGAA
>ENA-OPJW01000350-OPJW01000350.1-human-gut-metagenome-genome-assembly--contig:-NODE-350-length-10907-cov-3.082842_pt1 | contig 10907 bp, 8 predicted proteins | sample MGYA00241776_ERZ501677 | MGnify/ENA primary metagenome ERZ501677 (study PRJEB25962, sample SAMEA2042298) | human gut metagenome | biome: human gut; feature: human-associated habitat; material: faeces...
AAAAAACCCCCCCCCGCCGCTCTCGCTTTCAGCCCTCCGTCCACTCTTTCGCCATCGGAACCAAGTTGGGACCTGCCTATCGGAAAAGGAGAGGTAATGGAATGAAGGAGTAGGAGCGTCCGCGCAATACGCCCCGGGCGGCATCCGGAATTGGAGATTCCATCTTTTTGCGTATATTTGCCACCATGAAACGAGTTGCAACCTTCGTGCTCTGCTGCGCCTGCATCGGCATGGCCCACGCGCAGGCCCCGACCCTCCCGACGCCCGACGCCAAGGTGCTGGGCATGGGCGGCGTGGCCATGACCACCATCTCGGGGTCGCACCCCCTCTACAACAACTCCGCGACGGCAGCCTTCTCGCCCCTCCCCTCGCAGGTCTCCTCCTCCTACTACGGGCAGGGGAAGTTCGACTACTACGCCGTGTCGGGCTACTGCCGTGTCGGCGGCGAGAACCTCGTACAGCTCGGCTGGCGCCAGTACCTGCGCGAACGGGGCAACAGCGACATGGCCGTCGATGCCGGCTACACGCGCCGCATCGGCGAGCGGTGGGCCGTCGGACTGGTTGCCCGCTACATGCACCTTTCGCGTCCCGACGCCTCGGCCGATGCCCTTGCGGCGGACCTGAGCGCCGCCTACTCGCTGCCGATAGAGAACCTGGGCGACTATTCGACGCTGCGCGCCGGTGCCAAACTGGGCAACCTGGGCGGCTACCTCGACGATTCGGCCTACACACTGCCGATGGACCTGACGGCGGGCGTTGCGCTCGATACGTTCCTCTCCGACGCCCACCAGATCACCGTCGGCACCGATCTGGGATACTACTTCACCCCGCGGCAGGTGCGCGGATTCCAGCTGTCGGTCGGTGCGGAGTACAACCTCATGCAGCTCTTCCAGTTGCGGGTCGGATACCACTACGGCGAGCGGCGCGACTACTACCCGAGCTATGCGACCGTCGGCTGCGGCGTGCGCTTCCTCCACCTGCGGCTCGACTTCGCCTACCTCTTCGCCGCCAGGGAGACCCTGCTGCACAATACCTACAGCTTCAGCTTCGGTCTGGATTTCTGATGTAATCCAGAATTCCCTCGCAGCCGTCCTCCAGCATGTCGAGCACCAGCTCGAAGCCCTCGTGCCCTTCGTAATAGGGGTCGGGGACGTAGCTCCACTGCGGATGGCGGCTGAAGAACTCCCGCATGCGGAAGATCTTTTCGGCATCCCGGCGCGAGGGCGCCAGCCTATGCACCGCCTCATAGTTCATGTCGTCCATGACGACGATCATGTCGAAGCGCTCGAAATCGGCCTCGGTGATGCGACGCGCGCGGTGCGTGAGCATGTACCCGCGGCGGGCCGCCGCACTGCGCATGCGGGCATCGGGCAGATCGCCGGCGTGTCCGCCGTAGGTGCCGGCTGAATCGACGGTGAGCAGCTCCTCCGCTCCATTGCGCCGGGCCGTCTGGCGCAGAATCTCCTCGGCGGCCGGCGAGCGGCAGATGTTGCCGAGGCATACGAACAGAATCCTCTTTTTCATGTCGGCAAAGATAGCGCTTCGGAACAGGATTTGCAACCGGCTGCCGGTTGACCGGGGACTTTTCCGGCCCCGGCTTTCACCCGGGCGTTCATCACTTTCGGAGAAGAAAAACGAACAATCGGAACAACAATCCACCTTTACGGGAACGGATTGTTCGGAGAAAAGTCGTATCTTTGCCCCGATTTGCCTTGGTTCACAACAAAAAACGGAAAGCAATGAAGAAGATGAAAGTTATCGCCATGCTGACGGCATTCGCACTCACGGCATCGCTTGCAACGGCCCAGGAGCTGCCCCGGAAGGTTTCAAACATCGAAATCCTCGATCTGAACGGCAAACCGGCCAAGCTGCCCCATTTCGGCGAAAAGAACCTGATGATATTCTACGTCGACCCGGACCGCCACAAGCAGAACAACGACTTCACGCTTGAGCTCGAGCGCACGCACCGGGCCGAGAGCGAGAACATCTACGGGTTCGGCATCATGAACCTCAAGGATGCCCCGATGATCCCCAACGGCATGGCCCGCAACATGGCCAAGAAGCGCACCGAGAAGAACGGCGCCCTCGTGCTGGCCGATCAGGAGCGTGTCCTGAGCACGGCCTGGGGGCTGGGCGACTGCAACAACCAGTTCGTGCTGCTCTTCGTCTCGAAGGAGGGCGAGCTGGTCTTCCTGCGCAAGGGCGAACTCTCCGAACAGGACAAGCAGGCCTTCTACGACGTCATCGACCGGTACAAATAACCGGATGGAGGTCCGCATGATCCGTTCGATCATCGTTGCCGGCCTCTGCCTGTGCGGGCTCTGCGCCCTGCCGTCCCGCGTGCGGGCGCAGGATGCGGAGCGCGACAGCGTGTACACCTACGTCTCGGGAAGCGACACGCTGCACTACACCTATACCCCGCTCGCCCCGGAGCCGCCCCGCAGGAAGCCCTTTCTGCAGCGGGTCGTGGACTATTTCGGCGGCTCGACCGTCGACCGAACCTTCGAGAAGAAGATCGACTTCACCTTCGCCGGCGGACCGAGCTACTCGAAGAACACGAGCCTGGGCATCGGTCTGCTCGCCGCGGGGCTCTACCGCGTCGACCGGACCGACTCCGTCAGCTCGCCGTCCGACGTCTCGATCTTCGCCAACGTCTCCGTGACGGGGTTCTACGCCCTCGGCATCTCCGGCAACACGATCTTCTCGAAGAACCGCAGCCGGCTCAACTACACGCTCGCCTTCTCGTCGGCGCCGCGTTCGCTGTGGGGCATCGGCTACCACGCCGGGCGCGACAACCGGGAGACCTCCTATACGGAAAAGCATTATCAGATCGAGACGCGCTACGTGCACCGCATCCTGCCGAACACCTACCTCGGCGTCATGCTCGGATTCGAGCATACGAAGGGCCGGGGCTTCGATGCGCTTGGCGAAAGCTACATCGAGGGGCAGAAGCACAGCTACACGGCCACGGGCATCGGGCTGATCGCCGAGTACGACTCGCGGGACTTCATTCCCAATCCGTTCCGCGGGATCTACGTCAGCCTCGAGCAGACCTCCTACCCGCAGGCGCTGGGCAACTGCGGCAAGACGATCTGGCGCACGACCTTCACGGCCGACGCCTATCGGAAAATCTGGAAGGGGGCCATCCTCGCCGCCGATCTCTACGGCGTCTTCAACTCCAAAGGGACGCCGTGGCCGATGCTCGCCCGCATGGGCGGCAGCCAGCGCATGCGCGGATACTACCAGGGCCGCTATACGGACAACTGCCTGCTCACGGCTCAGGTCGAGGTGCGGCAGCGCATCTGGCGGCGCATCGGATGCACGTTCTGGGGCGGCGCCGGCAATGTCTTCGCCAGCCTGCACGACTTCGACTGGGCCGAAACCCTGCCCAACTACGGCATCGGACTGCGCTGGGAGCTCAAGAAGCGGGTGAACGTCCGCCTCGACTATGGATTCGGAAAAAAGACCAGCGGCTTTCTGCTGAACATCAATGAAGCATTCTGAAATGGAACACTCACCTGCCGACTCGCTGAAAAGCAACCGCCGCGGCACCTCCCCCCGGCGCGGACGTGTCACCACGATACTGCTGCCCGTCTACTTCTTCGTGGCGATGATCATCCCGAACTGCGTCCTCGCCAACACGGAGCACTACTCGGTCTGGACGACCGAAGCGCTCATCCTGCTGCCGCTGGGCTTCTTCATGATGTGGAGTGTCGCCCTGCGCCGCTCGGGCGTCATGGTCTGGCTGGCCTTCCCGTTCATCTTCCTGTGCGCCTTTCAGATCGTGCTGCTCTACCTGTTCGGCAACTCGATCATCGCCACGGACATGTTCACCAACCTGCTGACGACCAATCCCGGCGAGGCGGGCGAGCTGCTGGGCAACATCTACCCGGCCGTCGTGCTGGTCTGCGTGATGTACGTGCCGCTGCTGTGGCTCGCTTCGCGCGAAATCGGCCTAAAGCGTTACATGACGCGCATGACGCGCATGAATATCGGACTGACCGGCGCCGTGCTCTTCGCGCTGGGCACGCTCGCCCTGTGGCCGGCCTACCGCGTCAGCGAGAGCAAGCACGTCCTGCGCGACGAAATCTTCCCGATCAACGTCCTCTACAACGCGGGATTGAGCGGCTCAGAGTTCCGCAAGTCGCGTAACTTCGAGAAGACGGCCCAAGGATTCACCTACGGGGCGGAGCGCACGCAGCAGGCGCCCGGCCGCGAGATCTACGTCTACATCATCGGCGAGGCGTCGCGTGCGATGAGCTGGCAGCTCTACGGCTACGGACGCCAGACCAATCCGCGGCTTGCGCAGATCGACGACCTGGTGCTCTTCCGCGACATCCTCACGCAGAGCAACACCACGCACAAGAGCGTGCCGCTGATCCTCTCGTCGGTCGGAACCGACGAACACGAGGAGCTGTACCGCCGGCGGGGGCTTCCGGCGCTCTTCAACGAGGCGGGATTCGACACCTGGTTCATCTCGAACCAGTCGCCGCAAGGGGCCATGATCGACCACCTGGCACACGACGCGAAGCACCTGATCTACATCCATTCGCCGCGCCACGACATGCAGCTGCTCGACGAGATGCGGAAGGTCATCGAGAAGAGCCCGTCGCAGAAACTGCTTTTCATTCTGCACTGTTACGGCTCCCACTTCAGCTATCACCAGCGGTATCCGCGCGAATTTGCCCGTTTCAAGCCCGATAACGACGTGGCCATCAGCGAGCAGAACGTCGAGATGCTCCGCAACGCCTACGACAACTCGATCGTCTACACGGATCACTTCCTGGCCGAGACGATCACCTACCTGCGCGGACTCGAGCAGACGTCGACGGCGCTGCTCTACTGTGCCGACCACGGCGAGGACATCCTCGACGACGACCGCCACCGCTTCCTGCACGCCTCGCCCACGACGACGGCCTATCAGCTCTGGGTGGCGTCGCTGGCGTGGTTCTCGCCGGAGTACCGCACCTGCTTCCCGGAGAAGGTCGCCGCGGCCGAAGCCAACGCCTCGGCGGCGACCACGACCCATGCGCTCTTCCATACGATGGCCGACATGGCGTCGATCCGCGGCCGGCATGTCGATCGGCGGATGTCGCTCGTGAGCCGCGACTTCGACCGCGAGGCGCCGCGCCGCTACCTGAACGACCACAACGAGGCCGTGCCGTTCGTCCGCACGGGACTCATGCCCGAAGACATGGAGGTCTTCCGCCGGCACGGCATCGAACCCTGATGACAGGCAGCCATGATACAGAGGGCCGTCTCCGGTGGGAGACGGCCCTCTGTGTCGTTTCAATGTCTGAACGGATTACTTCGCTGCCTCCACGGAAACCTTGCGGAACTCCTTCATCAGCTTGGAAATCTCCAGAGCGGACTTGCGGGCGCGCGTACCGGCAGCCTTGTTGCCCTTCTCGGCCTGAGCAGCCGCATTCGCAGCGAATACCTCGTATTCGGCATTGATCTTTTCAATCAGTTCTTTCATGGTGTTAATTTGTTTTGGGTTTGTTATCAGTACAAAGATATAAAAATTATCTAATCTCCCTCTTTCGGGCAGGGAAAAAATCGACTTTTTTCGGTCAAAAAAGCCCGTAAAACGGGGCTCGAGGTGCATTTCAGGCCTCGGAAGGCGTCCGCGAAAGCCTCCACCGCCCGGATCGGCTCTCCCAAACGCGTACGGCCGCCGGCAAAAAAAGGGCCGATACCCATAAATGGGGATTGTACAAATCCTCCGAAAAGCGTATCTTTGGGCCCCGAAAGAGCTGACAAGAAGATGAAACTTTCCGAATTGAAGACCGGCGACTCCGCCGTCGTCCTCAAGGTGACGGGACACGGAGGATTCCGGCGCCGCATCATGGAGATGGGTTTCGTGCGCGGACAGCGCGTCGAGGTGATTCTCAACGCCCCACTCAAGGACCCGATCGAATACCGCATCATGGGATATGACATCACGCTGCGCCGCAGCGAAGCGGAGATGGTCGAGGTGCTGACCGACGAGGAGGCAAAGGCCTACCTCGCGGCGCTCGAACGGGAGCGATCCGCCAGCGGAGCCGGTTCGGACGACATGCCGGCTCCCGACGAGTCGGGGTGCCGCACCTTCGACGAGGTGGTGACCCGCAAGAGCCACACGATCAGCGTGGCGCTCGTGGGCAACCCGAACAGCGGCAAGACGTCGCTCTTCAACGCCATATCGGGCGGGCACGAGCACGTGGGCAACTACAGCGGCGTGACCGTCGGCGCCAAGATGGGCTACCGCTCCTACCGGGGCTACCGCTTCGAGGTGACCGATCTGCCGGGCACCTACGCCCTGTCGGCCTACACGCCCGAGGAGCGCTACGTGCGGCAGCACCTGGCCGAGAAGACTCCCGACGTGGTCATCAACTCGGTCGTGGCGTCGAACATCGAGCGCAACCTCTACCTGACCACCGAGCTGATCGACATCAACCCGCGCATGGTCGTGGCGCTCAACATGTACGACGAGCTGGAGGCCAGCGGCGCCGAGCTCGACTACGAGCAGCTGGGGGCCATGCTGGGTGTGCCGATGGTCCCGGTCGAGGCCCGCAACAACAAGGGCATCGAGGAGCTGCTCGACACGGTGATCGCCGTCTACGAAGGGCGCGACGAGCGCGTGCGCCACATCCACATCAACCAGGGTCCGGTCATCGAGGAGAGCCTCCGGCGCCTGAACAGCGACATGAGCGCCCACCGCGACGAGCTGCCCAAGGCCTTCCCGCCGCGCTACTACGCCATGAAGATGCTCGAGAGCGACACCCAGGTCGAAGAGCACCTGAAGGCATGCCCCCGCTACGCCGAATGGGCGGCGATCCGCGACCGCGAGGCGCGGCACATCGCCGAGGCGCTGGGCGAGGATGTCGAGACGGCCTTCGCCAACCAGAAATACGGCTTCATCCAGGGCGCCCTGAGGGAGACCTTCACCCCGGGCAAGCGCGAGGAGGCGACGGCCACGGCCCTCATCGACACCTTCGTGACGCACAAGCTGTGGGGCTTCCCGATCTTCTTCGCGCTCATGTGGCTCATGTTCTGGTGCACGTTCAGCCTCGGGGCCTATCCGCAGGAGTGGATCGACGCGCTGGTGGGCTGGATCGGCGATGCCGTGAACGCGCTGCTGCCCGAAGGGGCGCTGCGCGACCTGCTCTCGGACGGCGTGATCGGCGGCGTGGGGTCGGTGATCGTCTTCCTGCCGCAGATCATGATCCTCTACCTCTTCATCTCGTTCATGGAGGATTCGGGCTACCTCGCCCGCGCAGCCTTCATCATGGACCGCGTGATGCACCGCATCGGCCTGCACGGCAAGTCGTTCATCCCGCTCATCATGGGCTTCGGCTGCAACGTCCCGGCCGTCATGGCCAGCCGGACGATCGAGAGCCGCAGCAGCCGGCTCATCACCATCCTCATCACGCCGTTCATGTCGTGCAGCGCCCGGCTGCCGATCTACATCCTCATCGCCGGGACCTTCTTCCCGGCCAACGCCGGGCTGGTCATGGCGGGGCTCTACCTGCTGGGCATCGTGGCGGCCGTCGTCACGGCGCGCCTCATGCGGAGGTTCCTCTTCCCGGTCGACGAGACCCCCTTCGTCATGGAGCTGCCGCCGTACCGGCTGCCGACCTGGCGCACGACCCTCTCGCACATGTGGGACAAGTGTGCGCAGTATCTCAAGAAGATGGGCGGCATGATCCTCATCGCCTCGCTCATCGTCTGGTTCCTGAGCTACTATCCACGGCCGAAGCACGACGCGCCGGCCGAAGTGCCGCACTATGAGAACTCCTACCTCGGCGAAATCGGCAAGGTCTGCGAACCGGCCTTCAGCCCGCTGGGACTCAACTGGAAATCGGGCGTGGCGCTCCTTTCGGGCGTCGCGGCCAAGGAGATCGTCGTCAGCACGCTGGGCGTGCTCTACACCGACGTCGACGTGCCGGCCGCACCGGCCGGAGATGGCAATGGCACGGCAGGGCCCGATGCGGCGGTTGCCTCCCAAGCCGCCGACACAACTGTCGCCGCAGCAGAGACTGACGGTGCGGATGCGGAGGAGACGCTCCCGGCACGCCTGAAGGCGAGCGGCGATTTCGACACCGCCTCGGCACTCGCGATGCTGGTCTTCATCCTGCTCTACTTCCCCTGCGTGGCTACGATCGCCGCCATCGGCGCCGAGGCCGGATGGAAGTGGGCCGTCGGCGCGGTGGTCTACAACACGGCGCTGGCGTGGTGCCTGGCCTGGCTGACGTACCACGTCGCACAACTCTTCTGAACGATGGACTGGCAGGATTACGTCGTGACGGCCATCATGATCGCCGCGGCCGCCGCCGTCGTGCGGTGGCTGTGGCGTCTGGTCTGCGGCCGCTCGCGGGGCGGCTGCGCCTCGTGCGCCAGCACGCAATGTCCGCTCCGGAAGATCAAAAACCGACAATAAGCACTATATTTGCGGCCGAAAAAACCGCAAAGCAATGCTCGGACTCTTCTACATTCTGCTTTTCTGGCTCATCGGCAACGCCTTGAGCCTGCTGACCGGAGGCTACGTCTCGGGAAACATCATCGGACTGATCCTCCTCTTCGCTTCGCTCTGCCTGCACTGGGTCAAGGCCGAGCAGGTGCGTCCCGCCGCCCGCTTCCTGCTCGGTGCGATGGCGCTCTTCTTCGTCCCCTACGGCGTGGGGCTGATGGACTCCTACCGCGTCATTCTGGACAACCTGTGGGCCATCGTCGTCTCGGGCATCGTCTCGACGGTCATCGTGCTGCTCGTCTCGGGCAAGACGTTCCAGAGTCTGAACCGGCGCCTGATCCGCCGCGCCAAAAATGCCGAAGACCATGATTGACCACGCCTTTCTCTCGTCGGACCTGCTGCTCATGACCCTCACCGTGGGGCTCTACTGCCTGGGCGGCGCCATCTATCGCCGCACGCACCTGCCGCTGCTGCACCCCGTGCTGCTGACCTTCGTGGCGGTGATCGTTTTCCTGAAGCTCGCGGACATCCCCTACGAACGCTACCGCGAAGCCACCGGCATGCTCAACTTCGCCCTCGGACTGTCGGTCGTGGCACTCGGATACCTGCTCTATGAACAGCTCGAGCGGCTGCGCGGCAGCCTGCTGCCCGTCGCCGCGGCGACGCTCGCCGGATGCGTCGCGGGCGTATTGAGCGTCGTCTACATCGCCATGGTCTTCGGCGCCGAGCGCGAGATTCTCAACTCGATCGCCCCGAAGTCGGTGACCGTGCCCATTGCCGTCTCGGTGGCCGGACCGCTCGGCGGCAACGTCTCCGTCACGTCGGTCGTGGTTTTCTGCGTCGGCATCTTCGGCAGCATCTTCGGCGAGTGGGTGCTGCGCCGCTGCGGCGTGCGCGACCCCGAAGCCCGCGGTTTCGCCCTCGGCGCCGCGGCCCACGGCATCGGCACGGCCCGTGCCATCGAAATCGGAGCCGTCGAAGGCGCCCTGAGCGGACTGGCCATGGCGCTGATGGGGCTCGCTACGGCCCTGCTCATGCCGCTCATGGAGAAATACCTCTATTAGGGATGGCGGATGCAGAAAAAAGGGTGCAAAGTTTTTAAAATTCTGTAATAAGTGCTATTTTTGCACTATCGCACGCAAAACAGCAGGTCGTTATGGAGTGGCTGCACACCCTGTTCTTCGGCGGCGGCATCGCACATGCCGTCCTGATTCTCGCATTGGTCATCACGCTCGGCATCCTGCTGGGCAAGGTCCGGATCGGCGGTATCTCGCTCGGCATCACGTGGATCCTCTTCGTCGGCATCGTGATGAGCCACTTCGGCATGACGATCGACGGCGAGGTCCGGCAGTTCGTGCAGGAGTTCGGACTCATCCTCTTCGTCTTTTCGATCGGTCTGCAGGTCGGACCGGGATTCTTCTCTTCGTTCAAGCACGGAGGGCTCACGCTCGTCGGCTGCGCCACGGCCATCGTGCTGCTGGGCGTTGCGGTGACCTACGTCATCCACCTGGCGACCGGCACCCCCATCCCGACGATGGTCGGCATCCTCTCGGGCGCCGTGACGAACACCCCGGGACTCGGCGCCGCGCAGCAGGCCTATGCCGACGCCACGGGCTACAACGACCCGACGATCGCTTTGGGTTATGCCGTGGCCTACCCGCTGGGCGTCGTGGGCATCATCTTCTCGATGATCTTCATCCGCTACGTTCTGCGCGTGAAGTTCGAGAAGGAGGATGAGGGGCTCGCGGCCCTTTCGGACGAGAAGAAGCTCGCCGCGAAGGTCTCCGTCGAGTTCACCAACGCGATGCTCGACGGCGCGACGGTCGAGCACGTCCGCGAGCTCATCAACCGCCAGTTCGTCATCTCGCGCATCCTGCATGCGGACAGGGAGATCACGATGCCCGACGCCGACAGCACGATCCGCGTGGGCGACCGGCTGTGGGTCATCAGCCGCGCCGAGGACAGCGAGGCAATCGTGGCCTTCCTGGGCCACCGCGTGGAGATGAACGACGAAGCGTGGGGCAACAACACGCCCGACTCGGTGCTCATCTCGCGCCGCATCCTCATTACGAAACCCTCGATCAACGGCAAGAAGTTCTCCGACCTGCGCCTGCGCACGCGCTACGGCATCACGATCACGCGCGTCAACCGCGCCGGTGTGGACCTGATTCCCTATCAGGGGCTCGAGCTCCAGGTCGGCGACCGCGTGATGGTCGTCGGCAGCGAGGAGGCCGTCGCCAAGGTCGCCGACGTGCTGGGCAACTCGCTCAAGAAGCTCAACCAGCCCAATCTGGTGACAATCTTCGTGGGCATCGCGCTCGGCGTGCTACTCGGGTCGATCCCGCTGATGAACGTGCCGCAGCCCGTGAAACTCGGACTGGCGGGCGGCCCGCTCATCGTCGCCATCCTCATCGGCCGCTTCGGCACCCACTTCCATCTGGTGACCTACACGACC
>ENA-OPJW01000375-OPJW01000375.1-human-gut-metagenome-genome-assembly--contig:-NODE-375-length-10508-cov-1.771836_pt1 | contig 10508 bp, 11 predicted proteins | sample MGYA00241776_ERZ501677 | MGnify/ENA primary metagenome ERZ501677 (study PRJEB25962, sample SAMEA2042298) | human gut metagenome | biome: human gut; feature: human-associated habitat; material: faeces...
CAGCTTTGGATTCAAGGAAATTCCTTTTCAGCCGGAGCTTGCCGCCGACGCCGTCCGGGGTCCTACCATCCAAGTGGTTTTGGTGGAACCCGGAAAGACGGCACGGATCGCGGAAGTCGGCACTTCTCTGGACGCCATGCAGCAGACCGTAGGCGGCAGCATTGAAGCCTATTACCCCTTCGAGGAGCAGGTCTGCATTGTCTGTAATGACGAGGGGAAAATCAACGGTCTGCCCCTGAACCGCGCCATCCGGGACGAAGATACCAATGAGATTGTGGACATCATTGCCGGTACGTTCTTCATCTGCGATTGCCGCAAAGAATCCTTCGGCAGCCTTTCCAAGGAGCAGCAGAAGCGGTATCTGGAAAAATACCGTCTCCCGGAACGGTTCTTCCGTTCAAGAGACGGCATTGAATCTGTGCCTTATAAGCCTCAAAATCGGGAGCGATGAATCCTACGGAGGAGCGGAGGTGATGCCCATTTGAACACAAAATCCACAGCGTCCTGTGGCTGCGGCAAGCCCAGAACTACGCCTATTTCCCCGGAGGAAAAGCGATGGCTGAGAGAACAGTTGTACCAGTCCCATTACGACGAATGTATGCAGGAGAGGCGGGAGGCATGGCTGTTTCTTCGGCCCGGTCATAAAAAGAACTATCGATAGGAGGTTTGTCTTTTATGGAGCAAGCATCGCCTTTGTACTCCCACAAAGGCAGCTTGTCAGGGGGAACCCCTGATACCCCTGTACCTGAATCAGCAAGGAGTGAAATCTATTCGCAATCGAAATATCAAAATCCAGTTATGGCTGAACAGAGCAGAGGCCAGGAATCTGCAAGAAAAAGCAAGGCGCAGCCGCCTGTCTGTTGCCGCCTATCTGCGGCATCTTATCAACGGTGTTGTACCAAAAGAAGCTCCGCCCCCGGACTTCTTCACGATGATGCGGGAGCTGCATTACATCGGGAACAACCTCAACCAAATCGCTATGAAAGCCCATGCGTTGAATGTCATTGATGCCAAGCACTATGACGACAGCGTTCTGCTGTTTGAGGAAGCTGTTCAGAAAATCCTGTCAGCGGTTCTCGATCCTGTACCTATGAAGCACTGACCTATGGCAGTTACCTCTATCTGGCGTGTCCATGGCAATGTTGGTAAGGTTCTGGACTATGTGGAAAACGCAGAGAAAACTACCGCCATTTCCGGTGACGACGGCGATTTATCCGATGTCATTGACTACGCCATCCAGCAGCGCAAGACCAGCCAGACCCAAGTGAGGGACGGTGAGGAAGTTGTTCAACGTTTCGTTTCCGGTATCAACTGCAATCCCCGTACCGCAAAAATGGAGATGCAGAAGATCAAGAAATTCTACGGGAAAGAAGATGGTGTCATTGCCTACCACGGCTACCAGTCCTTTGCTCCCGGCGAGGCCACTCCAGAAATTGCCCATGAAATTGGAATCAAGCTGGCGCAGCGGCTCTGGGGAGACCGCTATCAGGTGCTTGTAGCCACCCATTTGGATCGTGCTAACCATCTGCATTCCCATTTTGTCATCAACACAGTGTCCTTTGTAGACGGCATCAAGTACCACCGCACAAAGCAGGATTATAAGGAAATGCAGCGAGTGTCTGACGCGCTCTGCAAAGAGTATGGCCTGTCCGTAATTCGGAATCCCAAAGGCCGGGGCAAAACCTACAACGAATGGATCGCCGAAAAAGAAGGCAAGCCCACCCTGCGCGGCGTTATCCGCTCCGACATTGACCGTGCCATTCTTGCCTCCACCACCCAGCAGAATTTTCAGGAAGCCATGCAGGCCATGGGCTACACCTTCAAAACTCGCACCCCGAATGGGCAGCCCCTCAAATATCCGGCGTTAAAGCCCCCCGGTGCGAAAGGATACTTTCGCTTCCATCGGCTGGGGCCTGGGTATTCTCTGACCGAAATCCTGGACCGGGTTTACGACAATGTGAGACGGCAGACACCATTCCCAGAGGCGGATCGGATGGCAAAGCAGCGCAACCCCTTTATTCCTTATCCCAAAGCCAAGGGCATTTACGCCCTGTATCTGCGCTACTGCTATGAGCTGCGCATCATCCAAAAGCATCCGGCATCCGTGAAACGGATGCCTTTTTCTATGCGGCAGGACCTGATCCTTCTGGACAAGCTGGATGCGCAGACCCGCTTCCTTGCCAAGCACGAATACGGCACCGCCGCCGAACTGGAATCCCACAAGGAAAAATCCACAGATAGAATCTCCGAACTGGAACAGGCGCGAAGCACCCTTAGAAATCAGCTTCGGACGGCCACCCGCAGGGAGGATGCCCCCGCAGTGGAAAGCCTTAAATCTCGTATCAAAGAGGTATCCTCTGAGATAAAAACACTGCGTCAGGAGGTGAAATTATGTGACGGAATCGAAGCCCGTTCCGCTCTGATGGAGCGGAATCTGGAGCAACTACAGCAGGAACAGGAAATCGAAAGAAAGGAGGAAGAACAGCATGAGCTATTCCGGCGAGGCGGCAGATCAGGTCGTCCGGCTGAGTTTGAACGGCGTTGAGGTTGCAGCAAAATTGTCCGGCTCCGCCGCCAAGCAGCTGGCCATCATGATTTACGCCATTCTGAAAGACCAGAAGAAAACCAAAGGCAAGATCCGCCTGACCAACATGCTCCGCTCCGGCAAGGAGCTGAAGGTGTTCGCCGTCAAGGATGGAGACCTTCAGAAATTCTGCGAGGAAGCCAAGAAATACGGAGTTCTCTATTGTGTTCTCAAAGACAAGAACGCCACCGACGGCATTACGGACATCATGGTTCGGGCAGAGGATGCCGCCAAGGTCAACCGCATCTTTACCCGGTTTGGTCTTGCCACTGTGGATTTGGCGTCTCTCAAAACAGAGCTTGTCAAGGAGCAGAATAAGGCCCGTACCGAGGAGGACACGGATGTGCGCTCCGGTTTTGACAAACCCCATAACGATGATTTCGTGAAGGAGCTGTTTGGTGAGGACCCGGAGAAACACATTGTGGAGGAAAACCCTCTGACCGGACGGATCGAGGCCGAACATCCGTCCGAGAGTACATCGCAGAGCAGATGGGCCGCAGAAATATCTTCTGACCGCCCCTCTGTCCGTGAGGCGATGAAAATCATTCGGCAGGAACGGGCTGCAAGCCAGCCCCAGAATACCATTGCCGAAAAGGCGGTGAAAAAAATTGCGAAAGGAAAGGAACGATGAAATGAACGAAATTTTTGACAAGGAGGAATGGGCCAGCCGCAAGCAGCAGGACCGGGAAGCTGCCTATGCCATGGTAGATGACACTCTGAAAAAGATGGGTACAAACGGAAAGGCTTTCCAGACCTACCTGGATGTGCAGTCCAAATTCGAGCGGTATTCCGTCAGCAATGCCTTGTTGGTTGCCGCCCAGAAACCGGAGGCCACCAATCTGGGAGATGCCAATTTCTGGCGTGGCCGGGGCGGCTATATCCGAAAGGGAGAATCCGGCATTCTTCTCATGGAACCAGGAAATTCCTACACTCGAAAGGATGGTTCCAAAGGTGTCAACATCCATATCAAGCGTGTCTTTGATATTTCCCAGACCACGTTGACCCCCACAAAGCAGCCTGCTGTCAGCCAGGACACCCGGCTGCTTCTCAACGCTATGGTGCGCTACGCCCCCTGCAAAGTGGACTTCCGGGACGAGCTGCCGGATGGGCAAAGTGCCCTCTACAGTCCCCAGAAAAAAACTGTCTTTGTTCTGCGAGGACAGTCCATGGAGGATATGTTCCGGGGCGTGGCCCAGGAGCTTGCCCACGCTTATCTGGATACCGGCAATTACAACCGGGAGGAGAATGTCTTTCTGGCCCAGTGTGTCGGCAACATGCTCTGCCAACGCAATGGCATTGACGGGAACAGTCTTGCCGTGTCCCAGCTTCCCCAGAAGTATGCTGAGATGGAGCCGAAGCAGCTTCGGGAGTATCTAAAATCCATCCGCACTGCCGCCAACCAGATTTCCGCCGATATGTTTCGCTTCCTGGATGCCAAAAACCACGACACCCGGCAGCGGGACGATGCCCGGTAAAGGAGGTGCGTATGGCAGAAGTACAGCATTTGATTCAGGTCAACGACTATGAGCAGCGGCTTATGGTCAACGGCCTCAACGCCTTCCGCAATGACCTGATTCGGGACGGCAAGCCCACGGAAGACATCAACGCCCTGCTGATCAAGGTCATTGATGCCCCGGAGAAAAAGCCAAAAAGGAAGTTTGTCCGTGAACGATAAGCTGTCCCGACAAAATTGCGTTCTCTATGTCTGCGGCATCATCCCCGTTGTCTGGCTGGCATTACTGGCAGCTCCTCTATTGGAGGGCGGTCTGGGAACGCTGCTGGAGGGCTTCGGCACGGCGCTGGAAAATCCCTTTCATATCGTCTGGTGTGACAAGAGCCTCAAAACACTGCTGATTTTCCTTATGCTCTATTGTCTGGGCATTGGCATCTACGTTTCCAACGAGCGTGTCTACAGGCGGCGGGAGGAACAGGGTTCTGCCCGGTGGGGGAATCCTCTATCCATTGCCAAGCGCTACCAACAGAACGGGAACGCCAATAAGCTGCTGACCCAGCAGGTAGCGTTGGGCCTGGACGGTAGGAAGCACCGCCGGAACTTAAATGTCCTGATTTGCGGTGGTTCCGGTGCCGGCAAGACTCGCTATTACGCGAAGCCGAATATCATGCAGGCCAACACCTCCTTCGTAATCCTAGACCCCAAGGGTGAACTGCTGCGGGATACTGGCCATCTTCTGGAGGAAAAGGGCTATGTCATTAAGGTTTTGGATTTAATTAACCCGGAACGGAGCCATTGCTACAATCCCTTTGTGTATCTGCGGAGCGACAACGACATTCAAAGGCTCGTCACCAATCTGTTCAAGAGTACCACGCCAAAAGGCTCTCAAAGCAACGATCCCTTTTGGGATACGGCAGCTTCAATGCTTTTGCTAGCGCTTGTATTCTATCTTCACTATGAAGCACCGGAGGACGAGCAAAACTTTGCAATGGTGATGGAGATGCTTCGTGCAGGAGCGATCGAGGACGAGGAAGAACCCAGACCCTCGCCGCTTGACAATCTCTTTTCCGAGTTGGAATACGAGAACCCTGAACACATTGCATTGAAGTATTATCATTCCTATCACTCCGGTTCGGCTAAGACCCTGAAATCCATTCAGATCACCCTTGCCGCACGGCTTGAAAAGTTTAATCTTGAAAGCCTTGCGGCACTGACAACCACCGATGAACTGGAGCTTGAAACGCTCGGTGAGAAAAAGACGGCTCTGTTTGCGCTGATACCGGATAATGATACGAGCTTCAATTTTTTGGTCAGTCTCCTTTATACCCAGTTATTTCAGCAGCTATTCTATTCCGCCGACCATATTCACGGCGGTAGCCTGCCGGTTCCCGTGCATTTTCTGATGGACGAGTTCGCCAATGTCAGCCTGCCGGACGACTTCGATAAGATTCTTTCCGTTATGCGTTCTCGCTCGGTATCTGTCAGCATCATCCTGCAAAACTTGGCGCAGCTCAAAGCCCTTTTCGAGAAGCAATGGGAAAGCATCGTAGGCAACTGCGATGAGTTCCTCTATTTGGGCGGCAATGAGCAGTCCACCCACAAATATGTGTCTGAGCTGCTGGGTAAGTCCACGATTGATACCAACACCTACGGCAAGAGCAGCGGCAGAAGCGGCAATTACAGCACGAACTATCAGATCAGCGGCAGAGAACTTCTGACGCCGGATGAGGTTCGTATGCTCGACAACCAGTATGCCATTCTCTTTATCCGAGGTGAGCGACCCGTGCTTGATTTCAAGTACGACATTCTCAAGCATCCGAATGTGGCAATGACCGCAGACGGGAACGCCGGTGTATATACGCACGGCGAGGTGAAGTCCGATGTTGCTACCATCGAGCTTATCAGCTTTGACAAAAACAAGGCTCCCGAAATCGAAGTAGCAGAAACCAACTACGAACTCCTCTCTGATGAGGATTTCAATACTAACTGAATTTATGGAGGTAACACTTATGAACATCTTTAAGAAGAACACCGAGAAGCACACCACCATGCTGCCTATGACCGGCAAGGTCAAGAAGGGCTTCCGCATTTACTGCACCGCCATTATGGGTGCGGCACTCGTCCTCGGTACTTCGGTCACTGCTTTTGCTGTAGGCGACCCCATTACCGTTATCAACAACCTGTCCACCTTTATCTTCGGTCTGATCCGTGCCATCGGACTTATCCTGCTGGGCTTCGGTGTCGTGCAGGTTGGTTTGTCCCTGAAGTCCCACGACCCCTCTCAGCGAGCGAACGGTTTCCTCACTCTCGCAGGCGGTGTCATCATCACCTTCGCCAAGGAGATCCTCGACCTGATTGTCGGCTAAGTTCATTCACACCGTGGGGTGTTCCTGGCTTCTCAGGAACACCCCCTATTCTTTGAAAGGAGGTGCTTTTCGTGAGCGACAACTGGGTCGTACAAAACCTTGAAAACGCACTGGAAACTTGGAACGAAAAGCTGGCTGAGATTTGGCAGCTTATCACGACAACGCCGCAGGACTTCAAAGGCGGAGGTATTTGGGGCGTGATCGTCAATATCAACGGCGCAGTGCAGTCTATCGGACTTGCACTCCTTGTGCTGTTTTTCGTCGCCGGTATGGTGAAAACCTGCGGTTCGTTCACAGAAGTCAAGAAACCGGAACACGCTCTGAAGCTGTTTGTTCGCTTCGCCATCGCCAAGGGTGCTATCACATATGGTATGGAGTTGATGCTTGCTCTTTTCAATATCGTTCAGGGAACGATTTCGACAATTATGAGTTCGGCAGGCTTCGGTTCACCCCAACAGACAGTTCTACCGGCTGAAATGATAACGACTATTGAGGACTGCGGCTTCTTTGAGTCCATCCCGTTGTGGGCTGTCACACTCATCGGCGGGCTGTTTATTACTGTGATGTCCTTTATCCTGATAATGACCGTGTACGGGCGTTTTTTCAAACTTTATATGTATACGGCGCTTGCACCCATTCCGCTTTCCACCTTTGCCGGTGAGCCGAGTCAGAATGTGGGCAAGTCCTTTATCAAAAGCTACTGCGCCGTCTGCTTGGAAGGTGCAGTGATCGTGCTGTCCTGCATCATCTTCTCGCTTTTTGCGTCCTCACCGCCCGTGGTCAATCCCGATGCGGCGGCGGTCACGCAGGTGTGGAGCTATGTTGGCGAACTGCTCTTTAATATGCTCGTTCTCGTTGGATCGGTCAAGATGAGCGACCGTATTATCCGAGAGATGATGGGACTGTAAGGAGCGCACTATGAAAAACAACACTAAAATCTATAACCGCTTCAAGGGATTTACCCTTGAGGACTGCGATTGTCGATATTGCCTGTACTACGGCGGCAGACGCAAGGGCAAGGTAAACTGCCTTGCGGATGAGTGTGTCTGTGCCGACGAAATTCGTCAGGCAAAGGAACGCTATTGCAGAGGAAGGAGCTTCAATGGAAGTTAAGATCAATAGGGAAATTCGCAACTATACGGAGGCGATGTTCTTTGGGCTGTCTATGCGACAGTTCATTTTTTCTGCCTGTGCCTGTGGGGTGGCAGTGGGACTCTATTTCCTGCTCAAACCTTATGTTGGCACGGAAACCGTATCGTGGATGTGTATTTTGGGAGCCGCACCCTTTGCGGCTCTCGGCTTCATTAAGTACAACGGAATGACGGCTGAAAAGTTCGTATGGGCTTGGTTCAAATCCGAGTTCCTGATGCCGAAGAAACTGACCTTCCGTTCCACCAACACCTACTACGAAATGATGAAGCCTGAAATGGAACACAAGCAGAAGGAGGTATTGAAAGCCAATGATTAAAACACTTCGCAACCTGCTCAAGCAGGACAAAGAACGATTTGTTGTGCCGAGAGGGGTTCAGGATGTGATCCCCATCAAAGCGATTTACGACGACGGCATTTTTCAGGTGGGCAGAGATAAGTTCTCCAAGACCTACAAGTTCAGCGACATCAACTATGCCGTTGCCAGCCGAGAGGACAAGGAAGCGATGTTCCTTGAATACTCGGAGCTACTCAACAGCTTTGACAGTGGTGCAACTACCAAGATCACCATTAACAACCGCCGCCTGAACCGTGCGGATTTTGAGAAAACCATTCTTCTCCCCCTGAAGGGCGATGCTCTTGACGAGTACCGTGAGGAGTACAATCGGATGCTCCTTGATAAAGCAACCGGCGCAAACTCTATCATTCAGGAGAAGTACATCACCATTTCGGTGTGCAAGAAGAATGTTGAGGAAGCGAGAAACTACTTTGCCCGTGTGGGTGCTGACCTGATCGCCCACTTTGGGAGGCTCGGTAGTAAGTGTGTGGAGCTGGAACCGGACGAACGGCTCCGCATTTTCCACGACTTTTACCGTGCCGGTGAAGAAACGGAGTTCCGCTTCGACATCAAGGAAACCCGCAGAAAGGGTCACGACTTCAAGGATTTCATCTGCCCTGATTCGATGGAGTTCACGGGCGATTATTTCAAGATCGGAGAGCGTTACGGCAGAGTGCTGTTCCTGCGGGAGTACGCTTCCTATATCAAGGACAGTATGGTTGCGGAAATGACCGACCTCAACCGCAATCTGATGATGTCCATTGATGTTATCCCCGTACCCACGGATGAAGCCGTGCGTGAAGCCGAAATCCGTCTGCTCGGCGTTGAAACCAATGCGACCAACTGGCAGCGTCGGCAGAATGCCAACAACAACTTTTCTGCACAGCTCCCCTACGACATTGAACAACAGCGCAAGGAAATGAAAGAGTTCCTTGACGACCTGACGACCCGTGACCAGCGAATGATGTTTGCCGTTCTGACGATGGTTCACACGGCGGACACCAAGGAGCAGCTTGACAATGACACAGAAACTCTACTTACCACAGCGAGAAAGCACCTTTGCCAGTTCGGTATTCTCAAGTTCCAGCAGCTTGACGGACTGAATACGGCGATGCCCTTCGGTGTCCGCAAGATCGAGTCGTTCCGCACGCTGACCACGGAAAGCCTTGCGGTCTTTATCCCGTTCCGTGTGCAGGACATTTGCCACACCAACGGCGTTTACTACGGTCAGAATGTCATTTCCAAAAATATGATTATCGCAGACCGCAGACAGCTCCTCAACGGCAACGAGTTTATTCTCGGTGTTTCGGGCGGTGGTAAGTCCTTTACCGCAAAAGGCGAGGTCATCAATCAGGTGCTTGCCGGCAACGCAGACATCATTATCATTGACCCGGAGCGAGAATATTCGCCCCTTGTTCGAGCGCTTGGCGGCGAGATCATCAACATCTCTGCCACTTCTCCTACTCACATCAATGCGATGGATATGAACCGGGAGTACGGCGACGGCGCAAACCCCGTCATTCTGAAATCCGAGTTCATTATGTCCCTGTGCGAGCAGCTCATCGGAGGAAACAACCTCGGCGCAGTTCAGAAGTCCATCATTGACCGCTGTACGGCAAGCGTCTACCGCACCTATCAGCAGAACAACTATACCGGCGAAGTGCCGACCTTGCAGGATTTCAGAGCAGAGCTTTTGAAGCAATCTGAACCCGAAGCGCAGGAGATTGCTCTTGCCATCGAGCTGTTTACCAACGGTTCTCTGAACACCTTCGCCAAGAAAACCAATGTGGACACGGATAACCGCCTGATCTGCTATGACATCCTTGACCTCGGCAAGCAGCTTATGCCCATCGGTATGCTGGTCGTCCTCGACTCTATCCTGAACCGTATTACGCAGAACCGAGCTAAGGGCAAGAACACCTTCATCTTCATCGATGAAATCTACCTTCTGTTCCAGCACGAGTACAGTGCAAACTTCCTGTTCACCCTTTGGAAGCGTGTACGAAAGTACGGCGCTTATGCCACGGGCATCACGCAGAATGTGGACGACCTGCTTCAGTCCCACACGGCAAGAACGATGCTGGCAAACTCCGAGTTCATTGTTATGCTCAATCAGGCATCTACGGACAGATTGGAGCTTGCGAAGCTGCTGAACATCTCGGACACCCAGCTTTCCTATATCACCAATGTGGATGCCGGTCACGGACTAATCAAGGTCGGCTCCAGCCTTGTTCCGTTTGCCAATAAGTTCCCCAAGAACACGAAGCTCTATAAGCTGATGACCACAAAACCAGGCGAGGGTGCTTAACCCTCGCCTTTGGCGTCAAGAAAGGAAATTCAATGAAAAAGAAAATCTGTATGATTTTTATTGCGGTGTTTGTAGCCGTCCTCGGCACAAGCACCTTTTTTATTATCAATCACTACAAGGAGGCGAATAAGCAAGCCGAGCTTTATGGCGGGCTGGCTAACCTTGTGAATGCTACGGCACAGACGGATGCTGCAACGGAACCGGCGGAGCAGATTCCATATTCCGAGGAAAAGATGCTCCTGCCGGAGCTTGCCGGGCTTTATCAGCAGAACAGTGATTTGGTGGGCTGGATCAGCATTGCAGATACCAAC
>ENA-OPJW01000393-OPJW01000393.1-human-gut-metagenome-genome-assembly--contig:-NODE-393-length-10325-cov-2.416650_pt1 | contig 10325 bp, 9 predicted proteins | sample MGYA00241776_ERZ501677 | MGnify/ENA primary metagenome ERZ501677 (study PRJEB25962, sample SAMEA2042298) | human gut metagenome | biome: human gut; feature: human-associated habitat; material: faeces...
GGGGACCCGGAGGCCGGCCAGGGCCGCCAGCTGGTGGGCCCGGTCCTTGTCCATGCACAAGGCGCTGGACAATGTCCCGCAGCCGATGACCGGGACCCCGGCCAGTTCAAAGAGTCCCTGTACCGTACCGTCCTCGCCGTTCTTGCCGTGGAGGACTGGGAATACCGCGTCAAAGAGGAGACGGCGGCCGGAGCCGTCCAGCAGTAGTAAAGCGTGGGCCTCCCGTTCCACCAGTGGGGTGCAGGGGATACAGTCTGCCGCCTGCTGCCAAGTACCGTCCTCCAGCCGGGAGAGGTCGCCGGTATAGCAGAGCCACTGCCCCTCCCGTGTGATGCCCACAGCCAAAGGAGTATAGCGGGCGGGGTCCATGTGGGACAGCACCGCATAGGCGGAATGGAGAGAAACTTCGTACTCCGTGGAGCATCCGCCGAAGAGAACGAGAATGGTTTTCATGGGATAAGACCTCCTAATCAAAATAAAGCGCCTGGTTCTGATACTGAAATGGTACCAGAACCAGGCGTTTCATACTTGTCTATCTACCAACGGATGCCTTGCAAGTTTTCTGCGAAATTCTTGTGATTTTCTTACGGCGCTTCTGAATGGTCTGACGGAAGACAGATGGTGAAGGTGATCCGATCCTCGGTGCTGTCCGCCCGAATGGTCCCGCCGTGGAGCTCCACGATCTCCTTGGCGATGGCTAAGCCAAGGCCCGCACCACCTGTCCGGGTGGCGCGGGAGCTGTCCAGACGGAAGAACTGTTCAAAGATCCGGTCCAATTTCTCCTGGGGGATGTTCTTTCCCGCATTGGAGAAGGTGAGTACGATTTTCCCGGCCTCTATCCGTCCGGCAATTTCCACCGTGCTGTCCGGCAGGCTATAATAAGACGCGTTGCGCAGGAGATTATCAAAGACCCTTGCCAGCTTATCCGGGTCACAGGAATAGTGCAGCTTGGGCGGCAGATCCAGGCTGCATGACAGCCCCGATTCTGCGAAAATGGGGCGGAATTCGCTGGCGACCTGCTCCAGCATCCGCGTCAGGTCCACGCTCTGCCGCTCCAGCTCCAGGCGAGAGAGGTTGAAGCGGGTGATGTCGAAGAACTCGTTGATGAGGTCCTCCAGCCGCTCCGCCTTCTCCAGGGCGATGCCGGTGTACCTGGCCCGGATCTCCGAAGAGATCTGAGGCTCATCCCGCAGGAGGGTCAGGTAGCCGATGACGCTGGTCAGGGGCGTTTTCAGGTCGTGGGCCAGATAGACGATTAGGTCGTTTTTCCGCTGTTCTGCCTCCCGGGCTGCCCGGGCGTCCCGGAGAGCCTGCTCCCGGGCCAGATTCAGCTGGATGGAGATGTCCTCCAGGGAATCCGGCAGCTGGATGGGCTCCTCACTGGGGCGGGATAATTGCTCTGCCGCATTGGCCACCACGTCCAGCTGCTTGATGGGCTTGGAGATAAAATAGAAGCTGATGACCACCCAGCCCGCCAGCACTGTGACGATGCAGACCAGAACGATGTAGTCTCGAACCCAATTCAGGAAGTCGTAGAGCGGCGAGGGCTGCCAGGTGATGCTGGCGCAGATGATGAAGCCCAGGAATGCCAAGGCCATCACTGCGACCACCCAAGCCATGAGGACCAGCAGGTAGCCGCCCCAGATGCGCAAAGATCTCCGGCGGCTGCGGGTATTTCCTTTCTTACTCAATGGTGTACCCCACCCCCCAAACGGTCTTGATGAATTTGGGCTTTCGGCTGGGCTCGTGCATCTTTTCCCGTAGCCGGGCGATGTGACTCATGACGGTGTTGTTGCTGTCCATAAACGCCTCGCCCCAAACATGTTCAAACAGTTCCTCGCTGGACACCACATTCCCCCGGTGCTCACATAGATACCAGAGAATGGAGAATTCCAAGGGCGTCAGGGCCAGTTCCTCGCCGAACAGGACGCACTTGTGAGTGGCCTTGGAGATCTGAAGGCCTCGAAAGTCGTATTCGGTGACCTCCTGGACTGTCCCCTCCCTGGGGTTGTACCGGGTGTAGCGGCGCAGCTGAGTCTTGACCCGGGCCACCAGTTCCAGAGGATTGAAGGGCTTGGTGATGTAGTCGTCCGCTCCCAAGGTCAGCCCCATGATCTTGTCCATATCCTCCACCTTTGCGGTGAGCATGATGATGGGGAACAGGTGGTCCTCCCGGATGCGCTGGCAGAGGGTAAAGCCGTCCATGTCTGGCAGCATCACATCCAGCACCGCCAGATTCAAGCGTGTCGTCCGCACACAAGCCAGGGCGTCGGAGGCATTATAGAATTTGTGGATGGTGAAGCCTTCGTTTTTCAGATAGACCTCCACCAGATCTGCGATCGCAGTCTCGTCATCGACGACTAAAATATGTGTAGCCATAGTTGCCGGCCTTTCGTGTTTTTCTGCATTATAGCACGGAACGTATAAAAAAGCGAGTATGACTCTTGATTTTTCCTAAACATGTCCTAAAGGGGACTGTTGCGGTCTCCTGTCTACGCAAAATTCTCACCAGACTGTATCGAAACTACGATCTTCCAGACTCCTGATTTCGTAGGGTCGAAGTCGTGAAGCTGCGCCGCAGTGCTCTGTCATCCTTCGCTGGCAGGATCGGTCTGCGTATCATACGATGAACATTCCTCCAGATCTGCAGCCTGCTACCCGGATAGGCTTTTTTCAGCTTTGTGACAGCACGCTCCTTTGCCTTTTCCACGGCGGACTCCTTCATCATGTGGTACATGCCGATTTCCTTCAGCGAAGTTTTTTCAAATCCGAATACACCGTAGAATTTTCCGAGGATGTCCCTGTCCTTCTTCGGGAGAGCATCAAATAGTTCCTGCAGCAGCTCAATGCAGACTTTTCGATACACGACCTGCTCCGCAGAAACAGAGAGATTCCCAGGCATCAGCCGCTCAAAGGGATCACCGTCATAGCTCCCAGGGATAAGATCATTGACACCAACAAAATGGGTGTTGTAACGGATGTGCTTGACAGCCTGTTCCAGAAGGACATCCATTTTCTCCGCGATCTCTTCGATGCCGAACTGACCTGAATGATATAGCCTTTGTGCCTGCCGGACAGCATCCATCTCGTGCTTGCTCAGAGAAAGATTTCCGATATGTTGCTCCAGCCAACGGGTCATCCGGCCTTTCAGATGTGGGTACAGGTAGGTGGCAAGCACAGCACGGCTCTCATCGTATTCTCTGCTCTGGACCCGTGTCAGAAATTCCAACGCACCCTCGCCGCAAAGATCCTCCAGAATCGTTTTCGTATAGCCGGACAACTCTCCCGGTCTTTCCCTGTCCATATGCAGACAGTTGAACTCTCTGGCAGTCTCCCGGGCGATGCGCCGGATCAGCCCGAGATTCCTGCGGTACAACTCCTCCAGCGCGCTCATCACCGCCGTAATATCGGCGGACCAATTCCTCATTGGTCATGGGTCCCACCCGCCTTTGCTTTCGGTGGACGCCCTCGGGGCTTGCTCACTCTGGTGATGCGGCAATATTCATACACTTGCGCAGTAGATATTTGTTCAGAAAACTCCTCAACAGAGATATCCGGGCTGCGCAGCGCATCGTAGAGCCGGTCTCGCACATGATCCTTGGCTCTTCTGGCATCCTCCTGAGAGATAGCTCCCCGCTGCATATCCTTCGTGATCCTGGAAAAGGCAGTCAGCTTGGCCTTCACCTTGGGGTTGTTCTTTGCCAGTTCCTTTTGAACTTCCACCGTGCCAAATTGCCGACAGGTGTAGCCAGGAGCGTGGGGACAGGCCCCTTCGCAGTACAAAGCGTGGACGCCGCTCTTCAGCATGAAGTATTTCCCGCAGATGATGCAGCGGCGGATGTTGTGTCCGCTATTCAGGGCCAGCATATAGTCTGCCTTCATCAGCGCCTGTAAGCTGTCCGTCACATGCTCCTGACAGATGGCCATGGAGCCGTCCGGCAGCTCCCGCGGGACATAGGAGAGCATATATTCATCGTGTCTCCTGTAGCAGTCCCCGTGGTAAGTGATGGGGTTGACGATCAGCTTCTCTGCGGTGCGATCATCGTTATAGAAACCATAGAGCGCTGCCGCATAACTTTCCGGCCCATTGGTCGTGAGTGTGGAGAGGATAAACTTGATGAAATTCCGGATGGTAGGAACAAAGGCACGGATGTCGTGAAGATACATCATGTAGCGGTCGATGTATTTCTTGTAGGCACTCCAGGTATCTTCGCACGCTCCCAGGAGGCGAAACATCTCGTAATAAAACAGCTCGCCCTTTTCCTCGCTGCCCTCTCTGCGACGAAACAGATCCAGCAGTCCCAAGGAGATTTCAGGATCGCTGTCCCCATCATCGCTCTGGAAGAATTCTTCCGCTGAGGCGCTGAGAAGTTTTGTCTGATCATACTCTGAAAGGCTGTGCTCCTCGGGAGGAAACAAGCTGAACTGTCCTGTGATCTCCCGTATCACCGAAAAGAAAGCGTCATAGCAATCGTCCGGTAGCAAGCGGAACACAGTATATCGGCGAAGTTCCTGACAGAGCTGCTCCATCTCATCATTCAGTTTCCACCAAAGTTCACTCTTGCGGACATACTCGTAGATGTCCATAAGGGTACGGATGCGCACCATCCGTTCGTGCAGGGAGTGGTAGTCATCCGGTGATAGATTCAGCAGATCTTCGGTCAGCCTGCCTGCCTCAAACTGCTGCCCGTTCAGCTCCAAGGTGCTGCCGTAGGTATAGAATATGATGCTCCCCTCCATTTCCGCTGGCCCCCTCCTCTGCAATAATTTGTCCTACTTGATTTTTAATCTGTCCATGCTTTTTATCAGGATACCATCTTTTCCACCACAATACAAGCAGAGGGGCAAGGGGATGCTCAAAAGTCCTGTGGGTACTGCTCCTCTAAAAGAATACTACTCCCACTTCTTTCGAGGTGGGAGATTTTTGTATTCAGATATTTTGAATTGGAGGTACTGACTATGAGCAACAAAATGGACCGTCCTCTGGTCACGGTGGACGGTAGGACGCTGATGGACCGTCCGCTGGAGCCGCCCAATTTTGTGGTGGACACGCTGATCTCTCAGGGTCTGCATATCCTGGCGGGTTCACCCAAGGTGGGCAAGTCCTGGCTGGCCCTGTGGCTGGCGGTGACGGTGGCCAAGGGAGAACCGGTCTGGGGAATGAGCGTGAAGCAGGGCACCACCCTCTATCTCTGCCTGGAGGACTCCGTCCTTCGCATCCAGAACCGCCTCTTCGAGATCACAGAGGACGCGCCGGACAGCGTCCATTTCTGTACGGAGTGCGCTCCCATCGGCCAGGGGCTGGAGGAGCAGGTGGAGGGCTTCCTCGTAGCTCACCCGGATACTGTTCTGGTCCTCGTCGATACGCTGCAGATGGTCCGCCCCGTCCACGATGCCACCTACGCCAATGACTACCGGGACCTGTCCGTGCTGAAGCGGCTGGCGGACAAGCACGGCATCGCCATCCTGCTGATCCATCATCTGCGAAAGGAAACTGCCGATGATGTGTTCAACCGTATCTCCGGTACGACAGCCATCAGCGGGGCGGTGGATTCCAGTTTTACTCTGGTGGAAGATCGGCGCGGCAGCGGTAAGGCGAAGCTCTCCTGCATCGGTCGTGACATTGAATACCGGGAGTTGTCTCTGAAACGCAACGTTGAAAACGTGTGGGAGATGGTAGCAGACAGCAGAACGCAGCCGGAGCTACTGGGCGACCGGATCACCTATCTGGTCTCTGAACTGATGCGCGACCGTACGAAATTTATCGGCACTCCCACAGAGCTGTCTGAAAAAATCGACCCTGTCGGTATGGAGCGTATCTCGCCTAAGAAAGTGTCCCGCCTGATCCTGCAAAACCTTGACGCGCTAAGCAAAATCGGAATTTCCGGTATGGTGCGCCGCAGCAACGGGAAGCGGCTCATCGAGCTGCGCCGTGCCGAAAGTGACGATGCCCAGGGTGTACCTGTAGTCGCCCCTGTTGACCCTGTTGGGGCGCTGTGCGGCGATTTGCGGGAGATTGCCGGGCATGGCGAGTAAACCACCCGCAGGGAAAAAGAAACGCCGTTTGTGGCCATTTGTGGCCGAAAGCGGAGCGCGGGTGTTCGGTGCAGGGAAATCACCTCTTTGGAGGTGGCCAGCATCGCGTTTGTCTGGTCTGCGGCAACGCCGCTGCCCGACTTCCGCATGAATTCCGGGCAGAAGCCCGGGCCCACTTTATCTACGATTTGGAGGAAACGACATGAAAAAAGATGTTAAATTCAGCACCCGCATGGCGTCCACAGACCGGGAGGCCATCAAGGAGTTGGCGAAGCAGTCCGGGATGTCCATGAGCGACTACGTCACTGCCTGCTGCCTGGGAAAGCAGGTGGTGGTCATCGACGGCCTAAAAGAAGTGCTGAAGGAGCTGAAGTCCATCGGCAGAAATCTGAACCAGCTCGTCACCCTGGCGCACATGGGACGAGTGACCGTGATCGATCTGGAAAGCGTATGTCGGGCGTTCTCTGAACTCTGTGGTGCCGTTCGGATGATCCTTGAACGAAAGCGCTGGTAAGCTATGGCTATCATCAGCTTCACAAACTACAAGCGGGGCCAGACCACCGGATGCATGAGCGCCGTGATGCGGTATACCATGCAGGATAAAAAGACCGAGTTCGAGGGGCAGCAGTTGGTCACAGGTATCAACTGTCAGCCGGAATCTGTCTACGCGGATTTCATGACCACCAAGCGGCTCTACCACAAGACGGACGGTGTACTGTTCTATCACATGGTACAGAGCTTCCCGAAAGGCGAAGCAGTCGACCCGGTCACCGCTCACGCGGCCGCGCTGAAGCTGGCCGAGTACTATGAGGGATACGAAGTTCTGGTCTGCACCCACACAGACCGTGAGCACATCCATTCCCACTTCCTCATCAACTCGGTCAATTTCGATACCGGACGGAAACTGCATATCGCAAAGGAGCAGCTCCAGGAACTGCGGCAACGCAACGACATGGTCTGCAAGGAGTTTTCACTTCCTGTATTTCAACCCAGGGAACAAAAGCAGAAAACAAAGACTATGACCATCGGAGAGTATCACACGGCGGCCCACGGTCAGAGCAAGAAGCTGCAGCTCATGAATATCATCAATGACTGTATGCGCCACGCTTCCAACCGCGAGGAGTTCATTGCGCTGATGGAGAGCGAGGGCTACAAGGTTCGCTGGGAAAAGTCCCGAAAGAATATCACCTATACCACGCCGAGTGGCTGGCAGTGTCGGGACCGTTTGCTGTTCGGTGACAAATATCTAAAGGAGAACATGGAATATGAATTCAGGATCAGAGAAGAAATTATCTATGGACGAGCTCATGGCCCTGAACCGGCCCGAGCCTTCACCGCAGCCGACAGCGCAGGAGTCGAGTTCACCGATCACGCCCATTGTCATCCAGTGTCCGTTGCCGGAGGCTCTGACGATGCTGACACAGAAGACAGAATCCATCGGGTGGGAAGTGCGTGGAATGCGGGAGTATATTCCGAACCTGAGATCACACACAGACCTGACAGCGGTGCAGAACAGCATGGCGGAGATCCAGAAATCGTTGACGGAGATGACCACTCTGCTGGAACAGGCTGGGAAGAAGAAAGAAAAGCATTCCTGCAAATGGCTGGACTGGCTTCCGGACTTCGACCTGATCGTAGTGGCCAAATGGATCGTACTGGTACTGCTCATCGTGGCGGCACTGCTGGGGATGGGGTATGGCACAGCGACAGTGGTCAGCAACATCCGCAGCCTGTTTCTATGAAGCCGCTCCACGCTGGACTGTATGGTCTGGCGGTAACTGGAGCGTTACTGGATGATGGTAACGAAGATGTCGAGGAACGTTACCGCCGTATCCAGGCAGAACAGGAAGCCAAAAATATCGGCGCTGTCATCGGACTGGTGGCCGGCGTAGCCATGGTGCTCACACAGGATGAGCAATCATCTACAGAACAGCAGTGGACCGAAGATCAGCAGGCAGAACAAACACAGCAGCAGACCATGTAACGGTCTGCTATTTTTGTTGCCTGACTGTAGCGTCAGGGGAAAGGAACGATATGGCGTATAAATTCAAATACAATGGGCGTCCCCGCTCCTACAGTGAAGAAAAGCATGGAGATGAGGATATTCCCTCTGCCAAGGCAGTGCGGGATACCGCAGTGGAAGAAAGGGACGGCAAGATTATAAAAAGCCGCCGACAGCATGTATGCGGCAGAGAGTACATTGTGTTCGCGGAATTCAGTTTCGGAGGAACGCAATCTACGGTCGATCTTATGAAACAGGTCATCGACCTGGAGCAGGACGCAAAAAATATTTCCGCCTGAAAAACAGGTTCGCATAGACAAACAAACCGATTGAGGGTATTGTATGGTTGCAATCTCTCAATCGGTTTGGCGTTTTATGAAGGAGGTCAATATGTTACAGCCAAACCAAAAGATCACGGCGCTCTATTGCCGTCTGTCCCGAGATGATAATCTGGAGGGCGACTCCAACAGTATCCAGAACCAAGAGATACTATGTAGAGGGTGGTTTCTCCCACCTAATACATATGACTGCGGCTCATTTGTGGTGAATGGAACAGCAGTTATAGGAAAGGAGTAGAAAAACCTATTAACCGCTGAAAATCAACACAAAAAGGAGCTGATTCTTATGAAATCTCTATTTGAGGAAATGGGTGTCACTTACCGACAAGAGGGAGATTATCTTATTCCCAATCTCTCGCTGCCGGAAGAACCGGAATACCAAATCGGCAAGTATGGGTGTATGCGCCGCAGCTATCTGAAAGAACATCGTCCAGTTCTCTACGCAAACCTGCTCACAAGCGGAACGCTGCATCGTCACCTTGCCGAGATCGACCAAGCTTGCAATGAGCGTATGGAAATCATCGTTCCTGCAATGGCGAAGCAGGAAGGCGTGACAGAAACTCTGAAAGCCGCCGACCAAATGGAATGGGTACGCCGCATGAACAGCATCCGCAGCCGTGCGGAGGAAATCGTCCTGACTGAGCTCGTATATGAATGACAGATGCCCGTTATCGGTTGCATGGCCGATAACGGGCATTTCTGCGTTTTAATCCTTTTCCTCGGTGCTGGCTACAAGTCGGTCAAAATCGCTCTGATACTGCCGATCCTGAATGACACGGTATTTCTCAAACTCACTCTCGGCAAAGGCTTTTGCAATGGCTGCTGTCACTTTTCCTTTATGATGCAGCACTTCTTCCTCGTTAAACTGCAAAAACGCATCCAGCCGTGCGACCCAATCCTTCATATACATGATGTTTCCACGGCGTGCCTGCCGCTCGGCATAATCCAGATACATTGTGACGATTTCGTTCAGGCTTCCCATCTCAGTTTCATCCAGATAGTTCTTTGCTATCACAACATCAGATTTTCGGATTCTGCCGCTCGGTGCATTTTTCCATGTTGTCAGGCCCATATTCGGTTTCGTGCTGTCTGCCCGGTCATAGATGATCTCCGCTGCGGTGTGCTTTGTAATGGCGTAATGCAGTTTGTTTTGTACGGTGGCGAAAAACTCTTTTGTAACAGGACTGTCCACATCATAGTCTGCGCTGCACTGGGAGTATATGTCCGTGATTTTCTGATAAAAGCGCCGTTCACTGGCACGAATGTCACGGATGCGCTCCAGCTGTTCTTCAAAATAATCCTTCCCGAAGAAGTTCTGCGGCTCTTTCAGGCGCTCATCGTCCATGACATAGCCCTTGATGATGTACTCCTTCAGTATCCTGTTCGCCCAGATGCGGAACATGGTGGCCTTTTTGGAGTTCACCCGATAGCCGACCGCAATGATCGCGTCCAGATTATAGTACCGTGTGGGATAGTTTTTCCCATCTGCCGCAGTTGTTTCCAAAACGGAAACAACTGAAGCCTCCATCAATTCGCCGGAGGCAAAGATATTCTTCAGGTGCTTTGAGATAGCGGCTTTCTGCACCTCAAACAGCTCAGCCATCTTTGCCTGCGTCAGCCACAGATTCTCTTGATATAACAGAATCTCAACCTTAACGTCGCCGTTATCGGTTTTATAAAACAGAATTTCTCTTGTTTCGTATGGGGTAAGTGCCATGTTCTCATCCATTCTCTTTATCCTCCCGGCTCTTAGCCCGTGTTTTATAGACATTATACTGATTCTTGCACCGGGCGCTGCAAAATGCGGAATTGGCCCGGCTGCCGAGGAATACCTTCTGGCAGTGCTTGCACAGCCGCAGGGGCTTTGCATCGTCCACCAGCATGAAGCTGAACATCATCTGGATGCCCAGCAGCAGGGAGTGAAAGTCCCAATAGATGGTCGGCTTCTC
>ENA-OPJW01000409-OPJW01000409.1-human-gut-metagenome-genome-assembly--contig:-NODE-409-length-10077-cov-2.569447_pt1 | contig 10077 bp, 10 predicted proteins | sample MGYA00241776_ERZ501677 | MGnify/ENA primary metagenome ERZ501677 (study PRJEB25962, sample SAMEA2042298) | human gut metagenome | biome: human gut; feature: human-associated habitat; material: faeces...
GGTGCCGGGACCGCCGGTAATAATGCAAAGGCCGCTGGTGAGCGCCGTTTTGATTGCCTGACGCTGTTCGGGTGCCAGACGCACCTTCAAACGGCTTTCCTCACGGTCGAGCTCATGATCCAAATCACCATAGGTGCAGGGATTTTGATGGCGGATCTGATATCGGATCAAGTTGACAAGCTTTTCTTCGGCTTTTGCCGTCTTTTCCCGATAAACACAGCTTTCATAGGTCCGCATTCTGCCATCAAGGATAAGACGGTTGGCACGGGCTGCGATCATTTGATCCGTAAGCTCCGGCGTCTCCAAAGTCTTTTGGCAGGCTGCAATGAAGCCGTCCCGTTCCATACACAGATTTCCGTAGCCTTCCGCATCAGTCAGTGTGTAGAGGATACCCTCATCCACACGTTCGGGCGACAGTCTGTCAATCCCCATACTCATGGCGATCTTATCTGCCGTCTTGAAGCCCACGCCGACCATTTCGCAGAGCTTGTACGGATGGTTCTTTACGATATCCATCGTTTGTTCTCCATATTCTTTGTAAATCTTTACGGCGCGGTTCGGCGTGATCCCGTGCGGCGACAGAAAGGCTACCACATCACGAGCACCGCGGTTGGCGAGGTAGGAATCGCAGATTTTTTTGAGTTTATTCTGACTGATACCGGAGATGGTCAAAAGCTTTTCCGGCTTTTTGTCCAGCACCTCCAGTGCCATATTCCCAAATGCATCATAGATACGCTCCGCCATTTTCGGACCGATGCCTTTGATCTGCCCGGACGAGAGATAGGCGATGATGCCTTCCCGGGTCGGAATGATCTGCTCCTCGTATCCCTCGACATCATACTGAATGCCGTATTTGGGATCCTTGCGCCAGTGCCCACGCATTTCATAGCGCATATTACCCGCAGTAGGCAGGCAGTACCCAACGGCCTTGATTTGTGTAATGGTGTTGCCGCTGCTATCCTTCAGTTTCTCGCACGGACGGTAAAGCGCGATCATAAAGCTTGCCGCATCCGCCGCGCCGGTACCGGAAGGATAGATCATTTTTTCAAATTGGCATAACAATGTCATTACTCCTTTCGCTTTGTTCCGGAAAACAAAGAACTCCCGAAAACACAGCGAAACACTGCTTCTCAGGAGTTCTTTGTGATACGGCATACTCATTTGAACAGCGCCGCATTTTCCAGATAGGATTCGGGCTCTGTAAAAGCCATCGGAAAGTTTTCACGATCCAGCTTTACGGACTTCTTATCCCCGTTGTTTTGTGTGACAAGCTTCTGCACCTCCAGATACAGGCCTTCGTCAAATACAGTAATCGGCATACGAAGCAAAGCCGCCTTGGCGATTTCGCCGCGCATACCGTTGCTGAGCTTATTTCCGCATACGAGCATAACATCGCTTTGCTCCAGGATCTCCAGACCGAACCGAAGCGCAATGGCTCTTTCGGCAGGAATTTCATCGCAAAGCAAAAGCGGCAGATACGCATGAGGGGCTGCGGCGTTCATGTTCATTTTCTTATTTGCGTAGAACATATACGCTCTTGCCGTGCGCAGGTTCTTCTCGCGCTGCTCGCGGGTATCCGCCCGGAAGGGGGAGCATATATAGGCTCTCTTGCGGCACCGATCAGCGGAAGCCAACTGATACATCAGCTCCTGCTGCCAGTATTGATGATAGATATTGTCCATAATAGGACTCCTTTCTTAAAGTGGTTGTACACTGACCTTGACCTTACGGCTCTGTGTCGTTTTCATTACATCCGGCAGAATCGTCGGATACTTTGCCTTCAGAACCTTGGAATCGGGTCGTGTAGTGGATTTAGTGACGAAATCAATGAGAAGCTTATCCGATGTCGTCGTAAGGACGCCATGCTCATGCTCCTTCATGATTTCGGCAATTCGCACGCTGTGTGCTTCGATCTCCTTTTCATAAGTTTTGATTTCACGGTTGCACTCCGTGATCTTGCCCTGCAACAGAGCGATCCGACGCAGTGCGTTTTCCTGTTTGGAAGAAAATTCAATGGTCGGCAGCCCAGACTGACTTTCTCCGTAGATACGGGCCAGCGATTCAAGCGCCAATTGCGGCGCTACGCCGGACATTGTAGGCGGCTTATCATGCTCAAGGCTCCATATCCATTCATCAAGACGCTCGAAGATCATATCTTCCTTTGCTTTATCCCGGGTGATATTCGGAATTGCCAGGTCGTTGTCCGGGTTGTTTCCCCAAATTGCGGAGAACGAACCGATGTTGACATCTGCAACGGCCAGGTAGAAACGCAGCTGCAATTCATAGTACAAAGGAATGGCACCATCGTCCCACTCGCTTGCTTTATGATAGGTGCAGCTCTTGCACTCCAAGATGCCTGGTTCTCCGTCAGAGGCACGCTCAAAACGCCGATCGAAGTTGGCAAGTGCATACGGATGGTCTGCGTGCTGGTACAGGTTCGTGTCCTCATACACGCGGTTTCCGGTTTTCTTGGCATACCAATGTGCTGCGATAGGTTCAAGCAAATGCCCCATTTCAAGCTGATTGGCGTTGCTTTTTGCCGGAGGTTTCATCCGTCCCTTTTTGATCATCCACAGTTCCAGCGGCGTTGTCCAAGGGGACACTCCGAAGACGGCTGCCACATCACTGCCGCCGACCGTATAAGGGATTTTACCGGACGGTCCGTGCATACGAGCTGCCAGCCACTGGGCGTTGGTCATTCCGGCAGTATCGCAAAGGATATTCGGCGCCGCCATCAGTAGCTCACCGCCTTTGCCAAATCAAAATCACTCCATTTGAGTGTGAGCGCACGCGCCATATTTTCCTCGACAACAAGGAGCTTGCTTTCAGGAAACTTATCCGTTTTGAGAATAAACGGGATCTCCTGCATGGCCAGAAACACATCATGTGCCGTGGCAGGGCCTCCGCCGTAAGACATCTCAAACATGGCGATTGCCTCGACTGCTGCCTTTTTAGGCAGGCTGAGCTTTTTACACACCCGCGTCATGGCGTTAATCGGGAAATCCAGATGGATCTCCATCAGGGCCTGTAACTTGGCGATGCTGTCCCCGAACTGGGCAAACAGTTGATCCAGCGCCGTATCAAAATCAGCAACCTTGGATTGATGCCGATGATCTACGGCTACACAGCCGCCGATATGGATAGAGTGCCTGCCGTTCATCAGGAGTGCAGAGACCTTTGCCGAGGCGACACCGGTATCCGATGTCATAAAGCGGATACCCGGCATCAGCTTGGATGCCATCGTCGCTTTGCCCTGGGCAGCCAGCACCTTTGCATAGGTACCGAGCAGGTCTTCCTTCTGGTCAGGCATTCGCCATGAGGCACTGACCAAGGAATGGTCACAGTACCCGGACTCAAACTCGTTCCCGGAGAACCGTGCATCGAGTTTTGCCTGCAGAACTTTCAGCAGTTCATCGATCGGAAGGACGGAATAATCCACCTCATCACCGGAGTGAACGGCGGAGATTTTTTCGTCCCGGATCAGCAAGAGCGCATCCGCCGAATACAGCTTCAGGCATTCGTTGAGCACTTCGGCCAATACCTCGCGGCTGAGTTTGGGGAGCGCAGTGCCTCCAATCTTTGCTCTGTCGAGCAGGCTTTTGTAGGCTGTCATACGGATCGGATAGAGTTCTCCGTTTACACGCATGGCAAGCCCGAGATTTTCTGCCGTATCATCTACGGCTTCCTGTGATGTTCCTGCGGCGAATGCCGGCAAATTACCGATGAGAGGCGAGGACTTACCGAGTGGCTCCACCTGCAGGTCTGCGACCTTGCAGCGAATCCAACGGCTGTTCTTTGCCTGCTCCTCATGATAATTCAGCAGCATCGGATAGGAACTGAACAGCGTATAATAGCTGTCCTGGCATGGGTTTTGCATAGTGAAATGCTCCTTTCTTTGATTTTGACGGCAATGCCGCCTTGATATATGACAAAAGCCAGCACTCCCGAAGGACTGCTGGCTTTATGCCCGAATGAATTGGCCGGAAACAAAAAAGTGCCATTTGCAATAACACAAATGACACTGTGATAACTCTGTTAAACTATGCTTGGATCAGAACCAAACTTGATACTCACATAGATAGTATAACAGAAAACTTCGCAATAGTCAATCCATTCGCCGGAAAAGGGCATTTTATGCTCGAAACTTATTTACATTCATCTTGCTGGCGTTTATATCAGATTCCCTTCAAGCGAGTATTTGCGAAAAAGCATCTTACAGTGTTCTCAGCAAAAACGCCATATACAGCGGAAGCGTCAGCACCTGTCCGGTGCGCCCGACATTATAGTCGCCCAGCTTGATGGCGCTGCTGACATGGTATTTTTCCGGATGATTCAAAATCGTCTTTGTGCTCTTGATGTTGCCGGTCGCCGCCTTTACCTCCACAAGCGTACACTCGCCCTTGTAGCGGATCACAAAATCCACCTCCAAGCCGGAATCTTTGTGGAAGTAATAGAGCTTCCGTCCCATCTTTGCAAAAATATCTGCAATCAGATTCTCAAAGATAGCACCTTTATAGCCGAAAAGATTGCCCTGCAGAATATCATACTGCGTGCCGTCCTCCAGCATACTGACGAACAGCCCCATATCGCGCATATATACCTTGAAGGTGTCCTCTTCGGCGTTGCCGTCCAGCGGAAGCTCGGTAATGGAGAGGTTATAGCAGCGGGAGATGATCCCCGCATCCTCGATCCATTGCAGGCTTCCGGCATATTTTGCAGCGGTGGAGCCTTTTCGGACAACGGAGTACTGGAATTTCTTATTTTCCTTGGCCAACTGACGGGGGATAGATTGGAAGCACTCCTTGATGCGGGATTTGTCCTTCTTTTCTGCGTATTTCACCATGTCGTCTTCATAAGAACGCACGATGTCACGCTGGATGCGCAGCACCTCATCCATCTGCTTGCTGTCCACAAAGGTCTGTACGGCATCCGGCATTCCGCCGACGACGGCATATTGCAGCAGGAGCTGTTTCATGCGGCTGTGCAATGCGTCCGGCACCGGCGTTTCCGTATCCAATGCTTTTTGCAGCATATCAATGACCGGCTCGGAGATCCCGTTTGCCCACAGAAATTCCTCAAAATCCAGCGGGTACATATCGATTACGGTTTCCGAACCTACGGGAACTGATTTCGGCTCCTTGCCATAGCCTTTTACACCGAGCAGAGAGCCGGTGCCGATCACATCGTACCGACCGTCGATCCGAAAGAACTTCAATGCGGTTCGCGCCTCGGGGCAATCCTGTATCTCGTCCAGCACCAGAACGGTCTCGCCGGCTTCAAAAACTGCCTCTTTTCCAAGCAGTGCGGAAAGCAGCATGACGATATTATCAATATCCAATGACCCGGCAAAAACGGAAGCATAGTCCGGGTTCTCAAAGAAATTCAGATAGACCACATGCTTGTAATTTTTCTTGGCAAAATCCAGCACGGAAAAAGTTTTGCCGCACTGCCTGCACCCTTTGACGATCAGCGGTTTGCGTCCCGGTGTGTTTTTCCATTCAGCTAATCGTTTTTCAATTTTTCGCTTCAGCATGGCGTTTTCCTCCAGATCGTTTCCTTACTCTGCACATAGCATATCACAAATTGATAACTTTTTCAAGGGACTTTTGTGGCGAGCCATTAACTTTTTCAAGCGACTTTTTGCGACAAGGTGCAACTTTTTTAAGAAGCAGAGCAAGTGCGGTAAATCTCTTACACATCGGGAAATTCGATTTTTCCTGTCGTTTCTTCCTGTTTCAAAAGCGAATACAGCATATGCGTACTGTAGTGCCACACTTTCGTATCCTCCTGCTCAAGGATGGCATACAACTCTGAATTATACAACTTCGTGATGGCAGCATTTTCAGATATGTTTTCCTTTTCCGCAATCATCCCTACAAGGTCAGCGCTAATGTATGGCATGATTGCTGCAAATTGACTCGGGTTCATATATTGCCTCCTCTGTTTTGATAAAACAGATAAATAGAAAGTATCATAGCACTTCTATATAGGTTCTGATTTTATCTTCTATTCCGAACAGCTTCCCGTATTTCAACAGTTTCCGATTGTTGGGATTAGCCTTGAAATAATCCTTGATTGCCTGCGTGTATAGCTGCATATCCATCTGCTCTTTGTTACGGATCAAATCACAAAGGCATCGCTCTTTATCATATAGTTTTATTTCTGCTCCCTGTGGTGAGCGCGTCTGTGTGATACCAATCTCATAGACATCTCTCGGCAAATAGTGGCATCGCAAATTCGGATTATCCCGTTTTAATACAGAGATATTTTTATCTCTTGGGATTGTAATGTCATATATGTGTGGCGTTCGATCTGAAAGCCCCCAGAGGTACAACGCCGTACCATAAGAGAAAACAGCATCACGACACTGCCCCTGAAGCAATGCATATTCGTCCGGCATGCCATCCGCAAGCACATATAGTCCTTTGCGTACCTGCTCCAACTTCCCGGCATCGGTATATTTGCGCAACATAGGTCTGCTGATACCAAGTGCTTCAACCTGCGCAGTCCGAACAAATCCGCTGTTTGCCTCAGCCAATTCATTTATTCGTGTCCAAATCCGGTCTATGGCGCACACCTCCTTGCAAAGGTATTTACATTCTTACTTCACAGTATATCAAACGGCAGTAAAAATGTAAATGCCTTTTTCAAATATTAGTGTGTCCAAATTGCAAACTTCTATGTAAAAAGGGATGCCACCGAAGTGACATCCCTCCCATAATGGTTACTATGCTGCACTCCTGTTCAATGACCACAAGCCCCGCCCGTCATGGGTGAAGTGCATGGGATTGATCTGCAGCGTTTGGCGGATCTTTTCTTTCCACCATTTGTTTGACTGTGCCTTTTTATGCGGTTCGATCTGTTCATAGAGAAAGGAAAGAGCCACCGGCTCCTTGCATTGCTCCAAAACTGCCGCAACCACATCACGCCAGGTTGCTCCCGGCATATCACGGATATCTACCGTAGCTCTCTGTGTCATCAGAATCGGAATGAGTACAGGAGAGTCCTTGCGAACGATCATAACATACTCATGCAGGATAGGGATAAACTTACCGCTATACTGCGTCCTGTCCGAAAAGCAGTTGTGCTGCGCCTTGATGATAATATTCTCCAAGGTGCCGGGCTTTACGATCTCGGCAAGCATACTGTAAAGTCTGCCCTTCTTTTTGATGTCACCCATCAGGACAGCCATCCGACCGCCGTTTTCCAGTGCCGAAAACTGTTTCATCATGGCACAATTCATTGCTTTGACAAAATCGTCCCAGCTTTCAATGCGGGACAGGTCCAGGCGTTTGGGGTCATACCCGTACTTTCGCATCACATCAGATGCCTTGTACATGACATCGGAATACTGAATGATGTCCCAATACGGCGGATGCCAGAATACGAATTCCGGCCGCTCAGGAATATCGCAGTTCATAATATCGAACCCGCTGTGCAGGTCGTAAAGATGACTGCGGATACCGGCTTTATCGGCCGCCGCTTTGGTTGTTCCGCTTCCGCACATATAATCGCAGATCTCTTTGGGCTTAAAGAACCCGATAAGATCCTCGATCAGCTTTGGAGAGCAGTTTCCGCGGTATCGGTTGTCACCGCCGTCGCCGCGATCCGGATAGGAAACAATGCTCGTAAGCGGCCTAATTGGTTCACTACGACAATACACGAAATCGCCTCCTTATCCTTTTCCTGATTCTGTGTCGGAATGCGTATTTCTATCCAAATACTCACGCAGCAATGTGTGCGCAGCTTCTGAAACGGCTTCCCAGTAGCACTCCCAATAGGTATCGCTCAGTCCTTTGTCGATCATGTTCGGAATACGCACATCTGCAAGATACCGCTGATAGTCTTCTTCCGATAACTCGCTGATTTCTTCCCACTGCTCAACCTGATAGGCAAAATCCTCATACCGGGATGCATCTAAGTAGTCTCGTCCAACATCACCGATGACCGAAGGAGTCAGAACCACATTGCGTTCTTCCAGAGAAATGGCGTAATGGCTTTCACAGTAGAATCCATCCAGCCATCCTTCATAGGAATTTTCAGATGTTTCTGTCCGGTATTCCGGTGTATTGATCCAGTCCGAAAGACAGCCGGAGTCGATCTCGTTTCCGAGCGCCTCATTGAGCCTTGCCCTGGCCTCCAGCGGATCCGAATAAATACTGGACGAATGTCCGGTGCCACCGTTTGCAGCCCAATCCTCGCTCAGTATGTAGAGTTTAATGGACTTTTTTGACTGACCAGGAACGGTAATCATTTCCGGAGCCATAATGACCATATCAAAGCAAATGTCATCCAATATCTTTTGCGTGCCATACAGATCCGAGAACACTGCTTCAACCTTTTCGATGTCCGTTGGTAATACCGGAGGATCAAAGGAGCAGTAGATGTCCGGGGTATCGTTTTCGGTTTCTTTGTCGCTGCCGTCACGGATTTCAAAAATAGAACCGATAAGGCCGGCATATTCGCTTTGATCGCTGCCGATGATCACATCACCGACTCGGTATGTGATGCCGTTATATAAGAATTTGGCACCGGGTTTGTTTATAAGCATATGAGTACCTCCTTACATGTGATAGTCTACGGAAACAAGAACATCTTCGCCGTCAAGATCATCAATATAAGTATCGATCTGTTCGTGCCAGTTACTGCTCTCTTTTCCGATGCTGATGTCATTTTTGCTGAGCCATTCGTCTGCATCGACGATATCAGATACGCCGATGGGATACTTCCACGATTTCGGTATTCCTATGCGGGCAAGGTATTCGTCCAAGGTTTCACCGGCTGCATAGGCGCACTTGCCGCAGCAAAAAAATCCGTTCTCTCGAAACTCACCATGGAACTCATCGGGTAATTTGCCACATTGGAACGCTTCCTTGAGTTTGGTGTATCGCTCCGTATCCTGAGCAATATACCAGCTCCGCATAATATCCCAGCAGATGTCTTTTTTCCTTGCTGCCGAAACCCACATATATCCTTCGGGTGCAGGGTATTTTTTGCTGTAGTTGCCCCAGCTTCGTTCCCCGAAAGAGTATTCCGTACAGTCTGATTTTACAAGGAAAGTCACCGGCCATCTTCCGCCAATCTGATACCAGTCCCACATGGCATTGGGATTGCAATAAAATCCGTATCCCTTTTCTTCCTCGTTGTACTCATATCCGCGATAATCTTCGGCATATTTTTCAAAGGTCTTATACACCTTTTGCCGAGGACAATTCGGCAGGTACTGTATTTTTCGGGATTGTTTCGTGCGTCTGGTATGATGGAGAGTACCGACCTTGTTTTGGCTGACCTTCCCATCTACAATGCTGTACTTGCTGAAATACGGGTAACTTCCGCATTCAACGATCTTTCCGTTTGGAAGCTTCAGGCAGTCTACGGACTTTGCGTAGTCGGCTTTCAGCTCCTCGGTCATGTCAGCAAATTCCTTGTATTCTTCCGGCGGTTCGGTACTGTATGGCGTCATAACTTCTTCTACTGCGCCCACCAGTTGGCGTGCGAAATTCGTTGTCCTTCCCATAAGAGTGCACAGAGTCAGTTCCGCCATAATGTCCTTAGCCAAATCGTCTTTTCTGGCCTGCAGCAATTTGATAGATTGTACGACCGCAGCATTTTCATGCGGATCTTCTTCCACAGTCGGCATGTTCACGGTCACCAGTGTTTTGAAATGCATAATGATGTTCCTTTCTGAAAAACAGATGGGCAACCGTGTGTCATCACCGGCTGCCCATCGTTTTGTTATATCTTGATGTGTTTATACCCGAATATGTCGCTTGACCACACCGGTCAGTTTCGTGGGCAGTTGATTTAAGTCAGTAATATCGAGGAAGGAATCTCCGTAGATCCTCTCAATATTCTGCTTATCGTTGCCGATTGCGGCGGCAACAAAGAGTATGCCTTTGCGTTGATATTCCTGCTTGATCCCTCGCAGATCCTCCTCGGCGGCCGTGCCGTAGTAACCGGTATCGGCAGGTTGCCCGTCTGATACCAGAATAAGAAGCTTTACAGCCTCAGATCGCTTGGAGAGTGCCTCCGCCACATAGCGAAGTGCCGCTCCGTCGCGGTTGCTGCCGCGGGCGC
>ENA-OPJW01000410-OPJW01000410.1-human-gut-metagenome-genome-assembly--contig:-NODE-410-length-10050-cov-1.749875_pt1 | contig 10050 bp, 8 predicted proteins | sample MGYA00241776_ERZ501677 | MGnify/ENA primary metagenome ERZ501677 (study PRJEB25962, sample SAMEA2042298) | human gut metagenome | biome: human gut; feature: human-associated habitat; material: faeces...
ATTATAGCGATTTTTTTCATAATTCATATTTAGAGAGACGGCAAACTCATGCCGTTGATTTTTCGATAGAGGTCGAGGGCATAGACGTCGGTCATACCCGATATATAATCGATGACGGCCTGAACTTTACCGTATAGCATGGTGGAATGTACTTCGTATTGTTCGGGTACTTTGTTCAGCAATAGTCTCGAATAGGCTTTGTCGGGGAATCGTACGGCATCCAAGAATTTGTCAAGCAGAACGGAAATGATGCGATTACCTGCTAACTCGATATCCAGAACATCGGACGATTTGTAAATTTTCGTCCATGCGGTGTCGGCGCAATTTTGGTAGGCCGTCCGGGGCCTTTCGGAAATGTGGTCCACCAAAGCTCCTTTGAATCTTCCCTCTAACAGCGCTTGTTCTTCCCGGCAAAACAGCGTGGAACATTCGTCTATGAGCGTGCCGATGACACATGACCGCAGATAAACGATTTGCTCGTTGAGGTCGCTCACTATTTCCAAAACTTCGTTGATGTGTTTCTTTCTGTCGTCATCGAAAAAGTCGAGGAATAGTTTCTTGACGGTTTCGGTTGTCAGGATTTTCAGTTTATGGGCATCCTCGATATCCATCATCTGGTAGCAGATGTCATCGGCGGCTTCCACCAGGTAGACCAGCGGGTGGCGGGCATATTTCAACGGGGCATTGTTCTGCTTCTCCATACCCAGTTCTTCTGCTATGCGGCGAAAACTTTCTTCCTCTGTAATGAAGAAACCAAATTTTGACTTCTTGCCTGCGAGACTCGATGAAAAGGGATATTTCACGATGCTTGCCAGGGTGGAGTAGGTGAGTACAAATCCTCCCTGCCGCCTTCCCTCAAACTGGTGGGTAAGCAGACGGAACGCATTTGCATTCCCTTCAAAGTGAGTAAGGTCCTCCCATTGGGCAGGTGTCAGTTGGCCCTTCAGGGACATTCCTTTTCCCTCGGAAAAAAAGGTGGAAATAGCTCGTTCTCCCGAATGTCCGAAAGGAGGATTTCCCAAGTCGTGTGCCAGGCAGGCGGCCGAAACTATGGAGCCTATTTCGGTGAGGTAGCTGCCTTGCAGTTCCGGGTGGCGGGCAATGAGAACTTTCGATACATCGTTGCCTAATGAGCGGCCTACGCATGATACTTCCAAGCTGTGTGTCAATCGGTTGTGGACAAATACACTACCGGGAAGAGGGAATACCTGGGTTTTGTTCTGCAGACGGCGGAAGGGGGCAGAGAAGACAAGGCGGTCATAGTCACGTTGGAATTCCGAGCGGTTTTCATGGCGTTCCTGGTGAAACTCTTCCAGTCCGAAGCGTTTGGCAGATATGAGCGTATTCCAATTCATCATGATGTTATTTGAGATTTGACGATTTACTATTTACGATTGAAGTTACTATTATTTAACTGCAAATGTATCACTATTTTGTATAAAAAGCCGTATTTTCGCCCAAGTTTATAGTAAAAGGAAGATGAATTGCGAAACTTGAATTACTCGAATTGTAAGAATAGAAGTAGCCCCAATCGTAAATAGTAAATCGTCAAATCGTAAATAACATCATGTTGAACGTACAAATCATCAATAAATCAAAGCATCCGCTTCCGGCTTATGCCACTGAATTGTCTGCAGGAATGGATATCCGTGCTAATCTTTCTGAACCTATCACATTGGAACCGCTACAACGCTGCTTGGTGCCTACCGGACTATATATTGCTCTCCCACAGGGATTTGAAGCACAAATTCGTCCGCGTAGTGGTTTGGCTATCAAGAAAGGGATTACCGTTCTCAATTCTCCGGGAACCATTGATGCAGATTATCGGGGAGAGATTTGTATTATTTTAGTTAATCTGTCATCGGAAACTTTTGTGATTGAAGACGGTGAACGGATTGCACAAATGGTGATAGCGCGTCACGAACAAGCTCTTTGGCAGGAAGTGGAAGTGCTGGATGAGACGGAGCGCGGTGCCGGTGGCTTCGGGCATACGGGTAAAAAATGAATGGATATTGTTCCGTTTTACGGGTTAAGAATTTATAATTAAATAGATGAGAATCAGAGTAAAAATAATACTTGCGTTGTTGATAGGTACCTTCTGCTTTACTACGTACGGAGTGCAGGCTGCCAATGTTCAAGCTTCTAAGGAGAAAATGAGCGGGTACGGTCGGTCTGAAAAGGCACGGAAGGAATTGAAGAAACGGAAGAAGTCGAAGAAAGCCGACGTTTCGCCCGTAAAGGAGCTTACCCCCGAACAGCAGCGCCGTTACGACTACTTCTTTCTTGAAGCCGCCCGTCTGAAAGTCCAGAAAGACTATGATGCGGCTTTCGATGTCCTGCAACATTGCCTGACGATAAACCCGAACGCATCATCGGCTTTGTATGAGATGGCTCAGTATTATATGTACCTCAAGCAGGTGCCGTTGGGACAAGCCGCCTTGGAAAAGGCGGTGGAGAATGCTCCCCATAATTACTGGTATGCCCAGGGACTTGCCAATCTGTATATGCAGCAAAACGAAACGGAGAAAGCCGCTGCCTTGTTGGAAAATATGGCGGTACGTTTCTCGGATAAGCTGGACCCGCTATACAACTTGCTGGAGATTTACAACCGCCAGGAAGAGTATGACAAAGTTATCGGTATACTGAACAAGCTCGAGGAACGGATGGGCAAGAATGAACAGCTCAGTATGGAGAAGTTCCGCATCTATCTGCAAAAGAAGGACGACAAGAGCGCCTTTCATGAAATAGAAAGTCTGGTAGAAGAGTATCCCAACGATATGCGCTATCAAGTTGTGCTGGGGGATGTCTATATGCAGAACGGGAAAAAGCAGGAAGCTTATGAGATTTACAAGAAGGTGCTGGCCGAAGAGCCGGACAATGCAATGGCCATGTACTCATTGGCTTCTTACTACGAAGAGACCGGACAGAAGGAGCTGTATGAACAGCAATTGGACACGCTGTTGCTGAACAAGAAAGTGGCTTCGGACACCAAACTGAATGTGATGCGGCAGTTCATCGTGCAGAACGAGCAGGCAGGCAAGGACAGCACACGTGTCATTACGCTCTTCAACCGTATCATGGAGCAGGAGCCCGATGAGGCGCAATTACCTTTGCTGTATGCCCAATATCTTCTTTCCAAAGGAATGAACAAGGAGGCAGGACCGGTTCTGCGCCAGGTTCTGGCGATAGACCCTACCAACACAGCGGCTCGTATGACATTGCTGGGGGAAGCTGTGCGCCAGGAGGATTACAAGGAAATAATGAATTTGTGCGAAGCCGGTGTGGAGTCCAATCCCGATATGTTGGAGTTCTATTTCTATCTGGCCATTGCCTACAACCAGGCGGAACGGACGGATGATGCCCTTGCCATCTGTCAAAAGGCTTTGTCGCACGTCAAGGACGACAGCAAGAAGGAGGTCGTATCAGATTTTTATGCCATTATCGGTGATGCTTATCACACCAAGAATCTGCATGCGGAAGCTTATGCGGCTTATGATTCCGCTTTGGTGTACAATCCTTCAAACATCGGTGCCTTGAATAACTACGCATATTATCTTTCCGTGGAGCGCCGCGACTTGGACAAGGCGGAAGAGATGAGCTACAAGACAGTGAAAGCCGAGCCGAACAATTCCACCTATCTCGATACATATGCATGGATATTGTTTGTTAAAGGTAATTATGCCGAGGCGCGTCTCTACATAGATGAGGCGATAAAGAATGATAAAGATAGCAGTGACGTGGTCTTGGAACATTGCGGAGATATCTATTACATGACTGGCGATGCGGAAGGTGCCTTGAAATACTGGAAACAAGCCTGGGATAAGGGCAATCGCTCTGATACGTTGAAACAGAAAATACAAAAAAAGAAATATATATCAGATGAAACTAAACCTGCTGAATGATATGGCAAGGACGTGCCGCCTATTGTCCTTGCTGTTGTTGCTGGCTGTGGGGCTTGCCGGTTGCAAGACTTCGCGTCACTCAAGTTCTCTGTCCGGAGAATCTGCCTGCCTTTCCTCCAAAGTGCAGCTGACGGTACCCCATAAAGATGCCACCCTTACTGTGAACGGTACGATGAAGTTGAAGAAGGAAGAATGCATGCAGATTTCCTTTCTGATGCCGATACTTCGTACGGAGGTGGCACGTATGGAAGTCACCCCGGATGAGATTCTGTTGGTAGACCGTATGGGAAAACGTTATGTCCGTGCAACACGTAAGGAACTGAAGGATGTGCTGCCCAAGAAGGCGGATTTTGCCCATTTGGAGAAACTGCTTTATGCTGCTTCCAAACCCAATGGCAAGAAGGTGCTTACCGGCAAGGAACTCGGGATACCCTCTCTGGAAAAGGGAAAGATTGAACTTTCCAACTTCTCGGATAAGCCTTTTGCACTGACTCCTACCCAGCTCTCACAGAAATATAAAGAGGTGGAGCTGGAAGAACTGCTGGAAATGCTGATGGACCTTTGATTAGTTGATAATTGTCAGATAATCCCTCATAACTTATAACTCATAACTTATGAAGCTTCTCCTTCTCTTCTTTCTCCTCCTTTTGCCGGTTTCTCCGCTCCTTGCCCAGTCCAACAAGCTGATTAAGGAACTGGAAAGCAAGCGTGGTGCCTTGCAGAAACAGATAGCAGAGTCGGAAACGCTGTTGATAACCACCAAGAAGGATGTGGGAAGCCAGTTGAGCGGTCTTGCTGCACTGACCGGACAGATAGAAGAGCGCAAACGCTATATTCTGACTATCAATAATGATGTGGAATCCATAGAGCGCGAGTTGTCTTCATTAGAACGTCAGTTGACCCGCCTGCAACGTGACCTAAGGGACAAGAAGAAGAAATACGAATCGTCCGTTCAATATTTGTATAAGAACCGCTCCATTGAAGAGAAGCTGATGTTCATTTTCTCTGCCAAGAGCCTGGCACAGACCTATCGACGCATGCGCTATGTACGTGAATATGCTACTTATCAGCGCCTGCAAGGCGAGGAAGTGTTGAAAAAGCAGGAGCAGGTGAACCGTAAGAAGACTGAGCTTCAGCAAGTGAAGGTTGCCAAGGAAGGATTGTTGAAAGAACGTGAAGAGGAGAAAGTCAAGCTGGAAGCGCAGGAGAAGGAACAAAAGTTGTTGGTAGCCAATCTGAAAAAGAAACAGCGGGGATTGCAGAACGAACTGAATAAGAAACGCCGTGAAGCCAATCAGCTCAATGCACGCATTGACCGTCTGATAGCGGAAGAAATAGAGAAAGCGCGTAAGCGTGCGGCAGAAGAAGCGCGCCGTGAGGCAGCCGCACGTAAAAAGGCTGGTGAGAAAACCGAAAAAACGGCAACTGCCTCTACGCCCGCAAAGCCGAAGGCACAGCCTTTGGAAACTTACTCCATGAGTAAGGCAGACCGTGAATTATCAGGGAACTTTGCTAATAATCGCGGTAAGTTGCCGATGCCCATCACCGGAGCGTATATCATTACCAGCCATTACGGCCAGTATTCTGTGGAAGGTTTGCGCAATGTCAAGCTGGACAATAAGGGCATTGATATACAAGGGAAACCGGGTGCCCAAGCCCGTGCCATCTTCAATGGTAAAGTGGCGGCTGTCTTTAAACTGAACGGACTGTTCAATATCCTTGTCCGTCACGGGAATTATATATCAGTCTATTGCAACTTGTCATCGGCCTCGGTGAAGCAGGGCGATGATGTTGCCACCAAACAGACTCTCGGACAAATCTTCTCGGATGGGGCCGACAATGGTCGTACGGTGCTACACTTCCAATTGAGGAAAGAGAAGGAAAAACTGAATCCGGAGCCGTGGCTGAACAGATAATGATAATTTAAATTTTTACTCCTTCCAGCAGCTCCAGATACATCCCTATCGCCTCCTCTATCTCCTTGACAAAGATAAATTCATCGGCAGTGTGTGAACGGGCACTTTTCCCCGGTCCCATCTTCAGAGAAGGGAATGGCATCAGTGCCTGGTCGGACAAGGTCGGTGAGCCGAAAGGAGTACGTTTCATGGCAATAGCCTTTTGCACTACCGGATGCTCCGGAGCTACGTGTGAAGAGCTTAGCCGGAAGGAGCGGGCTTTGGCTTCACACGTGATGTGTTTCTGTATTTCATCGAATAGCTCATGATTGCTATAACACTCGTTGCTGCGAATGTCTACGACAAAAGTACAACGGTCGGGAATGACGTTATGCTGTGTACCGGCGTTTACCATGGTTACGCTCATCTTCACGGGACCCAGCAGGGAAGATTCTTTTGGGAAACGGTAATCACGAAACCAGGCAATATCATCCAATACCTTATATATAGCATTATCTCCCTCGTTTCGGGCAGCATGTCCCGATTTTCCGGTAGCAGTTACGTCCAGCACCATCAATCCTTTTTCTGCAATGGCAGGTTGCATCTCTGTCGGCTCGCCTACAATGGCAAACTGTATGGGAGGGAGTTCCGGCAATACGCATTCTATTCCCCCCTTGCCTGATACTTCCTCCTCACACGAGGCAAGATATATCAGATTGTAGGCCTGAGTGGTGCGGCACAATGTCAGGAATACTTGCAGCAGGCTGACTACACTGGCTCCGGCATCGTTGCTGCCCAGCCCGTAGAGCTTTCCATTACTTTCCAGCGTTGGTTTGAAAGGATCTTTCCGCCACCCGTTGACGGGTTTTACGGTGTCGATATGGGAATTCAGCAGCAAGGTCGGTTTCTTTAAGTCGAACATCGGGCTGAGGCACCATACATTGTTGCCTTTACGTCCTGTTGCCATGCCTTGCATTTCGATATAGTTCTGCAGATAATCTGCCGCCTTCTCCTCGTCGCGGCTCAAGGAAGGAATGGCTATCAGTGATTTGAGCAATCCGATTGCTTCGGAAGTTAAAGTCGGTATATCGTAAATCATATTCGGTAAATAAATAATCTGGCCGCAAACTTACGGATAAAAAATGAAAAGGACGCCAAACCGACGTCCTTTCTGTTTTTTCAATATTGTTTAGAAGAAGCAACTGAGTGATATCATCAAGTTGCGGTTTTTGTTGCCTGAATCTTTAATGTTCTCTACCAGTCCCCAGTCATAACCGATGGAAATCTGATATTTCTGACTGAATTCGACTCCGGCTTTTAATCCGAGACCGAAATCAAAACGCTTCATGGCATCATCCCCGAATACATTGGTGGAGTTATCATCAAACTCATATTCGTCAAGAATATCTCCTTCTGCCTTGGCTTTGCCAAAAAGACCGATGGCTAAATAAGGACCGGCATTGCCGAATATGGCAAAGTTCTCATTCACTGCATATTTATAGCCAATGTGTACAGGAATTTCCAGGTAGTAGGGATTGAACTTGATAGAAGCAGCAGAGCCTCCGTCTATTTTGGCTCCTTTCAGCGTAAGTAATGCACCCATATCGAGGTAGACTCCTTCTGAAATTTGAGGCAATCCTACTTCAGCCTTTACCCCAGCATGAAAGCCTATTTTACTGTCGAAACCGGTAATGGAGAAGTTACTGGAGTTCATGCCGACTGTTGCTCCCCATCTGAGGTTGTCTTGAGCATTGATGCTTGCTAAACCTATGGTCAGCATAGCCATTAAAAGCAATACTTTTTTCATGTTCATTGAATTTGATTTAGTTTGTATATCACCACAAATATATATATATTTAATATATTTCTATTGTTTTAATGGTAAAGAAAGTATCTTTTGTGGATAATTTGCTAACGGATGGTCGGATACTTTAAAGGTAAAGTTTGAATAATTACCCGCTAATATCAAATTAGTTTCAAATGAAACCACTACCTTTGTACCGTATTTACCAATATCAAAAGTTATGACTTATCATCATTTATCTGTCCTGGTGCATCGCCAGGCAGAGAAGTATGGAGACAAAATAGCCCTGAAATACAGGGACTATGAAACTGCACAATGGATACCCATCTCTTGGAAAGAGTTCTCACAGACTGTACGCCGGACTGCCAATGCAATGGTGGCTTTGGGAATAGAGCCACAAGAGAATATCGGTATCTTCTCGCAGAATAAACCCGAATGTCTCTTTACTGATTTCGGTGCATTCGCCAACCGGGCGGTGACTATACCTTTGTATGCTACCAGCTCACCGGCCCAGGCACAGTATATCATCAACGATGCACAGATACGTTATCTGTTTGTAGGCGAGCAGTTCCAGTACGATGCCGCTTTCAGCGTGTTCGGATTTTGCCAGTCTCTGCAGCAGCTCATCATCTTCGACCGTGCTGTGGTGAAAGATCCGCGCGACATGACTTCCATCTATTTTGATGAATTTATGGCAATGGATGAAGAGTTGCAGCACAATGCCATTGTAGAAGAACGTACAGCAGCTGCCTCAGATGATGACCTCGCCAATATCCTTTATACTTCCGGTACTACCGGTGAGCCGAAAGGTGTCATGCTCCATCATTTCAATTATAGAGAGGCTTTCCGCATTCATGATATCCGATTGCCTTTCATGACAGACCGGGATGTTTCCATGAACTTCCTTCCGCTGACCCATGTATTCGAAAAGGCATGGACCTACCTTTGTATACACCGGGGGGTGCAGGTCTGCATCAATCTCCGTCCACAAGATATCCAAACTACTATTAAAGAGATACGCCCTACACTGATGTGCAGTGTACCCCGTTTTTGGGAGAAAGTCTATGCCGGTGTGCAGGAGAAGATTTCCCAGGAAACCGGTCTGCGTAAAGCGATGATGTTGGATGCCATCAAGGTGGGCAGGACGCATAACATTGATTATTTGCGCCAAGGAAAGACTCCTCCGATGATGCTTCATCTGAAATACAAGTTCTACGAAAAGACCATTTATGCTCTGCTGAAGAAGACGATAGGTATTGAGAACGGTAATTTCTTCCCTACGGCAGGTGCTGCTGTGCCCGATGAAATCTGCGAGTTTGTGCATTCTGTAGGTATAAACATGGTGGTGGGCTATGGTCTGACGGAATCTACGGCTACCGTTTCCTGCTTCCTCAACGAAGGCTATGAGATTGGTTCCGTAGGTACGGTGATGCCTGATGTGGAGGTGAAGATTGGCGAGAACAACGAGATACTTCTTCGTGGTAAGACTATCACTACCGGCTACTACAAGAAACCGGAGGCAACGGCTGCTGCCATCGACCGTAACGGTTGGTTCCACACGGGTGATGCCGGTTATTTGAAGGATAGCCATCTGTATCTGACGGAGCGTATCAAAGACTTGTTCAAGACCTCCAACGGAAAATACATTTCGCCGCAGGCATTGGAAACGAAGCTGGCTATTGACCGTTACATTGACCAGATTGCTGTCATTGCCGATGAGCGTAAGTTTGTTTCCGCTTTGATAGTTCCCGTTTATGGCTTTGTGAAGGATTATGCCAAGGAGAAAGGCATTGCATACAACAATATGGATGAGTTACTGCAACATTCCAAGATACAAGCGTTGTTCCGTGCCCGTATCGATACCTTGCAGCAACAGTTCGCCCATTACGAGCAAGTGAAGCGCTTCACGCTCCTGACCGAACCGTTCAGCATGGAGCGTGGCGAGCTGACGAACACGCTGAAGCTGAAACGCTCTGTAGTGGCAAAGAACTACAAGGGGCTGATTGACAAGATGTACGAGGAATAGATTTCCATTTGTTTGTTTTTGAACCGTCCGACTTGGAGTGAATTATTTTCATTCCGGGCCGGACGGTTTGTTTTATGTATGGACTTGCCCTTGGCAGATAGGACTCTCGAGTATGTGCACGTTAGTTAGGCTTAAAAAAACAGCCTGGTAGATAAATGGGGATTTATCATTTCAAAACAGCTTCTTCAAAGATAAAGGGGAAGAACCGTCTGTCATCTGTCACGGGATTCAAGCACGTAGTCCGGAACGCTCCCCTTGTTCAGTCCGTCTTTCCCCGTTGCTTTATCCCTCAAACGCTTGGTGTCTGTCCCCGAAACAGCCTTTGTTCATTGTCGGCTCACTCGGGTGAACAAATCAGCTCACTATGGCAGGGCTGACGCATTAAAAATATTTCATTGATAAAAGTTCACAAAGAAGTTCCTC
>ENA-OPJW01000414-OPJW01000414.1-human-gut-metagenome-genome-assembly--contig:-NODE-414-length-10014-cov-4.756401_pt1 | contig 10014 bp, 9 predicted proteins | sample MGYA00241776_ERZ501677 | MGnify/ENA primary metagenome ERZ501677 (study PRJEB25962, sample SAMEA2042298) | human gut metagenome | biome: human gut; feature: human-associated habitat; material: faeces...
CTTGATGTGGCGGTCTATCGGGCGCACGCCGAAGTTGCAGCCGCCGGGCATGGCGACTTTCGCGCGGTGGAATCTGCCGAGCAGCGCGCCGATGAAATAATAAGAAGCGCGCAGATGCTTCGTCATATCGTGCGACACGACGTAGGAGTTGACTCCCTTTGTGTCGATCTCGAGCGTGCTCTTGCTCAGGCGCTTTATGCGTGCGCCGAGCTGTTCGAGAATTTTTGTCATATAATAAACATCGCTGATGTTGGGAATGTTTTCAATAACACATACATCCTGAGCGAGGATAGTTGCGGGCAGAATAGCTACGACTGCGTTTTTAGCGCCGCTTATGCTGACCTCTCCTCTGAGGGGTATGCCGCCGTTGAGCACGAACTTTTCCAATTTGTTCACTCCTATATAGTTTTTATATCAAAAAAGCAGTAAAAATCGAATGAAATAAAATACATTTTACGACACTAAATTATATCATCTTTTTGCCCCATTGAAAAGGGTTTTTTCAAAAAATTATACTGCATTTTTCTGCGTCGGCGGCGTTGTGCAATAAAAATTTTAGATTTTGCCAGCAATGCCGCGCATTTCTGCTGTTCGGTTTTATTATTGACAGCTCCTGTGCATTTAGAAGCGGAATTTTTTAATTTGCGGATATTTTTGGCAGCAGGGCAAAACAGCAATTATATTGCGGCATTTTTAATTTGTATGTTGTTAATTTTTATATTTTGTGGTAAAATCCTTTCATCAGGAAAAAGGGGGCGCCGCATGGACAGACTCGATAAAACGGTCGCAAAGCAGATGAATCTCTCGCGCAGCGGCGCAAGGCAGCTCATAAGAAGCGGAGCGGTCGAGGTGAACGACAAAAAAATATTCGCAGCCGACGAGCAGATCGATATCAATTCCGACGAGCTTAAAATAAGCGGAAAGATTGTCACCGTGCGCCGATATCTCTACATAATGCTCAACAAGCCCTCCGGCGTGCTCAGTGCCGCAAAGGATCCCGACTGCCCGACGGTCGTAGATCTCCTGCCGCCCGAGCTCAGCAGGCGCGGACTTTTCCCCGCCGGCAGGCTCGACAAGGACACAACGGGGCTTCTGATAATCACCGACGACGGCGACTTTGCCCACCGCCTTATCTCGCCCTCGCACCATGTCTATAAAACATACGAGGCGACGCTCGAAAGCGATATAAGCGAAGAACAGCTCGATATCCTGCGGCAGGGCGCGGTGCTCGGCGACGGCACGGAGTGCCTGCCCGCGAGGCTCAGAAAGATAAGCGATGAGCCGCCCACGGTGCGCGTTCAGATACGCGAGGGCAAGTATCATCAGGTCAAGAGAATGTTCGCGTCCGTTGAAAACAGCGTTGTTGCGCTGCGCCGAACGGCGATAGGCGCGCTGAAGCTTGACAGCACGCTCGGCGAGGGTGAGGCGCGTCTGCTGACCGACGGCGAGCGCAAGATGATATTCTCGGAGGCCGAGATTATATAAGCAAAAAAGGGCGCAGCCCGTAAAAATAAGTGAGGTTAAAAAATGTCTGACAAAAGAGCAAACGACCTGAACCTCTTCACAAAGGATCAGGACAACTACAGTATCGACACGAGCAAGAAGCTCAAGGTCGGTATAATCGGCACCGGCTGGATAGCCGAGAGCCACATCAGCGAATATCTCAAGATGCCCGATGTTGAGCTTGTCGGCGTGGCAGATCTTGTCGACGGCAAGGCGGAGAAGTTCCTCAGAAAGTGGAACGCCCCCGAGGGAGTCAGGGTCTATCATTCGCACAAGGAACTCATTGACAACGAGGAGCTCGACGCAGTCAGCGTCTGCACCTACAACATGACCCACGCGGAATGCACAATTTATGCACTCGATCACGGTGTCAATGTCCTGCTCGAAAAGCCCATGTGCGTCACTCTCGAAGAGGCTGTCGAGATAAGAAAAGCCGAGAAGAGAAACGGCAAGATAGTCTCCGTCGGCTTCCAGCCGCGCTACAACCCGAATATGCAGATGATAAAATACATAATCGAGTCCGGCGAGCTCGGCAAGGTCTATCATATCCAGATAGGCGGCGGCAGACGCAGGGGTATCCCGACCCCGTTCGGCACGACCTTTATCGAGAAAGAGACCGGCGGCATCGGAGCGCTCGGCGACATCGGCTGCTATGCGCTCGACATGGTTTTGAACGGCATGGGCTATCCCAAACCGTTGACGGTCACGGGCTTCCTCTCCGATTATTTCGGCAAGGCGGACGACTACAAATACAAGGATGTTTTCGGCGTTGACGATTTCGCGGCGGGTTTTGTCCGCCTCGAGGGCGGTCTGACCATCGATTTCAAGACCGCATGGGCGATGAATGTTGACACGATGGGCGACACCGTCGTTCTCGGCACAAAGGCCGGACTGAAAATTCCGTCATCCGGTCACTGGGGCAGCATTGACGCTCCGCTGAAAATATACAGAAACATCGGCGAAGCAGAGGTTGAGACGGTCGTCCCCATGCTCGAAGAGCCGGAGGAGGGCGTGTTCTACTGGAAGGTCAGAAAGTTCCTCGACGCTGTCAAAGAGGGCGGCGAAGCACCCGTCCCGACGAGCCAGGCCATATACAATCAGGCAATACTCGACGGACTCTACCGCTCCGCTCAGATAGGCCATGAGATAGAGCTCGAGATCCCCGAAGTCTGATAGAAAAAATGAGCGGCTGTGCAGATGCACGGCCGCTTTTTGTGTACGATTTTTCGCCTTGCTAAATATTGATTAGTAAAGTATAATGATGTCGGATATACAAATCAAGATATAAGAGGGGAAAATTTTCAAATGAGTTGTGATATAAGCTATATTGATGCGTGCGAGATGTTGCATACATATAACGACTCCGAGGATGACACCGGAGAGATATTGGAACATTCTTATTTATTTCAATTTGATGAGTCAGTTCTGACGGAAGCCGAACGGCTCAATGTTATACTCCCGCTTATAAAATGGGAAGTGGATAACAACGAGCTTACCGAGGCTTTGAGCGATGAACTGTATCTTTATTATGAAGATTTACTCAAGGGACGCCTTGAGGGCATATTGGACGAGGAGGATGCCCCACTTGTTATAAGCGTGCTCAGAGAATGTTATATAAAAGCTTTTGGAAAAGACACCCTCGATGAAGAGGAGTAATAAAAATTGTCACGCGGTCGGGAGATGGGATACTCTTACATTATACCGCTTGCGCGGCATTGTGTCGCGTCGCCCTACAAAATTGAATTATATTGCTGAACGCAAGCAAAGTAACTATTGATACAATATTTACGAACACAAAAAACTGCCCTGCTGACGCAAGGCAGTTTCTTTTATTTCACGAACAGTCCGTGCTTGGTGCAGTAGAAGTAGTATCTGCCGCCGTAGAGAGCGGGCAGAAGAACCTCGGAGCTCTGCTCGGGATAGAGCCGCACGAGCAGGACGCGGTCGCAATTCACATATGCGATGAATGCTATGTGGTGCTCCTTTGTCATGCCGTGGTCGAATGTCAGATATATCCCGCCGTCGGCGCGCTCAATGTTTAATGTGTGTTCGCTGTCTGATTTCTGCGCTTTCAGCGGTTCAAGCTTTCTGCCGCAGCATGAGAATTCCGTGTTCCCCGTGCCCGTGAATATCGCGTCGCATTCGGGACAGACGAGGACTTTTATTCTCCTCATGTGCCCGAGTCGCACGCGTTTTCGCTCAGCTCGCCGCAGAGCAGCCCCCTTTCGCGTCCACGCCGAGAATCGAGCTCAAATCATTTATCAGCGACACGTCGGGATAACCTAAACCCGTTTCCCTTAATTAAAGATATTGTTGGGTAAAAAAAGAAAGGTCAGTCGATTTTGCCGATGAAGCGGTAGTAGATTTCTACTTCCTGCTCACGGCTTCCGTCCTCGCCCTTGACAGCTTCGTGGACGGTTATTTTTTCAATTAGAGTGTTCAGAAGTTCGGCGGTCAGCTCCACAGGGTTGACATACTGTTTCATTAGGGCAATCCACTTTTCAGCATCCGCTGCGGTCTGTACGGCGGCTTCCATCATTTCGTGAAGCTGTCTTATTTTTGTTTCAAGCTCCTTTTGCTCGTTCTGGTACTTCTCGGACAGCATATTGAAGTTATACTCGGTTATGCGTCCGGCAGACCAGTCCTCATACATTTTAGCAAACAGCCCGTCAACCTCGGCTTTACGCTTCTCTGCCTTTTTCAGCTCCGCAGCCTGCTTTTTCTTCGCAGAGTTTCTTTCCCTGTCGCTGGCATTGAGCAGGCGTTTCAGCAGCTTGTCCTCGTCTTTCTGTGCCAGCATAGACCAGTATTGCAGTCTTGCAAGCACATAGGCATACAGTACATCATAGCGGATATAGTGCATGGAACACTGGCGTAATCCCTGTCCGTTCTTGCTGCAATGGTAGTACCCGTATGGGTTCTTATTCTGCTTGTTTTCCCCATAGGCTAAAGACCATCCGCAGTCTGCACATTTTATCAATCCTGCGAAAATCTGTGTCGTACCGTTTCTGCGTTTCCTGCGTCTGCTTGCAATCAGCTCTTGAACTTTTTGGAACACTTCTTCGGAAATGATGGCTTCGTGGGTATTTTCCACACGATACCATTCTTCCTGCGGCTTCCGCACCTTTTTCTTGTTCTTGAATGAAATGTTGCTCTGCTTGTTGTGAACGCTGTGACCGATGTAGGTTTCCTCTTTCAAAATGCTCTTGACCTGTGCTATCGTCCACGCATAGGCTTTTTCTGCGGGCGCACCGGCGTAGATATTGGCGAAAGTCCCGTATCTTTCATAGTTCAGCCAGCCGGGGGTAGGTACTTTTTCCTCCACCAGAATCCGTGTAATGCTGGCGGCTCCACGCCCGTGTACAGCAAGGTCAAAAATCTTCTCTACAATCCAGCGTGTTTCCGGGTCGATCAGAAGATGACCTTTTTTGTCCGGGTCTTTTACATAGCCCAGCGGTGCATAGGCTCCATAGTGTGCGCCATTGGCAAATCTTGTGTGCATGGCAGCCTTGACCTTTTTGCTGGTCTGTCGGGCGTGCATTTCATTCAGGATGTTTAAGAACGGTGCAAGCTCGCTTTCTCCGTTGATGGTGTCCACATTGTCATTGATGGCAATGTAGCGTACTCCCTTGCTGGGGAAATAGATTTCCGTGTACTGACCGGTCAGGATATAGTTTCTTCCCAGACGGGATAAGTCCTTTGTGACAACGCAGTTGATTTTCCCGTCTTCGATGTCATCAATCATCCTTTGGAAACTTGGACGCTCGAAATTTGTCCCACTCCATCCGTCGTCAATGTACTCGTCTACAACGGTCAGCCCATGCTCTGCGGCATACTGTCTAAGCATCATGCGCTGGGTCTGGATACTGCCGCTTTCCCCCTGTAATTCATCGTCACGGCTCAATCTCAAATATAGTGCAGTGTTATAAATCGTTGTATTGTATGGTTGTTTCACGGTTAAAAATCCTCCTTCTAAAAGAAACAACCCACGCTTATACAATACTCGCTGGTACAAGTATATCATAAGCGTGGGCTGATTGACAGTCGTTATTCCGTATTTTTTCAGGAAGCGGCGGCAGCGTGCTGGATCACATCTTCCAGCAGGCTGTCAAGCGGCTTCCCATCCTGTGCGAAATGCTCCGATACCTTGATACGGACTTTCCCCATGACAAAATACTGGGTGCCGTCTTTTTCGGTAAGCAGGGTGCCGCTGTTTTTGTTATTGCTCTCGTTTTTGCTTTTTGCCATAGGCAGTTACCTCCATAAATGAAATATGCCCGACAAGGGAATGTCAGACAGGTGTACAGCCGCAGACTGTCTCCGTGTCAACCAAACCGTGTCAACCGGCAGAAAAGACTTTGAAAACAATCCATAGGCGCTCTATTATTACTTTTTACTTTTTCTTTGATTTCTTGGTTGACATGGTTGACAAAGGAGAGAAATGCCCCAAATATCAGGCTTTTCCCCGTCAACCGGCTGTCAACCAAAGCGTCAACCAAACTGTCAACCGGTGGCTTTTCAGAATGGAAGTTCCATTTGCCGGGCTTCTTCTTCCGTGATTTCCTGAAAACCGTCCCCCTCCGGCGGAGCTTGGTTGACACGCTCCCAGCCTTTTTGAGAACCGTATTTCTTATACCGCTTCGGGCTTTTGTAGGCTACCCAGCCCTGTATGATGCCGCCCGCAATGCCGGTATTCATAATCTCGCAGATTGCCCGTGTCTCCCAGTCTGCCGGGGAATTTAAGTTCCCCAGCGCTTCCTCATAAAGCTGCTTGGAACATACCCTGTCGCCGGTGTAGTCCTCCAAATAGGCGTAGATCATGCCGGCCTGTGTGTCTTCCTGCATAAAGTCCTGCTGGTGGGCGTTCAGGTATCGGTTCATTTCCATGCTGAATGACAGCTTATACTTCCCACTGCGATAAACCGTCATGGCTTCCGCCCACATCTGTTCGATATACGCCCTCGCCGCCGCTTCATCGTCCAGTATGTGAACCTCCGCCCGTTCCGGGTACACCGTCACGGGGAGAAAGCGCCGGTTGCCGGTGCGGTCACGGGGCAAAAAGTCCTGCCGGTTGGTCGTCCCTCCAAATACACATTGCCGCAGCCGGTCTGCCGGATGTGTCTCATACGGCACTTTGTAGGTTTCTTTCTGGCGGCTTAAGAATGACTTGATTTCCTCAATACTCTTGGCGTTGGCTGTGGCAATCATCTCCGACATCTCGATAATCCAATGCCCTTGCAGCTTGCGGTACACATTTTCATCGTCCAGCTTTTTCAAATCGTCTGAAAACCATTCGTCCCTGCCTGCCAGCAGCCGGAAAAAGGTAGATTTCCCGGCTCCCTGACCACCAACCAGACAGAGCATGACCTCAAACTTGCTCCCCGGTCTGAATACCCGCCGGATGGCTCCCATCAGGAACAGTTTCAAGGCTTCATAGGTGTATTCGTCCGTATCGGCTCCCAGAAAGTGATGCAGGGCGTAACGGATGCGCTCTGTGCCGTCCCATTGCAGGCTGTTCAGGTAATCCCTGACTGGATGGTAGCGGTTTTCATTGGCAACAATCTTGATGGCGCTCTGCACCTTTTTCTCGCTGGTAAGCCCGTAATTTTCTTCCAGATACAAAAGCAGGTAGTTCATGTCCATGTCGGTCAGCGTGGTACTGGTGCGCTCCCAGCCCAGCGGCTTCACAATGTCAATCTGCTCCGTCAAAAGGTTCAGGCGCAGCGCCCCGCGAAACAGAGGGTCACGCTGGAACACCGTCAGGCAGTTTCGGATGCTGTTCTTCACGCCGCCTTTCTGCGTCCCCTCTAATGTTTCCCGGATTTCTGCCGGTGTCTGCGCCGGTTCCATTGTGTCCATCGTCCTTTTGACCGCTTCCTGCGTTTCCGGCGGCAAGCTCTGAAATTCGCTGTTCAAGCCGCAACACCTCCTTTCCCTGTGCGGCGATCAATGCCGCTTTTTCTTCTATTTCTCCGTATAACAAAATATCCAAAAGGTATTCTGTGTAGCTTATCCTCTGCAACGCTTCCACAAAAAGAGGATGCCAGATGGCATCCTGCGGCTGTGGGGCGTGTGCTGTTTTCCAATGCTCCAGCAGGCGCAGATAATCGCATAGCACCCGGAAACAATACCGTTCCGTTTCCTGAAATCTCTGCTCCGCTGATTTTTGTCGGGGCTGTGACCTGTTGTGACGCTTCCTATCTGGCGGCGCATTGCCGGATTTCTCATAGGAAACGCCGAAGTCCTCCGCAAGCCTGACCGCAGCTTCCCGTTTCCCCAATCCATGCAGCAAAGCGGCAAAGTCGATCACATCCCCGGAAGCCCCGCAGCCGAAGCAGTAAAAGCGGCTGTCCACTTTCATGCTGGGCGTGCGGTCATTGTGGAATGGACAGCAGACCATGCCGTTTCTCCCCACCCGGATTCCATAGAATGAAGCAGCCTGCCGGGTGGTAACAGACTGTTTCACCGCTTCAAATACATTCAAATGCTCCCTCCATAAAAATACTGGTAGCGGTAAAGCTGCCGGTTATATCATAGCTCCATCTCATGTTTCTTTCTCTGTACTGCCTGTGGCTGCTCCCTCCGGCGCAGTGCGGTATCTACGGCGTTCTGCACCTGCCGTAGCCGTATGACTTCCTCCCGGAGTGGCTTGTGCTGCGGAGACAGTTCGGCATACTCTGTTTTTAACTGTGCGTATTCCTGTTTCCATGCTTTCAGGGCAATGGGTTTTCCGTCCAGTTTTTCTTTCAAAATACGGCGGGGGGCCTAAAAAAACGGCAAGCGGGCGGGCGAAAAAAACCAGCCGTAACTCCGCATCGTGGGATGTTTCAAATTTCTCCCTCTGTTTCTTAAACTTGATATTGTTCAATTCCGTATGAACAGGTTTTAGCCGCTGGTAATTCTCGCCCTCCCGTATCAATTCCTGCAATTCCTTTATCCGGGCAGATTTCTTTTTCATGGAGTCGCTTAACGCTTCAAATTCTTCGTTGACAGAGGAAAGACGCTCCTGCAAATCCTCTAATGTGAGCAGCTTGTTTTCCGTCAGATAATTGACGGCTTCGGCAAACTGCTTTAAGTTTCCGGTTCTGGCTTTATTGCTCCATGCCCCTGCGTTGCGCTGGTTGTAATAAGCGATCAACAGGTCGGCAAGGCTCGGTGTCTGCGGTTTGGAAAGTTCTTCTTTTACCTCTGCCATCCAGACAAACAGGGCTTTGATCTTCTTCCTCACATCCTGCATGAGCCGGTTGGTGGCTTTAATCCAGCGGTTCAGTTCCCCTTTCTCGGTGCGGATGCCCTTTGCTTCCATCTGCCGGACATTAGCTCCCTCGTGGACAGTAGGTATCAGGTCAAGCCCCTGCCGCACATAGGAACGGTGGTCGATACGCACATCCAGCCCTTTTTCCTCAAATTTTGTATTAACGGCAGCCGCCCACTGCTCCCGCCAGTGTTCCAGCGTTTCCGGCTCATGCCAGTCTGTTGTATGGACAGCGTTAAACATATAATCGCCGTTTTTATCCCGGATTCGGTTTCCATCTTCATCAAGAAGATATTCCCGACGCTGTTTTTGTCCCCATGTGCCATCCGGGTTCAAAGGGCGCATGGTTGTCATCACATGAAAATGCGGGTTAGGGATGCCGCCGTCCTCTTTCTCCGGGCTGTGAAAAGCAAGGTCGGCAATCATGCCTTTTGTCACAAACTGCTCCTGTACGAACTTCCTCGCCAGCTCCATGTTTTCTTCCAGCGTCAATTCATTCTGCATGGCAATATCAAAGGAATAGGCAAGCTGTGCTTTTGGATGTTTCTCGCAGTTCTCCACAGCATTCCAGAGGGTCGCCCGGTCAAGATATATTTCCGGCGCATGGGGCGGCAGCATGATTTCCGAAGCGATCACGCCGCCCTTTTTGGTGTAGTCGCTGACTTCTCCATAGTAGCTGCTGTAAAGACGCTCCCCGGCTCGATAGGCTGCGCTGGCAATGGCGCTCTGACCGGCGCTGCGCTTGATCTGTGCGATTGAAAAATGATAAAGTGCTATCCTTAGTCACCGCCTTTCTCCTGCCCGGAAATACGGGCGTGGTTCTCTGTGGCAGACCGGATGAAATGCTCCGCCTGCGGCAGATTCAAAATGCTTTCCATGAGGGAATAAAATTCCGCTTCGGATAGCTCCTTTGTCTGTGGTGCAATGCTCTCAATAGCTGCCCCACGGGTAATCAGCCGGTGCGTCCTCTGTTTCCGGGAACCGCTTTCCAGATACGCCTGCCGGTTTTTCAAACGCTGCATTTTCCGTTTTTCCTGTTCCAGCAGGACAGTGGTTTTTTCATATTCCTGCTTCAACTGTTCCAAAGATTTTTCCATGTTCTCACATCCTTTGCTGATAAGATAAAGAAAGACCATCCGCAGACAGTCCGTGTGTCAGTGCTTCTATAAAACCCGATGAAAAGGGAAAACCGCAGAGCGGATTTCTCTTTGCGGCGGGTACACAGGGGATAGCCGCTTTAGCGGCGCAAGGGGGTG
>ENA-OPJW01000420-OPJW01000420.1-human-gut-metagenome-genome-assembly--contig:-NODE-420-length-9869-cov-2.842572_pt1 | contig 9869 bp, 8 predicted proteins | sample MGYA00241776_ERZ501677 | MGnify/ENA primary metagenome ERZ501677 (study PRJEB25962, sample SAMEA2042298) | human gut metagenome | biome: human gut; feature: human-associated habitat; material: faeces...
CGACCATCTTGGTACCCAGCCCCGGAGTTTCCGCCTGTTCGAGCACCCGGATATTGAGGATCTGACCATCAGGGGCAAAACCGACCATCAGCCGGATCACCCCACTGAACCCGTTTTTAGTCATCGATTCTACGGCATAACCCACCACACGGCCTTTCTCGGAAGCAGTATGGACCGTCACCGGCAAGTTCTCGACGGTCAATGCCGTATCCTCCGTTTCGTCGAACTCGGGCAGCACCTGTTTGAGCGCCTCGCGGGTCGCCTTGACCCGTGCCTCGGCAATCGGCTCCTCGGTAATCATATGGACCGCTCCCACGCCTGCGGAAGCGAGCAGTGTGATCACGAACAGCACCATAACCATATTGAATAATGTACTCTTCATCCTCCGCTCCTCCTATTTTAACCCGAAACGCCGGGGTTTGACATATTTGTTGATCAGGGGCACGACCGAATTCATGATCAGGATCGCAAACGACATACCCTCGGGATAGGCGCCCCACAAACGGATCAGTACCGTAATGATGCCGATGCCGACTCCGTAAATCAGCATACCGGTATGCGTCATCGGCGAAGTCGAATAGTCGGTAGCCATGTAAACGGCACCCAGAATGGCTCCGCCTGCAAGCAGATGGAACAGCGGGAACTCCCACAACGCTTCACCGTGCATACCCTGTCCGAGGCCGACCAGAAAGACGAACACGGCCATCGTTCCCAGGACCGCCACCGGAATATGCCACGTAATGACTTTTCTCCACAGCAGATAGACGGCTCCCACCAGCAACAGCAGGGCCGAAACCTCACCCAGCGAACCGGGGATCGAACCGAAAAGGACATCCTGATAATTGACCGACGTATGCGACACCAGCTCCGCTTTGACGGCTGCCAGCGGCGTCGCTCCCGAAAAAGCGTCGGCCAACTGTCCGACCGGACGGGGAAAAGTCGTCATCTGCACCGGGTAGGCGAACAACAGGAACACACGACCCACCAACGCCGGATTGAACGGATTCTTGCCCAGCCCCCCGAAAGTCATCTTGGCAATGGCGATCGACACGAAAGCGCCGATCACGACGATCCACCAGGGAATCGACGCCGGGAGGTTGAAGGCCAGCAGCACGCCCGTCACGACGGCCGACCAGTTGGAGATCGTCAGCGGGCCGCGGAACAGGAATTTCTGAATCAGGTACTCGAACACCACGCACGAGGCCACCGAGAGGGCCACCACGCGCAGGACGTCCCATCCGAACACGACGGTCGAGACGACCAGCGCGGGCATCAGCGCGATGACGACGTCGCGCATGATCTTCGCCGTGGACTGGGCCGTCTGCACGTGCGGTGCGGGAGCAACAAGTAGTTTGTTTGCCATATCTGTCAATCTTTTTTTCGGTTACTTTTTGGGCGCATTGGCTGCGGCGCGGGCGCGGATGAGGCCCATGACGGTCTGCTTTCCGAGACGGATCCAGTCCAGCAGCGGCAGGTAGGCCGGGCACGACGACTGGCAGCAGCCGCACTCGATGCACGAGGTAATCATCTGCGACTCGAGCACCTCCCAGTTCTTCTTCTGGGTCATCTTCGAGAGGTAGAAGGGTTCGAGGCCCATCGGGCAGGCGGCGACGCACTTGGCGCACTTGATGCACTGCGAGGCCACGCGGCGCTCGGCGTCGTGGCCGCTCATGACCGTGATGCCCGAGCAGCCCTTCGTAACGGGCGAGGCGAGGTTGACCATCGCACGGCCCATCATCGGACCGCCGTTGATGACCTTGAGCGACACGCCCTCGGGCAGCCCGCCGGCCGCCTCGAGCAGCGTCGAGATGGGTGTGCCCATGCGCGTGAGGAGGTTCTTCGGCTCCTTCAGCCCCTTGCCCGTGACGGTCACCACGCGCTCGATGAGCGGCATGTTCTTCTGCACGGCCCGGTAGACGGCATAGGTCGTCGAGGCGTTGCAGACCACGGCGCCCACGTCGATCGGCAGTGCGGGCGGAGGCGGCACCTGACGGCCCGTGATGGCCGCGATGAGCTGCTTCTCACCGCCCTGCGGATATTTCACCTGCAGCGGCACGATCTCGATGCCCTTGTAGCCCGTGGCGAGCTTCCGGAGGTGCTCGATGGCATCGGGCTTGTTGTTCTCGATACCGACATAGGCCTTCTCCACCGCAAGGGCCTTCATGAGGATCGTCACGCCGACGAGCAGTTCCTCGCCGTGCTCGAGCATCGTGCGGTGGTCCGACGTAAGGTAGGGTTCGCACTCCACACCGTTGATGATCAGCGCCTCGGCCTTCTTGCCGGGAGGCACCGACAGTTTCACGTGCGTGGGGAACGTCGCACCGCCCATGCCGACGATGCCCGCCGCCTTGATCCGGGCGATGATCTCGGCGCCCGAAAGCGTGCATTCGCGCACGAGCGTCTCCGAGCGGTCGATGCCCTCGGCCCACTCGTCGCCCTCGCGCTTGATCGTAATCATCATCTGGCGCAGCCCCTGACCGTTGGGCACCATGTCCACGGCCGTCACCGTACCCGAAATCGGGGAGTGGATGTTCGCCGACATGAAACTGCCCGCCTCGGCAATGAGCTGGCCCGTGAGGACCTTGTCACCCTTGGCGACCTTCGCAACCGCGGGAGCTCCGATGTGCTGCGCAAGGGGAATCGTCACCACCTCGGGCAGCGGAAGCACCTCGATGGGCTTCGCGCAGCTCAGTTTGTTTTCCGACGGATGGACTCCGCCTATTGGAAATGTCTTCATATTGCGTGTTCTGTATTTATCGGTTCACTTATTCGGCTTTCGGCTTGGCCGCGGGCTCGGCTTTCGGGGCGGCCTTTTCAGCAGCCGGAGCGGCCTTCGCAGCAGCGGGAGCAGCCTTTTCAGCAGCCGGGGCGGCCTTCGCAGCGGCGGGAGCGGCCTTTTCGGCAGCCGGAGCAGCCTTCGGAGCGGCGGGAGCGGCCTTCGGGGCGGCCGGGGCAGCCTTCGCAGCGGCCGGCGCCTTGGGCTCCTTGGGCAGGGGCTCCATGCCGACGAGCCGAATGGCACCCGTGGGGCACTCGTTCACGCACTTGCGGCAGAGCTTGCACTTCTGCGGGTCGATGTAGGCGAGATTGTTCTCGACGGTGATGGCACCGAAGGCGCAGACCTTCTCGCACTTGCCGCAGCCGATACATCCGGCCTTGCAGGCCTTCATCACCACGGCACCCTTGTCCTTCGAGACGCACGACACGTAGACGGCGCGGTTCTTCGGCCACTTCTTGCGCAGCTCGATGATCTTCTTCGGGCAGGCCTTCACGCAGGCGCCGCAGGCCGTACACTTGTCGGGATCGACGACCGGGAGGCCCGTTGCCGGGTCGATCGTGATGGCGCCGAACGCACAGGCGGCCACGCAGTCGCCGTAACCCAGGCAGCCGAACGCGCAGCCCGTCTCACCGATGTAGAGCGACGAGGCCACGGCGCACGAACGCGCCCCGTTGTACTCGTTCGTGCGGGGACGCTTCTCGCACGTACCGCCGCAGCGGACCGTCGCCACCTGCGGTTCCTTTTCGGGCGCGGCCTTGCCGAGGTAGGCCGCCACGGCCTTCATCGTATCGCCTCCGCCCACGGGGCAGAAGAGCGACGAGATGTCGTCCTGCTTGACCAGCGCATCGGCCATGCCGCGACAGCCGGCAAAGCCGCAGCCACCGCAGTTTGCGCCGGGCAGCATCTTCTCCACTTCGTCGATGCGCGGGTCCTCCTCGACGCGGAACTTCTGTGCCACGACATAGAGAATCACCGCGGAAAGGATACCCAACACACACAGCGTCAGGATTGTGTAAAGTAATACTTCCATTTAGATTTTTGTTATTGTAAATTGAATTGTGTGTTCAATCCGTTTGCGGAAGAGCCACAGCACGACGTAGTAGAGCGCCACGCCGGCAAGCGCCGCCAGCGCGGCGTGCCCCTCGCTCCAGTGCAGCGGACCGGCGGCCACGGCCAGCACGGCCAGCAGTACGACCAGCGCCCCGACGTAGGCCAGCAGCACGGCAATGCCGCCTGCACGGCGCCGCACGCCGACCACGACCGCATCCCCCGGAGCATACTGCGCCGCTGCGGGTGTCCGGACCTCGACGACCTTCTCCTGCGTCTCGGCCAGGCCGCACGCCTGCCGGGCCTTGCACGACCCGCAGGCACTGTGGGAAGTGATCGTCACATGGACCGTATCGCCCACGATCCGAGACACCACTCCGCTGTGTTCAATCTGTGAAGGCACCGCTTAATCTCCGTATTTGTTGGTCAGGGGCATGAGCCGCTCGTGGCCGAAGGAGCACGTCGACAGCCGCAGCACGGGCGGGAACTGGAACCGTTTTTTCTCGTTGCGCATGATCATCGCGTGGATCTTCTCGACAACCTCCGAATCGAAGCCGGCGTTGACGATCTCCTCGCGGTGCTGCCCCTCCTCGATCATGCGGTAGAGGATGGCGTCGACCACCTCGTAGGGGGGCAGGATGTCGGTATCCTTCTGTCCGGGGTGCAGCTCCGACGAAGGTTCCTTGGTCAGGATGTTTTCGGGAATGGGATCGCCCTGCGTGCGGTTGATGTAGCGGGCCACGTCGTAGATTTCGCCCTTGTAGAGGTCGCCCGTCGGGCTGAAGGCGCCCGCCGTATCGCCGTAGAGGGTGCAGAGACCCAAGGCGTTCTCGCTCTTGTTCGAGGAGTTCAGCAGAACGTAGCCGGTCTTGTTCTGCACGGCCATGAGCAGCACCGTGCGGATGCGCGTCTGGATGTTCTCCTCCGTGGAGTCGAACTCCGTGCCGCCGATCACCGGCTTGAGCGTGTTGACCACGCTGGTATAGATCTCCGAGATGGGGATGACGTTGTATTCGATGCCGAGGCGGCGAGCCAGCTCCTTGGCATCCTCGACCGAATTGTCCGACGAGAAGGGCGAGGGCATGAGCAGCGCGCGGACATTTTCACGTCCCAGGGCGTCGGCGGCCAGGCAGGCCACCACGGCGGAGTCGATGCCGCCCGACAGGCCGATGCAGGCCTTCGTGTAGCCGTTCTTGAAGAAGAAGTCGCGCAGGCCGCAGCGGGCGGCCTCGTAGATCATGCGCGTGCGGTCGTTGCCCGTCGGCACCGTTACGGGATCGCTCTTGGCCTTTGTGTCGAAGATCCGGAAATCCTCCTCGAAACTCTTCATCATGAGCACCAGCTCGCCGCGGCTGTTCAGCGCCCCCGACGTGCCGTCGTAGACGATGTCGGTCGAACCGCCGACCTGATTGACCAGAACGAGGTTCTTGCCCTCGACGAAGGCCAGGTGGCGCATCATCTCGTAGCGGTAGGTCATCGAGCCGCGCCCGTACTTGCGGGCGTTGATCGAGATGATCGTCTCGACCGAGCGGTCGAAGTCACGCTCGCGGCTCAGGTCGTCGCCCACGATGATTGCGCAGCGGTGCCCCTTGATCGTGGCATACTCGAAGCCCTTGGATGGAACAAGAAAACCCATCTCGCGACGGGCCGTAATGTACTTTTTACCGATGTACCGCAGCACCTTGCGGTCCTGAATGAGCGCCGCGGCGCTGATCGTGCCCTTGTCCGTGAGAATCGGCAGGCCGACGATGGCGGCGATCCCGTCGCAACAGGAGGCGATCTCCACGAGGGCATCCTCACACAGCTCCAGGAAGGTGGTCTTGCGCAACAGATCGAATGCCGGGGTACCGCTGACGGCCTGCTCGGCAAAGATCACAAGGTCGGCCTTTTCGGTCTTGGCCCGGTTGATGGCGTCGATGATTTTCGAGGTGTTGCCATCGATGTCTCCGATGGTGTAATTCAGCTGGGCGATAGCTATTTTCATCTACAGTAAATTTGGTCCGGAAACTATAACTCTGCAAAGTTAAGGATAATTTGGAAAAGTCGGAAAATTTTTCAATGTTAATAAATTAACATTTCCGGCCACCCCGTGGACCGGTTCCGCAGTCGGCGGGAAAAAGCGGCGGCGGAGCAAAAGAATCGGGATGCAGGCGGCGGACGGCGTGGCAACAAAAGCCGCGGAGCAAAAGCCGCGGAGCACAGCCGGCAGCGGAACAACAACGGCAGCGGAACAACAACGGCAGCGGAACAAAAGGGCCGGACACAGGCGGGAAAAGGCGACGGCGCAAAAGAGCCGACGGGACAAAAGGACCGGGACAAAAGAGCCGTCGAAGACTGCCCCGACGGACCGGACCGCACAAAAAAGCGGAGAACAGCATTCTCTGTTCTCCGCATAAACGGTTTCGGTCCGCCGCGCCTACTCTTCGGCCTGCTCGGGATCGGCGACGAGGATGCGGCCGCAATACTCGCAGATGATGATCTTCTTGCCCTGACGGATTTCGACCTGACGCTGCGGGGGAATGCGGTTGAAGCAGCCGCCGCAGGCATCGCGCTTGACGGTCACGACGGCCAGTCCGTTGCGCACGTTGCGACGGATGCGTTCGTAAGCCACCAGCAGGCGTTCGTCGATCTTGGCCTTCGCCCGCTCGGCCTCGGCCTCGTACTGGGCAACCAGCGGCGCCGTCTCGGCCTCGATGCCCTCGAGTTCGCTCTTCTTGGCCTCGAGGTCCGCGCTGCGCTCCGCCATCTTGGCCTCGACCTCCTCGAGCTGGAGCTTCTTCGACTTGATCGACGCCGAATACTCCTTCAGACGCTTCTCGGCCAGCTCGATCTCGAGCTCCTGATACTCGATCTCCTTGGTGATCGCGTCGAACTCGCGGTTGTTGCGCACGTTGTTCTGCTGCTCCTTGTAGTTGCCGATCTGGATTTTGGCCTGATCGATCTCGCGCCTGCGCTGCTTGGTCAGGGCGTTGAGCTCCTCGATCTCGGCGTTGATGTGTTCGACCCGGGTCTTCAAGCCCGCCATCTCGTCCTCGAGATCCTGCACTTCGAGCGGCAGTTCACCTTTCACCTTGTTGATTCCGTCGATCTTGCTGTCGATCTTCTGCAGATCGTAGAGCGCCAGGATCTTCTCCTGCATCGAATAATCAACATCGGCCGTCTTCTTCTGTGTTGCCATATAGTGTTTTTATAGTTTTGGACTAAACCAGATAGTTCACCGGATTGCGAGAGCACTCACTCTTGCGAACCGCAAAGGTACATAAATTTTTCGATAAAATATCAAATAAAATCCGAATTGCGCAATATTCACTCTCAAAATGGCCTATATCCGCCACCGTGAGGGCCTTATCGGGTGTCATGAAGTCATTGTACTTCATGTCGGCGGTGACGTAGATGTCGGCTCCGGCGCGGCGTGCGTCGCCGATGAGCGAGGCGCCGGCGCCCGTGCAGACCGCCACGCGGCGCACCGTCGGCGAGGCGATGTCGCTGTGGCGGACGACCCGCACCTCGAGCAGACGCTGCATGCGGCGCATGAAAGCCACCGTTTCCTCCTCGGCAGTCAGTTCGCCCACGACGCCGAACCCGGCCCCGGGCGCCGCCTCCGAGGGTTGCAGCACGCGCAGATTCTCCACTCCGAGCATCGCGGCCAGGCGCCAGCTCATGCCGCCGGGGGCGCTGTCGAGATTCGTATGGCAGGCGTAGAGGGCGATGCCGCGGCGGATGGCCCGCTCGACGCACCGCTGCACGGGATCGGCCGAATTGAACCGCTTGAGGGCGTGGAAGACGATCGGATGGTGCGTGATAACCAGGTCACACCCTTCACGCTCGGCCTCGTCCAACACCTCCTCGGTCACGTCGACAGCCAGCAGCGCCCGGTGCACCTCGTCGTCGGGACGGCCCACGATCAGCCCCGCATTGTCGTAGGACTCCTGCAGGGAGAGCGGTGCGAATCGCTCGATGACGTCGCTTATCTCCTTGATCTTCATATCGGTCAGAATAACGATTGTTCGTAAAAGGCGAAGAGCTCCTTGTTCTCCGCATCCTCCTTCTTGCCGCGGCGCGGGCGGCGCGCCGGGCGACGGGCGGGCGCCACACCGTCCGCAGTTTCGGCCGCCGGCGTCTCCCCGTCCGCCTCCTCGACGATCTTCACCACGGCCTTGCGGCGGCGCGGTGCGGCCGGGCGCTCCGCGGCAGATGCCGCGGTGGCCGGAGCCTCCGAGGCCGGGCCATCCGCAACCGGTCCACCCGAAGCCGGTCCACCCGAAGCCGGGGCTTCCGAAGTCGGGGTCTCCGAACCGGTTTGCGCGTCGGCTTCCGTGTCGGCTCCCGCGACTTCCGCCGCAGGCTCCGCACCGGCATTTTCCACGACGGGACCGTCGTCCGCCGGTGCGGGTCCAGTCGGCGCGGGTTCCGTCGCACGCTCCCCGGCCGTTTCGGCAGGCACCTCCGCCGCAACAGGTTCCGACAGCACCGGCGTATGGGCTGCGACCGGCGTCACGGACGGCTCCTCCGCGGCAAAATCATCCGCCACGGCGACGACCTCGCCCTCGTCCGCCTTGAGGTCCTCACGCACCTCGAGCAGCAGGGCCCGGATGCGCTGCAAGCGCTCCATGAGTTCGACATCGCGGCTCACGCCCTTGTCGGCACGGCGGCTCCGCAGCGCCTTGCGCGCCCCGTCGAGCGTCATGCCGCGCTCCTTGACCAGGTGGTAGATCAGCTTGAGGTTCTCGACATCCTGCGGCGTGAAGAGCCGGTTGCCCTTCTTGTTGCGCTTGGGACGCAACACCGCAAACTGCGACTCCCAGTGACGCAGCAGCGAGGGCCGGACATCGAACATTTCGGCCACCTCGCCCATCGAATAATAGAGTTTCTCGGCCATATATGCTTCTCTTGACTTACTTCATTACGATCCGCAACGAGTTGGGATACATGTTGTTGACCCGCTCACCGATCCGCTTGGCAAAACCCAGCGCACGGCCCCGCGCACAGACGAGGTTCACCCCTTCGGCCAGCCCCTGCGCGGCGATCTCCTGCCGCCGCAGGTAGCGCAGCGCCTCCTCCTCGCCGAGTTCGGCGACGGGCACCGCCCCGCGGTCGAGCCCCGCAAAGAGGGCCAGCGCCCCGTCGGGCTTGAGGCGTCCCTTGAAGATCTGCCCCAGCGCCACACCCGAGCAGATCACGGGCAGGGCGTCGGAGAGCTGCCGCACGGCCTCGGCCTGTGCGGCGTACCAGGCGTAGCACGTCCCGGCCACCTCGCCGAAACGCATGCGCTCCGGCTCGCGGAGCCAGCGCGCGAGTTCGGCCGCCGACGTCCGGTCCACGGCCGAGATGATGCTCCGCCGCGCCTTCGGTGTGCGCGTCCGCCCTCCGGCATCGGGCGCCTTGCGCGCCACGGCGGCGAAGAAGCCCTCACCGCGTGCCCGGTGGGGATAGAAGCGGAAGGTGCGGAACACCCCCACCCGGCCGCAGACAACGCCCCAGGCCGCGTCCATCCTGACCTCGGGCGCCTCGGCCAGCTCCCCGCCGACCCACGCCGCCAGCCGCTCGAGCGACCCTTCGTCCTCGTCGCGGTTGAACGTGCAGGTGCTGTACAGGAGCGTTCCCCCGGGCCGGAGCGCACGCCACGCCTCACGCAGGATGTCATCCTGCCGCGCGGCGCACATCCGCACGTTGCCCTCGCTCCACTCGGCGCGGGCCCCGTCGTCCTTGCGGAACATCCCCTCGCCCGAGCAGGGGGCATCCACGGCCACCACGTCGAACCACGCCTCGAAGTCGCACACCGTGCGCGGCTCGCAGCAGGTCACGGCCACGTTGCCCGTCCCCCACTTGCGGACGTTGTCCGCCAGCACCTGTGCCCGGCGGCGGTCGATCTCGTTGGCGACGACCAGCCCCTCCGACCCGACGAGCGAGGCGTAGAGGGTCGTCTTGCCGCCCGGCGCGGCACAGAGGTCCAGCACCCGGGCGCCGCGCAGCGCATCCCCGCCGAGCAGCCGGCCGACCACCTGCGACGAGGCCTCCTGCACGTAGTAGGCCCCGGCATGGA
>ENA-OPJW01000424-OPJW01000424.1-human-gut-metagenome-genome-assembly--contig:-NODE-424-length-9802-cov-1.511850_pt1 | contig 9802 bp, 9 predicted proteins | sample MGYA00241776_ERZ501677 | MGnify/ENA primary metagenome ERZ501677 (study PRJEB25962, sample SAMEA2042298) | human gut metagenome | biome: human gut; feature: human-associated habitat; material: faeces...
CGATGATCCGGAATTGGCGCTCGACCTTTATACCCGCCAATGTTCGTTGGGCGTCACAGCCGGGCAACTGAGCATTGCAGCCGGAACAATCGCCAACAATGGCGTTAATCCTGTCACCGGGCAACACGTATTCGAAGCCGGACTCGCGCCTAAAATCACTTCCATGATTTCCAGTGTAGGTTTCTACGAACATTCGGGCGACTGGATGTACACTGCCGGAATCCCTGCCAAAAGCGGTGTAGGCGGTGGTGTAATGGCCGTATTGCCCGGTGTCATGGGAGTATCGGCCTTCGCTCCTCCCCTAGACGAAGCGGGAAACTCCGTAAAGGCCCAATCGGCAATCAAGTTCATCATGAACAAGCTCGGCCTGGGTGTATTCAACGGTGATAACGTAACGATTACAGAATAAGTTTCTCTTTTTAGTTATGAGTTATAGGTTATGAGTTATTTGTTGGTAGGCACCGTAATCAGCAAATGACTTATAACTCATAACTTATGACTTTATAATGGACTTCATCATGAAAATGGCTCTATCAGAATTTGTATTGCGGGAAAAAGGTATCTATGGCATACTGCATGTCATTATATTGATACTGTCGCTATTTTTAGTTATCAGCATCTCTGTCGACACGTTCAAGGGGATCCCCTTTTACGAACAGTCGGTCTACATGAAAGTACAGTTGTGGATATGCGCCCTGTTCCTGGCAGATTTTGTATTGGAATGGTTCCTGGCAGAGAAGAAGGGTCACTACGTGGCCACGCATTTCATTTTCCTGCTGGTAGCTATACCCTATCAAAACATCATTGCCTATATGGGATGGACTTTCTCACCCGAGATAACCTATATGCTGCGTTTCATCCCATTGGTGCGGGGTGGTTACGCCATGGCTATCGTGGTGGGTTGGCTGACGTACAACCGCGCATCGGGACTGTTCGTTTCCTACCTTACCATGTTGCTGGCCACTGTCTATTTTTCCAGTCTAGCCTTTTATGTCATGGAGCATGGTCCCAATCCTTTAGTTAAAGGATATGGAGACGCCTTATGGTGGGCATTTATGGATGTGACGACGGTGGGTTCCAATATCATAGCAGTCACTCCCACCGGACGGGTACTGTCCGTACTGCTGGCTGCGCTGGGCATGATGATGTTCCCTATCTTTACAGTGTATGTAACGAGCCTGGTCGAACGGCGCAATAAGGAAAAAGAAGAGTTCTACAAGAAAGTTGCACAGAAGCCCGCGCCCAAAGCCGACGCTTCCTGAATAGTTAAAACCGGAACTTTCACTTATCCGTTGGGAACAACTCTCCCCAAGTGTTGTTATAGACGCTGATTTTGAATATATTTTTCATCTAAAACCTTAACTTATGGCAAATATTAAACAAACAGTGAAGCTGGGTGTATTTACCCTGGCAATCATGAATGTGACGGCAGTAGTATCCCTACGTGGACTTCCTGCCGAGGCCGTGTACGGAATGAGTTCGGCCTTCTACTACTTATTTGCAGCCATTGTTTTTCTGATTCCGACGTCACTTGTCGCCGCGGAACTGGCTGCCATGTTTCAAGACAAGCAAGGCGGTGTGTTCCGCTGGGTGGGCGAAGCCTACGGAAAAAAACTGGGCTTCCTTGCCATCTGGGTACAATGGATTGAAAGTACAATCTGGTATCCTACCGTATTGACATTCGGTGCCGTATCCATTGCTTTCATCGGCATGAACGACGTACACGACATGTCACTGGCCAATAACAAGTATTACTCGCTCGTTGTTGTCCTCATCATCTACTGGCTGGCTACGTTCATCTCCATGAAGGGCATGAGCTGGGTAGGTAAAGTGGCAAAGGTCGGCGGCCTGGTCGGGACTATTATCCCTGCCGCACTGCTGATTATCCTGGGTATTATCTACCTTGCCACCGGCGGACACTCCAACCTGGATTTCCACAGCAGCTTCTTCCCCGACTTGACGAACTTCGACAACGTGGTGCTTGCTGCCAGTATCTTCCTCTTCTATGCCGGTATGGAAATGGGCGGTATCCACGTAAAAGACGTGAACAATCCCTCCAAGAATTATCCGAAGGCAGTGTTCATCGGTGCGGCCATTACGGTTATCATCTTCGTGCTCGGTACTTTCTCACTGGGCATCATCATCCCGGCCAAAGACATCAGTCTGACACAGAGTCTGCTTGTAGGCTTCGATAACTATTTCCATTACATCCGCGCCTCCTGGCTGTCACCCATCATCGCCATTGCTCTGGCATTCGGGGTGCTGGCAGGTGTATTGACATGGGTTGCCGGTCCGTCCAAAGGTATCTTTGCCGTAGGAAAAGCAGGCTACATGCCTCCGTTCTTCCAGAAGACAAACAAACTGGGTGTACAGAAGAACATCCTTTATGTACAAGGCGGTGCAGTAACCGTACTGAGCCTTCTGTTCGTAGTCATGCCTTCCGTACAGAGTTTCTACCAGATTCTGTCACAGTTGACCGTAGTCCTCTATCTTATCATGTATATGCTGATGTTCTCCGGAGCCATCGTGCTGCGTTATAAGATGAAGAAGCTGAACCGTCCGTTCCGTATCGGCAAGAATGGCAACGGATTGATGTGGCTCATCGGTGGTCTTGGTTTCTGCGGGTCATTGCTGGCATTCGTATTGAGCTTTATCCCACCCAGCCAGATTTCAACAGGCAGCAACACTGTATGGTTCTCCGTGCTCATCATCGGTGCGCTGATTGTAGTCATTGCCCCATTCATTATTTATGCTTCCAAGAAACCGTCCTGGGTTGACCCGAACAGTAGCTTTGAACCGTTCCATTGGGAAGAGCAACCTGCTGTGCAGACAGCCGGTAAAAGTGCAACAAATATGGCTACCGGTAGCGCCACTGCCAGCAGCAATGGCACAAGTAATTCCGCCACAAGTGGAAATACGGCAAAAGACACAACCAATATCCCCAAAGGATAAAAGGTTATAAGTTGAAACTAAAAAAGGAATATCCCCGAAATCACCGGGAATATTCCTTTTTTATTGTTATATGATACCAGAAGAGGGAATATTCAGAAATCCAATTCCTGCATTCTCTCCCACGCCCTTCTGCTCTCCTCCACCAACTCTTGCATGACCGACGCCACAGACTGCACTCCCTTTCCATGCAGCAAGGCAGATACCTGCCCTATTTCCAGTTCCCCTTCTTCCAAGTCACCTTCAAAAATACCACGTTTGGCACGGCCACGCCCTAAAAGGATACGAAGTTCTTCCTCTGAAGCTCCCACAGCCTCAGCAGCCTCTACGGCGCTGCGAAAGTTATTGCGCACCAGACGCACCGGAGCCAATTTCTTCAAAAGCAGACGGGTATCCCCTTCTTCCAAATGCAAGCAGTAATCCTTAAATACCTCGTTTGCAGAACTCTCTGCCGTCAAGGCAAAGCGTGTACCAATCTGCACACCTTCCGCACCCAGCACCCGGGCAGCTAGCATGGCCTCACCCGTTGCAATGCCACCGGCGGCAATCAGCGGAAGTGTAGTAACTGCACGTACAGCTGGTATCAGGCACAGGGTGGTAGTCTCCTCCCTCCCATTGTGCCCACCGGCTTCGAAGCCTTCGGCAACTATTGCATCAACACCCGCCTCTTCAGCCTTCACGGCAAAACGCGAGGACGAAACAACATGCACCACCGTGATGCCACGCTCGTGCAGCCAATCGGTCCATTTCTTCGGGCTTCCGGCAGATGTAAATACAATCTTCACTCCCTCGTCGGCCACAATCTGCATTATCTCTTCTATCTGGGGATACATCAAGGGAATGTTCACACCAAAAGCATGATGCGTAGCCTCATGGCATTTCCTGATATGCTCCAGCAACGTTTCGGGATACATCGAACCTGCGCCGAGCAAGCCCAGCCCTCCTGCATTGCTAACAGCAGCAGCAAGTCTCCAGCCGCTACACCACACCATGCCACCTTGAATTATCGGATATCTTATTCCGAATAGAGAAGTCACTCTGTTCATTATTACTTTTTTTAAAGGTTTACTAATGAAAACAAGAAGAGGAGAAAGAAAGTTCAAAATTTGACAAAAAGTGATAAATTACTGTTGTTCCAAAACAGTTATCGAATCTCCATACGCCTTCAATACTTCCAGCGTACGGGCACGGCGCTTGCGGCCTTTGAAATTCCAAAACTCACGGGTAAAAGGTGTCATCAGGTCTAAGCCGGAAATTCCACCGCCACTGGCACCCTGCCAACCGCCCACAGCCATATTATTGGCCCGCTCCGTCACCCGGTAACGCAAACCGGTTGCTTCAATCTGCTCCACAGTCTCACGCGGACCGGCATCAAACGGATGTTTAGCCCAGTTCGTAGGAATCATCAGAATCTTAAGCGCATAGAATTCATCTCCTCGCCAAGTATCCTTGTCTACCTTGATTTTTTTCTGATAAATGGGGTCCCAATTATATTTGGTATTGGCTGTATAAGGACGTAAGGTAAGCACCACTTTTTTCTCGGGCGCTTTCGGCATGACGGGCAATGAATTATCAAAATCCATCCACGACTTGTCCATCACCGCTTTCGGAGTACCCAGAGAATTGTTCATTTCCAATTCCTGCAATACCTCCGGATTCAGTTTTACCTCCCCCTCGCCCTTCAGCAACCGGTTCAGCCTCAACGAGTCCTGAGGGGTCCAGTTTTGGGCATAGCAAGGGAAGGCTACTGCACAGAGCAGCCCCCAAACAAGTATAGATATCTTCACCTGACAGTTTTGATTACTTAATCCCTAAAAACATTTCACCACCACATATATCCGCTGCCACAAAGCGGTTCGTCATAGCAGGGATCAATCGTCCACATAGTCCGTGGATACTTACGGGTTTCCCACCAGCGGCGGTAGCGCGAAGCGGCATCCAGCACCTCTTCGTCCGAAAGGAAATAGATACCTTCATAATTCTCCGCATCCGTATGTACCATCTTGCATCCCATCGAAGCATTGTTCCCGAGGCGGATAGTCTCTACCGTCCACAGGATGCATTCGCCCAAACGCAGCTTGCCACCTGCCGAATAGGATACCGGAGCCAGGGGGAAAGAGGGAATGACCGTCAAGTCCTCGGCATACTTCAGCAATTCCTCTATATCTTCGGAAGTGAACTTGGGCATGTTACTCAATCCATCCGGACTTTGGGTAGAATATTTGCCAGCCTTCAACTGCTTGACAAACAAGTCTACATCCGGATGGTTGTAGTCCAACGTTTCTTTGCTGCAAGAGCCCAAAGAGAGAACAGAAAGAGTAAAGAATACGAGCAGCATAGTCTGCCCAAATATATGTAATTTATTGTATAGAGTCTTCATATTTGTATGGTATTTAAGATTAATAAGTCATGCGCACGCCGCACAACAGATTCAGATTGGTGGGCCGTTCCGTACGCAAGGTTCTTGTCTGCGAGTCCGTATCGAAATGATGGGATACAGACGGCTCTGCAAACAAGGCAAAACGGTTGTTCATTTTATAGCGTACCCCTACTCCGGCAGCAACCGACAACTGTACCGGCTCTGCACCGAAACCATTGTCCGGAGCACCTGCAATGCATTTCTCGGCTGCTCCACCTACCATAGCATAGAAATCCACTTTCGGCGTACTGGCCAGCATCATGTTCAGCCTTACCGGAATTCCCAGCGTATGCAACGTATGGTCACCATCCAAGCAATTATACTGAAGACCGGCTTCCAAGGAGAAATGCTTGTTCAAACAACGTTCCACGCTTACCCCGGCCGTGAACGGCATATGGAAATTCCCTTTCGGCAAGGAAGTGCCGATGCCTGCTTTCAATGCCCAATTACGGGGCTTGGATGGCGATACAGCCACAGACTTTGCCGGTTCTTCCTCAGAAGATGGCAGCATTCTATCTATATCAGCATCCTTATGGCCAGGATTTGAATGGTAGTTCCCGTTTCCGGCCGGAGTTCCGTTACTGTAATAACCGTTTCCCGGCTGCTGCTGGTTTCCGTACACCCGTTGGGTAATCCGGATGGAAACATGGACAGACACGGATTCATCCTCATCGGCCTGCGCCGTCAATCCTGCCGGAATGCCGTTGGCGGGATGCTGTGTACCGGGCTTTTGTGCCACGGGATTGGACTGATGGATAGAGGGGAAACTTTCCTGCACCACATCCCCATTCAAGTTACCTTCCGGCGTCATGGCCGCCACTTGTGTAAAGGCCTCCTTGATTTCCTCTTTCGGAGAGAAATACCAGAAAGCGGCAGAAGCAGCTCCCAGTACAAATACAACAGAGGCGGCTGCGGCTACGCGGTGAAACCTCGGAGAAAGAAGAAGCCGCCTGCCTTTTGCGGCAACCGGTGACGGCAAGTCACGTTGCAACCCTTCCCAGAAGTCCTCCCGCACTGTCATCTCTGCGCCGGCAAGACGACTGCGGAATAAACCGGTTATTTCATCATTTTCTCTCATATTCAGTATATTCTTTAATTCTTTTTATCAACAAACACTTAGCACGATGCAACTGCGAGGTAGACGAATGCTCTTTGATGTGGAGGATTTCGGCTATTTCCTTGTGCGATTTCTCCTCAAAGACGTATAAGTTGAATACAGTACGGCATCCATCGGGAAGTTCCGCCACGAACGCCATCAGCATTTCTTCGGAAATACGGCCTCCGGTTTCGGCAATGCCTGCTTCATCCGGAATGTCGGGCAATTGTTCCTCATTCACCACCAGTTGGCTGAAACGTTGCTGTTTCCGCAGGTAGTCTATCGCCTGCGTCACCATTACCCTTGTCACCCAGGTACTCAATGCACATTCGCCACGGAAGGTGAAGTGGGTGAAAATTTTGATGAAGCCATCGTGCAATACGTCATGGGCCGCATCGACATCGCCCGTATAGCGGTAACATACCGCCAGCATCTGCTTGGAGTAGAGGGTGTATAATTCCTTTCGGGCGGAATCCTTTCCTGCCCGGCAGCCCTCAATCAGTTCTATCTCATTTTCCAATGTCAGTGCTCGTTTTACGGACGCCTCTTCGCGTCGTTTGTTAGTTAGACGCAGCATTCTTGAAAATGCTGCTGAATTAAATACAAAAAGATGTTAAAGAACGGAGATTACTTATATTTGGCTTTCAATACTTGAATCTGCTTGGCCAGCCTTTCATCCAATTCATCAAATTCATGCCAATACAGAAAACCGGGAACCATGTTGACGTAATTGATAAATTTCTTATACTGCACAAGAAACAAGGCCTGGTCCCGAAGACTGTCGTCACCATCAAAAACATGCGCCAACTCCCTGGACATGGCAGCACTCATAAGAGCATCTGTTTTCGTTGCATAGTAGTCACCGACATCCCTCTGTTTCCTGCCCAACTCAAAATAAGTTTGCAATACATCCTGCAACATACGTTTGTCCGGTATATACTGCATCAATGAAGAACCTTTCAGCACATCCAGCGCATCTGTCCTATAAGAGAATTCATCCATATTATTGAAAAGCTTGCCATACTTCCACAGAGTATCTGTCGGTATCCTGGATACATCCATATCATGTTCCTTCAACAACAGACTCATGTGTATGTCAATATCCAACAAGTGCTTTATATTACGGAGCTCCTGCTTATTATATTCCAACTCTTCCGTTATCAGCTGCATCGTAGCACGCACTTCCTTTTGGCGGGCGTTCTCGGTAATCCGGTCGTTTCCCCAGAAAGTGACAATGATGCCCGCAGCCACAATACTGAACTGGCGGAAATAATCACCTATGCGCCAACTTTTTATCTTATGGTTCAACCTGTTAAAGCTTGTCTTTCCCATATCTTTTCATTCTAAATGATACTTTTTCTCAAGCGCTTGTATTGCCTCGTCTATACGTTTTCCCACACGTTCTACATAGTCCGGCGTAAAATAGTTCCGCGCTACCCTAACAAAGTTCCGTACCGACCTGTCCGACAAGTAAATATCCCACGCCTCATATCCTCCACGATTTATCTGGTCCGTCTGTTCATCAGTCAATGCCAAATGGAAAGGAACCATAATTTCGTCCTTCATATCGTAATAGCCATTCATAGTCGCCCTAAATCCATCCAATACCTCATAGATTCCGGTCAACTGCAACAGTAGCTCTTTATCTGAAATCTTCTGCATCAACATGGAGTTTTTAAGTATATCCAATGCATTCTGACTATAATAAAAACTGCGGATATGCCCCATAAGAAAGCGGAACTGTATCAATGAATCTTCCGGTATCGTCCGATGCTCTAAATCATACTCCACCAATAAGCTGGAAAGACGTTCATCCTCTCTAAACTCTGAAACGATACTCTCATAATTCTCCCGGTTGCTTTTCAGTTCATCCCTAATCAGCGACATGGTGGCTTGAATATCTTTCTTCTCGGAGTTTTGAGTAACCAACTCACTACCGGCAAAGGTAATCAGTACACCAATCACCACAATGGAAGTCTGCCGGATGTAGTCTCCCACTTGCCAACCTTTGACAGTTGTTTTTACTTTATTCCATGTTATGTTTTTCATACCTTCCTACGCTATTTATCCATTGAAACACATCATCCGTTACAGCCAAACGCATCATCTATCTGCCCCAAACAGACCATCTGTTTCTCCCAAATACACCATCTGTTTTTCCGGGTGCCATTACTCTACCGGTTATCAAGAGAAAGCCTCTCATAAATCTGCCTTAATGCAGCATTCTTTATGAGAGGCTTTCCTTATTATTCTGCAATAACGCGTTCTGCCTTTGTCAACATGCTTTAAAACTCATATCCAATCCCTTCACAGAATGGGTCAGCGCACCGACTGAGATAAAGTCTACACCGCATTCGGCATAGTCGCGGAGCGTATCAAACGTGATGCCGCCGGAAGATTCCGTTTCATAGCGGCCACCTACCATCTCTACGGCCTTCTTTGTCATTGCCGGCGTAAAGTTGTCGAACATGATACGGTCTACACCGCCCAGGTCGAGCACTTGCTGCAATTCGTCGAAGTTGCGCACTTCTATTTCTATCTTGAGGTCCTTACCTTTTTCCTTGCAATATTCCTTCGCACGGTTGATGGCCTTGTCAATGCCTCCCGCAAAGTCCACATGGTTGTCTTTCAGCAAAATCATGTCGAACAATCCGATACGATGATTCACGCCACCGCCTATCTTCACGGCCTCTTTTTCGAGCATACGCATGCCCGGAGTTGTCTTGCGGGTATCGAGAATGCGAGTATGCAATCCTTCGAGTTTTTTCACATACCGGTGAGTCATCGTAGCGATACCGCTCATGCGCTGCATCACATTGAGCATAAGACGCTCGGTTTGCAATAATGATTGTACGCGTCCTTCGACCACAAAAGCCACATCGCCGGGTTTTACCGCAGTCCCGTCCTCGATATAAACCGTCATTTTCAAATCGGGATCGAAACGGTGGAATATTTTTCGGGCAATCTCTACTCCGGCCAAGATACCCGGCTCCTTGATCAACAACCTCGACTTCCCCATCGCCGTATCCGGGATACAACACAAAGTAGTGTGGTCACCATCTCCTATATCTTCGGCAAAAGCCAAATCTATCAATTCATCTATCAACTGCTCTTTCGTTTTCATACACCAATAGTTTTTTATTCTTATGCAAAAATAGCACAATCCGGGAGAAGGTACAAATAAATTTGATTATACCGAGGATAACCAATTTCCACATTATAAAAACAACACGATGCAAACGTTCGAACAAGTTTGATTTTACTCTTTGTTTATATTAATTTTGCAACAAATTTAAATTCCTTATGAAAATAGTGCTATTGGTTGTCGGGAAAACAGT
>ENA-OPJW01000427-OPJW01000427.1-human-gut-metagenome-genome-assembly--contig:-NODE-427-length-9775-cov-2.136523_pt1 | contig 9775 bp, 10 predicted proteins | sample MGYA00241776_ERZ501677 | MGnify/ENA primary metagenome ERZ501677 (study PRJEB25962, sample SAMEA2042298) | human gut metagenome | biome: human gut; feature: human-associated habitat; material: faeces...
TGCGGAAGTAGCTCAGTGGTAGAGCACCACCTTGCCAAGGTGGGGGTCGCGGGTTCGAGTCCCGTTTTCCGCTCCATTTAATGATAAAGCCCTTGCGGCTTTACATATATTCCTGAATAGCTCAGTTGGTAGAGCAATCGGCTGTTAACCGATCGGTCGTAGGTTCGAGTCCTACTTCAGGAGCCATAGGGGTATCGCCAAGCGGTAAGGCATCGGACTCTGACTCCGACATTCCTGTGTTCGAATCACAGTACCCCAACCACAAAGCAACTAGTTAATTTGACTAGTTGCTTTGTTTTACAAAACAACTTAAGTCAAAACACTGTTGCTCCTTGTTTCGCGAAAAAAATCGTTCACTGTGTTCACTAACAATTTTTCGCGAGGTATATTATTCTGCGAATGTTAAAGTATTTGAAAGAACATTTGCAGACTTATTTTTTGTATCTTTTTCTAAATGGGCATAAATATTAGCAGTAGTAGAATAAGTAGAATGTCCAAGCCAATCTTGAATTTCTTTCATAGGTATTCCTTTAGCAAGTAAAAGACTAGCACAAGAATGCCCTAATCCATGAAAAGTAATTTTTCTTAAAACATCTTTATTCTTTTTCATAATCAAAGTAAAATGGTCTGTAACATATTCTGGTCTAAATAATTTGTCAGTAGAATCGACGCATACATAATCTAAATATTGTTTATTATAACTGTTTCCACATAATTTTTCATTTTCATCAATTTGTTTCTTGTGTTCTTTTAGAAGAACGATAATCTCATCAACTAATGGTAAAGTTCTATAACTAGATTGATTTTTAGTTTTATCCTTCAAAAGAATAACTCTTTTATTATCTTTTCTGGTTTCAATGGCTTTGTGTTTGATGGTAATTGTTTTATCTTCAAAATTAAATGCATCCCATCTTAAACCTAAAACTTCACTTCTTCGCAATCCATAAAAACTAGCAAGATAAATAACTATTTTTAAAGGATCATCTTTTATTAAGCTAAAAAGTGTATTAAGTTCAGCCTTAGAATAAAAAGTACCAATATACTGTTCTTTTTTCGGTCTTTCAATTTTATCAGCAGGATTACTTAATATTAAGTCTAATTTTAGAGCAGTTTGCAATGATTTTCTTATAACATTATGATAATGTAATACTGTATTTCCGGTTAATTTTTTTCATATAAAGTAGTATAAAATTCTTGAATATGAACAGGTTTTAAATCTTTAAGTAGTAATTATTCATCTTCAAAATAATCGCAAATTTTATTCACTATAACTTTATAAGAATCATAAGTGTTTTCTTCAATAGTATTTTTAATATCTAGCAACCATTCTTTAAGATATAAAGTAAATAATTTTTTATTGTTCTTTGATGTAGTACAATTAATAGTTTCTTTAAAATCTGCTAAAATTTCTTGCATTTTTTGATTTGCTAAACGTTTATTATTACCTTTTTCAGATAGTCCTGTTGAAACCCATTTTTGTTTTCTTTTACCATTAATATCTTTATAATTTAAAACAACTTGATAAATATTATTTTTTATTTGTAGGCTTGCTGTTATATTCATTAAAACTCCTTTCTTTTCTCATAACAGACTAGATTTAACCTACTATTGATATTGGTATAATACCATGTTTATAACTTTAAATCCAGTCTATATTTCATTTTGATTTGTTAAATATGCTATAACATTTCTTTTTGGTATTTTGTATTGTCTACCAACTTTAAGTGCTTTTATTGTTTTATTTCGTACTAATCTATAAGCAAGAGTTATACCAATTCCAAGCATTTCCTTTAATTGATTGATATTTACTAAATCTGGATATGAAGTAAACATCATTTCATAATTTTCTTTAATACTTCCCATAGGGCAGATCTCCTTTCTTTAAAATTTAAAATAAAAAAGACTTATTAAACAATTTTAATAAATCTCATTAATAACTATAAACACATCTATTTTTATATTTCTGTGCAGGTATTTTAATATTCATATTTACTGATTTTGGAACATCAAATCCAACTTTCAATTTTCTATCTATTACTAAGTTTCCTTTATTATTAGTATGATAAGCAGATGAATTCCATTTTACAAAAACATAATTTGAAATGTTACTATTACTAAACGATAGTTACATTGAATCTTGAATTTGTTGTGCTATCATTTGCTCGTAACTGTTGTCATCTTTCTTTGGTCTATTATAAGTTTTAAAATATTCTTGTAAATAAATTTTTCTATTTTCAGAATTTTCTTTTTTGCGTTTTTCTTTTTCTTCTTTATTTCTTTGTTCTTACTACCTTTGAAACATATTGAGTAGTAGTACCAACAATTCCTGCTATTTTATTTTGTTTCAAATGTTGATTATAATATAAATCTAAAATCTTCTCTTTATTACTCATATTCATTTAGCCTCCTTCTATGGTTGATTTTTTGTTTGTAAAATTTTTGACATAAGTATCCTATAGGAACTTACATTTTATAATTAACTTTTTATTTCATTGTTGACATTTTTTACTATATGTTGTATTATAATATTGTGAAAAATCTTACAATGAAATTTGATATTGTTGTCATATAATCATAATTTATATTTGTCAATACAATTTTAAATGTTTTACTAAAATTTTTTTGGAGGAAATAGAAATGAAAGAGTTACCTTCACATTTAGTATCAGAAGATTTTTATATATGGTTTAATATAAAGGAAAAAGAAGAATATTACTCAACACCATTATATTTATATAATGTACTGAGAAAAGATACAGACAAAGAAAATGATGAAGAAAAGACGAGAGATGAAACAAGAGTATATTTAAAGTTGGAAAAAGATATTTCTAAAACAAAATTAAATAGAAAAAAGGAAATTATAAAACATCCTTCAACTATTTATATTCATTATGCAGAAAGTATAGGAATGTTACTAATTAATTTTTTAAATGCTGACTTTTCTTCTTTTGCATCTGCATATAATACTTTCTTTTATGCCTATGGTTTTGAACTTATAAAAGAATATGTACCTTACATATATTCGAAAAATGATGAATTTATAACAGATATAGAATTTATGGATATGTTAGAAGATATTTATAATACATGTTTAGATGATTTATTAGAATGGCAAGATAATTTTAGAAAATGTGTAGATTTTGTATATAACTTAAATGGAAATGAAGAATATAAGGAACAGTCTATATCTTCAAAGTTTGTTGCATACGCAATAAAAAACGATATTTATACATATTCTCAAGATGTGGAAGTAATTTTAGACAATTATATAAATATACATAATCGTCATCACAATGAGAGTATTGAACATTTGATGAAAGGTATTGAAGATAAAAACCCAAACTTAGAATTGCATAATGTTTATACAAGTACAAAATTAAGAAGTATTTGCTTTACAATATTAGATCAACTTGTAAGACAAGAAAATCTACCAATTAAAACTTGCCAAATTTGTGGTAGGTACTTTATTCCAACATTTAGGCAAAATGAAATATATTGTGATTTACCCAATGTTGATGGTAGTGCAACTTGTAGAGAAAAAGGTGCAACTATAAATTATAAAAAGAATTTGGAGAGTGTTCCTGCTTTAGGTTTATATAGAAAGATGTATCAACAGAAGGTTATGGTGGTTTATAGGAATAAAGAAGATAAAAAGATAAAGAAAGATTTTGATAAATGGAAAAAGGAAGCACAAGATAAAATTAAGCTATTTAAGCAAGGTAAACTTGAAGAAGATAAATTATATAATTGGATGATTGAGAATAAATAATATAAATATCATATATAATGTGTTTTACAAAAGTACAATTATATGATATATTAATATTATTAATTTTATAAATTGTAAAGAGGATAAATATGAGTTTAATAGATTCTTATGATGAGAGTGAAGAAGTTGTTAAGGCTGAAATTTTAACTAGAGGACAAAAAGAACTCCCAAAAACTGCAATTGTTTGCTTTAAAAAAGAGTTGATAGATGTTGTGAAGAATAAAGAGGAATTTGAAGAATATAGTGAGATTAATGTATGTGGTGAGGAAATTAAAATATATAAAACTCAAATTGGTAAAGAAAGTGTTATTTTATATAGAACTTTAGTTGGAGGTCCGGCAACAACTTCAATGATGGAAGAAATTCATGCTAGAGGAGTTGAAAATTTTATATTCTTTGGATCTTGTGGGGAACTTATCTCAGATATGAAAAAAGGAGCATTTATTATACCAACAGAAGCATATAGAGATGAGGGAACAAGTTACCATTATATGCCAGTATCAGATTTTGTAAAAGTAAAAACAGCAACACGATTAGAAGAAATTTTTAAGAAGAAAAATATTAATTATGAGTTAACAAAAACATGGACTACGGATGCTTTATATAAAGAAACTAGAAATAAAATAAAAAAAAGGATAAAAAGTGGTTGTAAGGTTGTAGAGATGGAATGTGCATCTATCATGGCTGTGGCAAATTCAAGAAATATTAATGCTTATCAGTTTTTATATTCAGATGATACACTTGTTGGAGAAGCTTGGGATATAAGAACTTTAAAAGAGGATAGAAGTTTTATATTAAAAGAGTGTTTGAAGATTGCTACTGAAATTGTTAAAGAAATATAATGAATTAAAAAGTTAATTTGATTTATCAAATTAACTTTTTAATTTTTACTATGTTGAAATATGACTAATAATACAATATCGCAAAAAACAATTGACATAATATAAAATGAGTGATATAATATAAACGCTATTAGTATAATATTATAATTGTGCTTATGTGAAAATTCACAATGGCAGAACCAAAAATTTTTACAATGAGGTTGAAAATTATAAGCTTGTATTAATATGTACATTGAAAATTTAATATGTATGTCGAAAAACATTAAAAACCAAATGGAGGGAAAAATCATGAAGAAAATCCTTTTGCTGGACGCGATCTCTTTCCAGGTTGATCCGAACGACGAAATTTGGAGATATGAAAACGTTGCTCAAATCAAGTACGCAGCGAAAAGGGAGAACTCAAGAATCATCGTTTAGCAACCGAGATTTTGTATCACATTTGTGTACAGGAAATCCTTTACAAAAACGGTAATAATGAGACTTTAACCTTTAGCTTGAACAATCTTATCTGAATGGAGGTATCTTATGAATATCGAGAAAATTAAGCAGATTGAAAAATTTGCAAAAGACAAGTGGGAGAGAGAAAGGCTTTCGGCCTTTGACCATTCCAAGATGGGAAAGAAACTCTATGTCATGGATATGTTTTCTTATCCTTCTGGCGCTAAGCTTCATCTGGGCCATTGGTTCAACTTTGGCTTAGTAGATAGCTATGCTCGGTTCAAAAAGATGCAGGGCTTTAATGTGTTTCAACCCATGGGTTTTGATGCATTCGGACTCCCTGCTGAGAACTATGCAATAAAGACCGGAACTCATCCTTATGACAGCACCATGAAGAATATCGAAGTTATGCGTGGTCAGCTGAAAGAGATGGGCGGAATGTTCGACTGGTCTAATGAGGTTGTGACATGTGATCCAGAATACTATAAGTGGACCCAGTGGGTTTTCTGTGAGCTGTACAAAAGAGGTCTTGCTTACAAGAAAGCCGCACCCGCAAATTGGTGCCCGTCCTGCCAGACTGTTCTTGCAAGAGAACAGGTAAAGCAGGGCAAGTGCGAAAGATGTGGCTCTGATGTCCACATTAAGAATATGAATCAGTGGTTTCTCAAGATTACTGATTATGCAGAAGAACTGCTTACCGGTCTTGATGGTCTGGACTGGCCTGAGAAAACGAAGGCTATGCAGAGAAATTGGATTGGTAAGTCTGAAGGTTCCTCTGTAATCTTCAAAAATGATGTGGTTGGGGATCTTGAGATCTTCACCACTCGCCCGGATACCGTTTTTGGTGTGACTTATATTGTTATGGCTCCCGAACATGAGCTTGTTAACAAGCTTGTTACTGCAGAACATGCAGAGGAAGTCGAAGCATATGTGAGAAACACCGAGAGAATGACAGAAATCGAACGTCAGAGTACTTCTCATGAAAAGACAGGTGTATTTACTGGCTCATATGCAGAGAATCCTGTGACTGGTAAGAAGGTCCAGATTTGGATTTCTGACTATGTACTGGAAAGCTATGGAACCGGAATCGTTATGGCAGTTCCTGCACACGATGATCGTGATTACGAGTTTGCTACCAAGTACGGGCTTGAAATTGTACCTGTTATTGATGCATTTGAACCCGATAACCATTGCGCATATACCGGTGAAGGAAAAATGATTAATTCTGCCTTCCTTGATGGTATGAGTGTTGAAGAGGCTAAGTCGGCAATTGTTGATTATCTGTCTATCAACGGCGTTGGAGGTAAAAAGGTTACATATCGTTTGAGAGACTGGCTGATTTCTCGTCAAAGATACTGGGGAGCACCTATCCCGATTATCTACTGTGATGATTGCGGAGAAGTTCTTGTTCCTGATGAACAGCTTCCTGTGCTTCTCCCGTATGATGTGGATTTCAAACCAGATGGCGAATCTCCTTTGGCAAGATGCGAAAGCTTTGTGAAAACTGTTTGTCCTTGCTGTGGTAAGGAAGCAAGACGCGAAGTGGACACCATGGATACTTTCATGTGTTCCTCTTGGTATATGCTGAGATATCCTGATGCAAGAAATGACAAGCAGGCATTTGACCCAGATTTTATCAATCAGATGCTTCCTGTTGACAAGTATGTCGGTGGTGCAGAGCATAGTTGTATGCATCTTATATATGCAAGATTCGTAACAAAGGTTCTCAGAGATGCTGGTTATCTCAAATTTGATGAACCATTTACCTCTCTGGTTCACCAGGGTACCATTCTTGGCCCTGATGGTCAGAAGATGAGTAAGTCCAAGGGAAACACTGTTTCTCCGGATGAGTACATTGATAAGTTCGGTTCTGATGTATTCAGAACCTACCTGATGTTTGGTTTCAATTACACTGAGGGTGGTCCATGGTCTGAAAGTGGTATTGCATCAATTCAGAAGTATTACGACAGAGTCGACAGGATTTTCGAGAAATACTTGAGAATTGAGAAGCTTGAGGATATCTGCGAAGATGAGGAAATTAAGCTTTTGATTGCAGTGAATTCCACTATCGATAAAATTACCAACGGTCTTGATACCTTCCAGTTCAACACAACAATCGCGAGAATGATGGAGCTGTTCAGCAACATTAGATCCTATCTTGACACTGGCAGAAATTCTAAGATTCTTATCGATGTCATGGAAAATGTAACCAAGTTGATGGCTCCGGAAGCACCGCACCTGGCTGAATACTACTGGGAATCTTTAGGACATACATGTAGCATTTTCAAGGAAAAATGGCCTGAAGTTGATGAAAAAATCGGAATGTATGCAAATATCAATATTCCGGTTCAGATCAACTCCAAGAATATCACCGTGCTAAATGTCAAGAAGGATATCAGCAAGGAAGAAATTCAGAAAATGGCTATGGACTATGTTAATGCAAAGCTCAACGGGTGCGAAATCAAGAAAGTGATTTTCGTTCCTAACAGAATCATAAACTTCGTTGTAAAATGAGAAAGTGATTTTGTTGTAACAAAACAGCGACTAGGGTACCTATTATTTAGGTACCCCAGTTTTTCATATTTTTTAGTAGTAACCCCTGTATAATTGGAAAATAATTGAAAAAATAGTAGAAAATAAAATTGCAAAGTTTGATTTTAAAATTATCTTTCCAAATCCCATTCTTTTTCCATTTCTTCATGTTTTATTTGTTTTTCTGGATCAAGAAAAGTATTAGTTTCTTTTTGAAAATCTCTAATTAAATTATCTTCTTCAGCAATATCAAATTTAACACAAATCCAATGTATGAATTTATCAATAGTTTCGTAGAATTTATCAATTATTTTGTGTAATTTACTATTTTCTTTTTCTAATTTACTAACTTTATATTTGTATTCATACTCTAAATTATAAGATTTTTCTTGATATTCCTTTTCAAGTTCTTTTTTTCTGTTATCATATTTTAAATCAAGAGTATTATTTTTATTTTGATATTCGTGTTTTATTTCTTTTACAGTATTGTGTAATTTCTTGTTATCTGCAATGATTTTATCTCGTTCTTTTTGATATTTTACAGCCTCATCAACAACTTTGGATTGTTTTGAAAGTTCCTTATGAAGTGATAAATTATCTTGGTATAATTCTTTAATTAGATTATCTTTAGGCTTTATTATCTGTTCTAATATTTTTTCATCTCTTTTTATTGAAAATTTACTAATTTCATTTATATTTGGAACTTCTGGCATTTCTAGTTTAATTTCTTTTAAAACTTTCTTAGTATTTTCATAATTTGTAATTTTCTTATATTCTTCAACTGTATAATGTTTTCTGTCAGTATCTTCTACAAACATACCTCTTTCTAAATTAAAACCCTTTGATTTTATATGATTAAAGTAGGCATCCTGTAATTTTCTATAACTGTCTTGACCTTTCCAAAAATCTCTTGCACAAATTTTATCAATGTCGTTTCCATCTTTGTCTTTGGTATGAACAACAGGAACAAACATTAAGTGCATATGTGGTACACCTTCATCTAAATGTACCACTGCTGATATTATATTTTTTCTCCTAGATTCTTATAACTGCATATAAATTTATAACATTCATCAAAATATCTTTTGGTCTCTTTTTCTCCAATTTTATCAAAGAATGCTTGGTCAGATGTAAATATCATTTGACACATTATTATACTATTACTCCTAAGATGACCTTGCACATTATTTTCTTTTAAATATTTATCAAATTCTTTGGCGTATGTTAGTCCATTTTTTTTAATGTAATAATTTAAGTGTGTTTTTGTAGGAGCAATATCTTTATTAGTATGATTTTTTGCTTTTCTATCATTATGAGTTCCTTTTCCATTTACTTCTGCTCGTGTTAATTTTTCATTTCTTACAATAACATGACTCATATCTCCTTGCCCCTCCTTCTTTGCTCGAGATATTGTTTCAATGTCTAACACACTAGACAAACAAAGTTTGTCTGTGTGGCAGGGTTAGGCAATCCCACACCCCAAAACCTAAAATTTCTTAATTGCATTTTAGATTTTTCATAAAAATTTGCTTATTGCAATTTTTATGAATGTGAGCAAAAAAATAAATTTTTTACTCACAACCCAAAAGCATAAGCGCTTTTTGGCATTTACTTTAGCAACTACTAAGCAGAAACTAGAGGAAGAGAGCTAAAGTGAATTAGGTGTAATAATCCCATTGTTACAAATAGAATTATTACGCCTATATAAGTAGAAACCGTCGGTCGTTCGCCTCGTTTCATAGGTAGTCTAGTAAGTAGCTTTGCTACTATAATTGTTGATACTACTAAAGTATCTTTGTTCATACTTGTCCAAACTTTTTACAATTATAAATCCACACCAAAATATGCCACCGAATACTCTTTTATTATTGTGAGTCTGTGTTCTAAAATCTCACTCACTCACCTTGTATAATTAGACTGCTTATACAAATACGAATGAACTTTATAGCATCGGCTCATTACACCTATCACTTTTTAAGAGTTTGTGGCAATTCTCTTTTAAACATAAAAAACTACCTGTAGCTTAAAAACTACAAGTAGTCTATGTTTATTCTATTTAATTAGCCATCACAATCGATTTAAGGCAATTTATTGTGAGGATAGAGTAATTTTTTACGATAAAATTTTATAAAAAATTTTCAAAATCTATTTATCAATGGTAGATTATCTGTTATAATAGTTCATAAATAACATCT
>ENA-OPJW01000433-OPJW01000433.1-human-gut-metagenome-genome-assembly--contig:-NODE-433-length-9712-cov-1.974940_pt1 | contig 9712 bp, 8 predicted proteins | sample MGYA00241776_ERZ501677 | MGnify/ENA primary metagenome ERZ501677 (study PRJEB25962, sample SAMEA2042298) | human gut metagenome | biome: human gut; feature: human-associated habitat; material: faeces...
TTTCTCCATGGAGATGATAAGCGTCGGTGTCATGTATTATATAGCACTCGTTCCATGTGTGATAAGCTCCCTCATCGCTCACGGTATCGCATCATACTTCAATGTTACAAATGAATTTTTTGCTATTGAAAACATACCGGATTTTACTATTTTAAACTCAGTAAAAATATCTGCGCTTGCAATACTATGCGCGCTCGTAAGCATACTCTTTTGTGTGGTTCTTCACTCAGGTGAGGCGCTGTACAAAAAATATCTGCCAAACAAATATACAAGAGTATTCATTGGTGGCTGCTTTGTCATCATAGCAACTATGCTTGTAGGAAACCAGACCTACAACGGCACAGGAATGAGTGTCATCCAAAGCAGTATAGACGGTTCTGTCAGACCTGAAGCATTTCTGCTAAAAATCATCTTCACCGCACTAACTCTTGGCGCAGGCTTTAAGGGCGGCGAGATTGTACCATCCTTTTTCATAGGTGCAACCTTTGGATGCCTGTTCGGCAACCTGACAGGCTTTGAGCCATCGCTGTGTGCAGCTGTCGGTATGATTTCACTGTTCTGTGGTGTCACCAACTGTCCGATTACATCGCTGCTCATCAGCTTTGAGCTGTTTGGCTACGACGGCATGCCGTACTTTCTTTTGGCAATCCCATTCAGCTATATGCTGTCAGGATACTTTGGCCTGTATCGCAGCCAGAAAATCGTTTATTCAAAATACAAGACAAGCTACATAAATAAATCAACTCACTAACATTTGCAAACTGCAACCAGGCATGATACCCCAGGTATTATTGCCTGGTCTTTTATTGTGTAAAGAGCTTTATCTCCCGCAGAAGCTTCATCTGCGAGAACCTCCCACAAAGCATCTGCAAGTTTAATTGTGATTTTATTTTTGCCGGCATTGTAAGCTACGAACACCTTCTCTGTATCATTATCAATAGTATATGCTACAACGCCATCAGGCATATCATCCATGAAATGTACGGATTTCTTAATCTCATCTACTGTGTCAAGATAAAATGACTTGTGAGCCCTTCTTAGTGCTATAAGCCCCTTATAGTAGGCTTTAAGGTCTGAAAACTGCTCAGCCCTGTCATAATCTATTGCATTGACAGAGAGAGGACTGCAATAGCTGTTCTCTACAGGAGCACCATCAGCTTCACTAATCTTTGTTCTCGCAAACTCCTCTCCATGCAGGAAAAACGGAATCCCCTGCGCTGTAAAAAGGATGGCTGCTGCAAGCTTATTCATACGGATACGCATCTCTTCACTCTCATGTGAATTGGATATGATAAACCTGTCCCAGAGAGTATAGTTGTCGTGACATGACAGATAGTTAATCGACTGCATAGGCGATTTGGCCCACTTAGCGCACGTAACAGCCCGCTTTAGCTCTTCACCTCTGTCTGCAGCTCCATTGACAAAGCCCAGTTCATCCATATAGAACACATGTCCCTTTACCGCATCACGTATATCATCCGAAAACATGCCGATGCCCGGTGTCCTTGGAGCATTTATTTTCATGCCACGCTCTGATTCCGGCAGAGTGCTCTCTCCACCTGTCCAGCCCTCTCCGTACATTATTATATCAGGATTTATTTTTAAGAGAGCTTTTCTGGCTTCGTTTAAGGTTTCGATATCAAGCACTCCCATCAGATCAAACCTGAAGCCATCAATATGATACTCACTCGCCCAGTAGCACAGCGAATCAATGATATATTTTCTGACCATAGGCTTCTCTGAGGCTATTTCATTGCCACAGGCTGATGCATCAGAGTACTTTGCAGCATCCAGCATACGGTAGAAATAATTGCCCGCAGTCTTGTAAAAGCAGCTGTCATGAACATTGAAGGTATGATTGTAAACCACATCCATGATTACACCAAGACCCGCCTCATGAATCGAGTGTACCATCTCCTTATACTCTCTCACTCTCACGGCTCCATTAAACGGATCTGTCGAATAAGAGCCCTCCGGCACATTGTAATTGTACGGATCATAGCCCCAGTTATACTGCTCCTTTAAGGAATCACTCTCGTCAATGCTGGCAAAATCATACGACGGCATAAGCTGCAGATGTGTCACTCCCATATCCTTGAAATACGAAAGAGTTTTATCCTCAGTAAATGCCTTAAACTTACCCGGATACATAGAATGAGCAGATGCACCGGCAGACACATCCACGATAGACACCTCAGTGATAACCATGCTCATGGGGTCTGCAAGCTTTGGCCTGTCCTCATCTGCAAATCCATCAGGATCAGTCTTTGACAGGTCAATAACCATAGACCTATGCCCATTTACACCGCAGGCTCTTGCATACGGATCATGCGAGCTGAATGTGCCATCTGAGGTGTGAACCTCATATGTATAATAAACACCATCCAGATTACCCTCTGCCGTAGCAGAAAAAATACTGCGAAGCTCTCCCTCTCCGCGCACCATCTCAAGCCTGCCTGTCTCGGCCGAATCATTTCCCTTATCATAAAAAATAACAAAAACACTGTCCGCAACAGGCGAAAACAGTGTAAATGTTGTCTTTTCCTTTGAATAAATCGCTCCTAATTTCATAGCACTATCCTTTTCGTTTATTTTCGTATACATTATAATAAAATTTACAATAACTGTAAATAGGGCAATTCAACCAATTTTCAAAGACTTTTTAGTCAATGTGCCATTTTTTCTTTTGCTGATGTGAAACAATCTTTATATACAAAGATTGTGGCAGAAATCTGCCACAGGTTGTAGCAAGCTTCATCCTGAGAGTAGGCACTATGACTGTTTTATGCTTCATCATCCTGTCTATGGCATAATTGGCGCAGTATTCAGCGGAAATCCCCTTCAGCGCAAATCGCACATTCGCCACATCATTGAACTCTGTATCAACCGGTCCCGGACACAGACACCCCACATACACATGGCTGTGGCTCTGTCGAAGCTCACATGCAACAGCCCTTGAAAGGCTCGCAACATATGCCTTAGAGGCATAATAGGCAGCCATATACGGACCGGCAGGAATAAGACCCGCAGAGCTTGCCACATTTAAGATAAAACCTCTGTCCTTTACCCTCATCTGTTTTAAAAGCTTTTTCGTCAGGAAGTGTACAGCACGCACGTTGACATCTATCATGCCCATTTCCTTAGCTATATCAGTCTCCTCAAACAGGCCGCAATCACCGTAGCCTGCGTTGTTTATAAATATTTCTATGTCTTTTTCCTCGAGATAGTCTGAAAGTCTCTGACACTCATCAAGCTGCATCAGATCCGCGGTAAAAATATCACACTTAAGCTCCTTATGCGTGGCTTTAAGCTTATCAGAAAGAGCTGTAAGCCTCTCCCGCCTTCTGGCAACAAGAATCAGGTCATACCCCTCCTTCGCAAGTCTCTTTGCAAACTGCTCACCTATTCCTGAGCTTGCTCCTGTAATCACTGCATACATATATCATATCCCCTATTCTTCAATCATAAGCTCTTTAAGTAATTCATCTTCTTTTTTCATATTATACACCTGTTTTCATTATCAATGCTCATCAACTCTCACACCATGTACCACAAACCTGTATGTCTCCCCGCTTGTGGAACAGGTTGAAAGAGTCACAACCTTGTCATCCTTTGTCGGGACTATGCCTGTATCCTTCATTGATGAGGCAGCCATCCTCTGTACGAATTTGCCAAATGTCTCGTCAGGCTCAAAGCCCACAGTATACTCATCACTGTCATCACTTACCGTTTCATATGAGAAAATTTGGTACCTATACTTTTTTCCATCGACAAGTATCTGGAAATACTGATGGCTGTCATAGTAATTCTCATCACGGTTATAGTACTTAAGCTTTCCAAACATCGACAGGTTTTTCATATTGTGTCCATAAATGATTGTATGACAGTCGCTGAAATCAGTCTTGTTTGAACCCTCAAGGAAGATGGAGCCTGCAGTGGCATGCTCTCTCTTAAAGGTCTTTCTGAGGTAATAGCTGTTATCCCCCGAATACATGACAGGGTAGCTGATATCCTCATTCTCAAAGTAAATCCAGCCAACCACATCAGGGTTTTCGCTCCTTAGACCGGCGAAATCAATATCTATATCATCATACCACGGAGACTGTGCTTCACTGCCTTTCGTGCTGTCATCATTCTTCTTTGAATCGTCCACTGCATACTCATCCTGCAGCTTCTCATATGTCTTATCCGAGGTATTATAGTCAGAATAAATCTTAAACAGATGATAACCCGAATAAGCCACAAGAGACAGACCAATTATCAGAACTATAAATCTAATTACTTTCTTAACCATATATTTTCTCCATTTTTTTATCAGTCACAAAACTGCTGTAGCAGCTTACCGGCTCAATATCAAATTGTATCGTCATATTACTATTTGTGTCACATGTATGATTGAACCTATCGATAATACGCTTCATGACATCGGAGGCTGTATCGCATGAGCACTTCGACAAAAGCACAATGTACTGCGAGTCACTGTACTTTGCCGCCACATCACCCACACGCAGGCACTTTCTAAGCGCCCTCTCAAGTATAAGCATGGAATCCTTCATATGACTGTGATTCTTATCCGGCTGACTGCTATACATTGGCACAACAGTGACAAGCACAAGACTCTCAGGAACCGTAGAGCGTGCACTCTTTCTGACCTCCAGATGATAGATTTCCTTGAACACAGGATATCCGCACATAAAAACGCCATTCATGCTCTCCTCACTGATATCGTCCTTCACTTCATCTATATTGTAGCTTGAAACACCCTTTGTGACTGATAAAAGCTCCTCATACACCTTGTTGAGCATGACAGTCTTTCTAACCCCCAGATCATTGTCCATAATAGCCTTGGCAGTCTCATAAGTATCAAAAGCCATCTGTACCTTTTTGGTACGCATGCGTGCCAAAATCAGATATGAGTATATCTGCTCATCCGAACGTTCATATACAACCGCCTTGGTGCAAAGCTGCTCAAGCTTCTCATAGCAGCCTGTATCAATATACAGCTCTGCCAGAGCCTTTACTGTATTTACGTATCTGGAATGGTAAAATGCATTGAGCGTCATAAACCAATGGGTATCCGTCAGGCGCGATAGGAAATCACCGTTATAAAGTGCTATGGCCTTCTCATAGCTTTCAATAGCTGTCTCCTTGCTCCTGCTAAATGCAAACTCTGCCTCATTTATATATCTGTCAAACTCTTCGACATCAATGGATACTTCCACATCATCGTTCCATTTGTACAATCCGCCTCTTACAGAGACTATGCACTCTTCGTCAAAAGAAGCATCTCTTAGGGCCTTCCTGAGTCTGTATGCCAGATTTTTAAGGGCACCTACCGGATTATCAGTCTCCTCCTCAACCTGCCATATAGCCTTTGAAATGTCTTCTATACAGACACCTCTGTTTCTGTTTATCGCCAGATATACAAACAGCTTTTCAAGCTTCTTAGACCGCCATGCCCCTTCCTGGACAGATGTTAAGTCATTACCTACCGTAAAGCTGCCAAAAGTTTTTAATTTAATCACGTAAATCTCCCCATTTCTGAGATTAATCATAAACATATTAATCTTTTGAAATCCCTATAAAACGCAAAAATTAAATCCAGATTAAAATTTACGCAAATCATCACTGCCGTCGTCGACAGTGTTTTCTATTTTCATTATCTTAACAAAGTATGAGTAATCATCATTTACCTTTACCTCACACCTGTCACCCACCTTGTGCCCGAATATAGCGGCACCAAGCGGTGACTCTTTGCTTATCAGATTCTTTAAGGAATTGCCCCTTACGGTTGTGACAATCTTGTATGTCTCAGTCTCATCATCATCCTCAAAATACACATCAACCGTATTGAACATACCCACCTCATCATCCTTTGACTCATCGGATATGACAACGGCAGTCTTAATCATCTTCTCAAGGTATCTGATACGGCTCTCGTTCTGGTTCTTAAACTGCTTTGCGGCCTTGTACTCGAAGTTCTCACTCAAGTCACCCTGGGCTCTCGCCACCTTTACGTCATCAAGAGCCTTCTTTCTGACAACGAGTTTTCTGTACTCTATCTCGTCCTCCATTTTCTTTATATCATTTGCTGTCAATTCATCATGCATGTCTTAAACCCTCTTCCTGCAAAATTGCGTCAAAATGTATTTAGAGAAGTCCTGCGATACCACAAAGCAGCACAATCGCACCAAGAACTATACGGTACCATCCAAACACAATAAAGTTGTGCTTCTTTATGTAGCCCATCAGAAATTTGATAACAATAAGTGAAACAACAAATGCCACAATCATCCCGATAATCAGAATAGCAGCCTCTTCCCCTGTAAAATGAAATCCAAATTTAACAAGTTTCAGAAGACTCGCACCAAACATAACTGGAATAGCAAGGAAAAATGTATACTCAGCAGCAACAGTCCTTGAAACACCAATTAAGAGAGCTCCGACAATAGTAGCGCCTGAACGTGATGTACCCGGAAAAACAGCTGCAATAAGCTGGAAAATTCCAATCATAAGCGCAGTCGTGTAGCTTATGTCGACAAGTGAATCAATCTTGGCAGACTTGCCATTATGTCTGGTCTCAATCACAATAAAAGCGATACCAAAGAGTATAAGCATGATAGCTACTGTCTGGAAATTGTAAAACAGTCTCTCGAATACATCATCAAAAAGCACTCCGATAATAGCTGCCGGAATAGTTGAAACAAGAATATGAAACCACAGCACGAAGATATCAGTCTTGACCCATGCACCGATACCGGTCTTTGCAAGAGGAGCTTTGTTATTCTTCCTGCCGAATGGCCAGATCTGGCTCCAGAACAAAACAACAACCACCCGCCAAAATGGCTCCAAGCTGGATAACCACCTCAAACATACTGTAAAAATCTTCCGGGTTTTTTCCTATCCTAAGTGGTAAAATCTCATTCAGAAGAATCATGTGGCCGGTGCTGCTGATAGGCAGACACTCTGTAATGCCCTCAACAATTCCAAATATAACAGACTTGATAATATCAAAGATTTCCATAAATAAATTTCCTTCCTTTAAAATATTTTCTACAATTAATTTATTATATTATTTTTCCAATAACAAGTCTATGGAATTTAAGAAAAATTTAAATTTAATCTTTTCATATTAGAAAATTTTTTGTAAAATATTCATAGCAATTATGAAAAAGTGAAAGGATAAAGAAAAAACATGAAGAAAAAAATCAGTATCATGCTTTGCATAGTACTCTTCGCCCTGACAGGCTGCACCACCTCCGGCAGCACAATACGCTTCGGAGCAGCCGATATCGGTGGAATGTACTATTCATTTGCAAATACATTTACGGAGCTTGCCAATGAACAGGGCTATGACTTTACCTGCAAGATCCGTACCACAGCCGGCTCTAATGCCAATATAAGACTTTTATCCGATGGCTATATAGAGATAGGCCTCGCACAGGCAGACCTGATAGCCGACGCCTACAAGACAAATGAAGATTTAAGAGCTATAGCAGGGCTTTACACCGAGACCTGTCAGCTTGTGGTCCGCGCTGATTCAAACATACAGACTCTTGACGACCTGTCAGGACACACTGTAAGCATCGGAGCAGAGGAATCCGGTACCGAGCGAAACGCCACACAGATTCTTGAGTTCGCCGGTATGCCATCATCCCTTGTTGCCACCAAAAACCTGGACTATATCGAGGCCACAAAAGAGCTAAAAGCCGGTGATATAGATGCCTTCTTCTGCACTGCAGGACTCACCACCACTGTCATAGATGAGCTCTCAAATGAATGCGACATAAGGCTTATCCCGCTGACTGATACTGTGATAAGCAAGATGCTTGAAAGCAGCTTGGCATACACAAGCGAAGTCATACCTGCCGGCACATACACAGGCCAGACCACAGATATAAGCACAATAGGTGTAAAATCTGTGCTTATCACAAAGGCTGATGTATCCGATGATACAATTGAGCAGCTTACATCGCTCCTGTTTGAAAAAGAAAATGAGATCTCCTACTCCAACTCTCTTAAGCTTGAGCTGACATATGACTTTGCAACAGACGATATACCTATTCCATTTCACGATGGAGCGAAAAGGTATTATAAAGCCTGTGGATATAGCACAAATTAATTCGCGAATTAATTTTTAGCTCAATATATAATATTCAAAATTTAATAAGAAAATAACAAGAATATAATCAATTAAAATTGAAAGGTAACACATGAAAATACAACTTGACATGTACCAGACACTGGCCGTTGCCGTGCTTGTACTACTACTTGGAAACTATTTAAAAAAGAAAATATATTTTCTTCAGAAATTCTGTATTCCGGCGCCTGTCATAGGCGGACTGATTTTTGCCATCATGACATGCATATGCTATGTCACAGGAATCGCAGAATTTTCCTTTAATGACACACTGCGCGAGGTCTGCATGGTATTCTTCTTCACATCTGTAGGCTTTCAGGCTAATCTCAAGGTATTAAAAAGCGGAGGAAAATCGCTCATCGTATTCTTGGGACTGGTTATAGTACTTATCATATTACAAAACTTAACCGCCGTGGGGCTTGCAAAGCTCTTAAACCTGAATCCGCTAATCGGCATGTGCACCGGCTCTATTCCTATGGTTGGCGGACATGGCACCGCAGGAGCCTTTGGCCCGGTGCTAGAGGACTTGAACATAAAGGGTGCCACGACCATCTGTACAGCCGCAGCTACCTTCGGTCTCATCTTTGGAAGCCTGATAGGCGGACCTCTTGGAAAAAGACTGATTGAAAAACATAGCCTGCTTAATACAGCAGCAAACGAGGACGACAGCCTGCTGGTGGAGGATGAGAAAAAGCATGAGCGCCACACAAATATGTACGCTGATTCCGTATTCCAGCTTATCCTGGCAATAGGTGTCGGAACCATCTTTACAATGCTTCTCACTAAGACTGGGCTCACCTTCCCAATATATATAGGAGCGATGCTCGCAGCCGCACTCATGCGAAACATATGTGAGTACACAGGAATCGCCACCATCCATATGGGAGAGATAAATGACCTGGGAGGTATAAGCCTCTCTCTATTCCTAGGCATGGCAATGATCACACTAAGGCTCTGGGAGCTTGCATCACTCGCTCTCCCACTCGTCATACTGCTTGCAGCACAGGTGCTTCTCATAATCATATTCACGTATGTTATCGAGTTCAACATCATGGGGCGCGACTACGATGCAGCCATACTTGTATCAGGCACCTGCGGCTTCGGAACCGGAGCCACACCAAACGCCATGGCAAATATGCAGGCTGTCTGCGACCAATATGTGCCATCCATCAAGGCATATCTGCTAATACCGCTCGTAGGAAGCCTGTTTGCCGACTTTTTGAACAGCCTTGTAATCACATTCTTTATAAACCTACTGTAAAACAACCGGAGAAAAATATGTTTGAAAAACTGAAAAAAATATTTAAAAACAGAGAAGAAAAAGAAAAACATAATTACGATTTAACTTTTGATAACGTGGCAATACCTGAGGTGCACGTAAAAAGCACCGAAAGCCACGAGGACGCTGATAAAGAAAATGCACCTATCAGCTATGACAATGTTGCCATACCTGAGGTGCATATCAGAAACAGAAAAAATAAATAAACTAAACAATATGTATATAATGCAAAAAGGACTCCCAAGGGCCATGTCAAAATTCTTAACTTAATGACATTGCTCTCAAAGAGTTCT
>ENA-OPJW01000445-OPJW01000445.1-human-gut-metagenome-genome-assembly--contig:-NODE-445-length-9551-cov-7.405118_pt1 | contig 9551 bp, 9 predicted proteins | sample MGYA00241776_ERZ501677 | MGnify/ENA primary metagenome ERZ501677 (study PRJEB25962, sample SAMEA2042298) | human gut metagenome | biome: human gut; feature: human-associated habitat; material: faeces...
CATCGGGATAGGGCCTTGCGGCCGGTTTTTGGCTGACAAAAACACAAACTTGCCTCTGTTACCTCTGCTTTTCGAATGCTCGGAGATCTCTCCGGCATTCTCAATCGACTATTTGCTCTCCCGCTCACCGAGAATCCGTTGAATATCCGATGTGCGATATCGGATCTTGTTGCCGATCTTGACGGCCTTCAGATAGCCCTTCCGGTTCCAATGCCAGAGCGTCGCATCGCATACGCCGCACAGCTCCTTGACCTGCTCCTTGGTCAGGAAGCGTACCTTGCGTGCTTCGGCGACCTGAGAGGCCAACTCCTCTTTGGCGCGATTGATCAGATGGCTGGAGAAGACCAGCAGATCCTCGCCGCTAACCTCCAGACGAATGCTTCCGGGCGCTTCGCGGAGGATGGATAATAAGTCTTTCATAAGTTGTTGTTTCCGCACGGGTGGGACGGCGCTTTCCGGCGGAACAAAAAGCGACGCCGTCACCCGGATATCCGAGTGACGGCGCAAATATAATAACTTGATTGAACGAACTTTAAGCGTTTAATTCGCGACGGACTCGGACGAATTAAACGAGTTCGTTTCGGATAGAAAATCCTTGATTTCGCGAATGGTGACGGCTTCCGAGCCTCGATCCCGGACCGCTTTCCCGGCAAGCAGCGGTTCGGTCAGCCGGCTGTATGCCTCCTGAATGCCGCGTTCGTGGACGATGCGAATCTCTCGGCCGTATTCCTCCTGCAGTGCGTCGCGGAACGGCTTGATCGGAATCGGGAGCGTTAGATAACGTAACTCGTCGAGAGCGATCTTCAGTCGGGCAATATCGGTTTGTGTATGCCGGGTGAGGAGATACGTCCCGATCTTACGCCGCAACTCCTCGGGATGGGATACCGTCGGGGCGAACATCTTCGTCAGAGAGCGGGAGGTTCCCGGACGCCCCGGCTTGCGTTTCGGATCGTTCCTGTCGTCCGACGACTCCTCCATGGCCCAATCCAGCACCTGATCGCTTTCGGCCAGGCGCATGGCTTCGCGGTGGGCTTTCCACTCCTCCCGGGTCCGAAGCCCCAGTTTGATGGAACGGGCAATCAGCAATCGGATCGTGGCGCTCATGGTGATCTTCTGGAAGTAGCCCAAATCGGGAGATCGGCGTAACTCTTCACAATGCTCCACCATGCGTTCGAAGCTCTTTCCGAAGTAGAGCCAGCAGAGCATTGCCGGAACCGGCGATCCGGCGACCGGATGCTCACACTCTCCGATCAGTTTGCGGGCGAGGTCGTTGTCTTGGGCGGCCTGTTCGATCTCGTCGACATGGTCGAACAGCCCTTCGTTGGCCTTGGCCGCCGCGAGCTTCCGATATTGCGGAATAAGGGCGATGGCCTGAAGCAATACGGCCTGACACCCGGCCATATCCCGGGTGTTCATCGACTCTTCGAATGCGGCATATTCCTCGGGATGGGCCTCCATCCACTCCCGTAGCTTTGCCTTGAAGGCTTCATATTCCGCCTGGCCCATAGTTCTCGCTATTGAATAGTGAACGCACTGCGTTCAATTGTACGATAAGTTTACAAATAGAGATCTCGTTGAAATTAATATGTTATAGTGTATATTGAACCATAGTCTCTTACGAAATTCTTTTCGTGAGGGGTTTGTTCTATGAGCACACCATATCCATGATCGAAATTCACTGGAGGGAAGAGACTTCTAGCAGACATTAATCCAGAATTCCCGACCCAATTTATACAATCATCGACTTTAATCTTGGCAATACCAACGATATAATCTGCCATATCAGTATGTTCAACGGTCTCTAAATGTCTAGATCTCATTAATAGTGCATGTTGGGCATGAGGCCGTAAAAAAATAGAGGGTGCTGCTTTTCTTAGGTCTACAGTATATGTGCATTCTCCTTTATATAAGCCTGGGACATCTTTATTTTCATTTATTCCATCAGAACATACTAATAGTAAGTACATATATTCATCAGGCCCCCCTTGACGTAGAGTGACGTTTTTATATTCTCTTGTGTAAATTTTTGTATGCCAGTCATGAATCCCAAACCAAATAGCCACCCACAGATTGTCCACAACGTCAATCCATCTGGTCCCAATTCCATAATGTTGTAATACAGGTTCTCTTACTAATTCATCCAGCTCTTGTATAAATTTCATTTTGCGAGCACATTCTTGCACAAAATGACTAATGTGTTGATTTCTTCTTGAGAATCCACTTGTATTGGAGACTTTTCTGAATATAGAGGGAATTAATGTATCGTAAATGCTATGCTGTCCTCTCAGGTATACATTCCCTATAGATCGATTGAGATATTTGGCATAGCCAATAAACTGAATGAGTGTATGGTATGATGATATTTGAAATATAGGTAGTTTTATCCCTTTCCGAAAGGTATATTCTTCATCTATAACGGCAAAATCATTTCTGAAGATTGTGATCTTTTCCATTGTATATTTATTTAGGACGTAGTTAGGGTGATTTCTTATTTGTTGGCGAGTTGAAAATAAGAATAGTTTTCTATGACAACAAATTTACTAATTCTTTTTTCATTTCATCGTCGATGGTGCGGTAGCGGGCAAAGGCCTTGCTACCTTCTTTGTGTCCGCTCAGTGCACCGACCAGATTGGGATCCTTGACCTGCCGGTAGAGATTGCCGACAAAGGTCCGCCGCGCCAGGTGTGATGAGGCGATCTCATACAACACCCGCTTCTCCTCCTCGCGGGTCGTCGGGTTGATGACCGTAACCAACCGCTTCAACCCGGCCGCTTTGAAGATCCGCTTGATGGCCAGGTTGTATTTTTGTTCGGAGATGAACGGCAGCAGCTTGTCACCGTCACAGGCTTCATACCGGGCAAGAATCTCCGTGGCCATGGCGTTGAGCGGCACCCGCACCGTCAGCGGACGGCCCTCCTTGGTCTTGCGCGGAATGTATTCGATGGCGCCGCCGATGAGATTCGATTTCGTCATCTTCAGCAGGTCGCCCACCCGGCAGCCGATCAAGCATTGGAAGACGAAGATATCCCGCTGGATGGCCAACTGGGGATGGCGCTTCAGATTGGTGGCGTAGATCCGGTGCAGCTCTTCGATGGTGATATAATACGGCGTCCCGTAGGTGCACTCCTCCAGCGGGAAATCGTCGAACGGTCTGTTCCGGCTTTTCTTGTGACTGTTGCACCAATAGAAGAAGGTCCGGATGCGCGAGAAGCAGTCCAACAGCGTGTTCTTGCCTCGGGGTTGCGGCGTGCGGGCTTCGGGAATGGCCTCGTAAATCTCGGGATAGATGGCGCAGTAGCGGTACTCGTTTTCCAGAAAGTTCCAGATGTCCCGCAGGGTGTCGGCCGTTACCCGGTCCACATCCAGCGTGAAGTCCTCCTTCCCCATCTGGGTAGCCCGGATGTAGAGTTCATAGCGCTGCAAAGCCCGCTTGATGACGCGATAGTTCTTCTTGCGAACCTCCGAAAGCCGGTGCTTCTCGAGAAACTCGTCGAACAGCGCGGTCAAGGTCGGTTTGATGGCGGATACCTGCTCCAGGTTGTACTTCTGCGGATTGTAATATTGGTCCAGTGCCTCTTTCAGCCAACCTTTCGATACCGTCTCTTCGGGACGGTTCTGATAGGCTCTCTCGATGTAGGTCTTGAGCCTGCGGGCTTCGTTGTTGTAGCGGGTGCGCATGGCCTCGTCGCAGACGACTTTGCTCTTGACCTGCTCGGCCTTGTCATCCCAAAGATTCGGATTGATCGTAAGACGGGTCGGAGCAACCAGATCGAGTTGCCGGCCGTCGCGCAGACGCGCGTAGATGGTTGCCTGGGACTCCGTGTCGTAACGGGTGACGCTCTTTTTGAGAATGAGGGTTACTTTCATGGTTCAGCAAGATCTAGGGGCTTGTGACAAAGATAGAAATATTTCCCCATATTTTCCCCACACATGCTGAAAAATCTTCAATGCTCTTTCAGTGATTAAAACAGATGAGTAAATATACAATACTGAAAATAAGTGAAATATGATGAAATCTACGCATATATCCAATTATTCCGATTTAATGGGATTTCCTATATTCAAATGCGGCTCCGGGTACGGAAAATGATTCCGGACAGCCTCTGGCTGTCCGGAATCATTGCGTATATGGCAGTTGGTGAGCGCGGCGCCAATGCCGATCCGGTTCCTGCTGCCGGCCAGATCCGGTTCCCGTTGGCGATTCCGATTCGGGTTCCGCGGACGATCTTGTTTCTGTTTCAGCTGCCGGTCACGATCCGGTTCTCGCCGCCGGTTGCGGTCCGGCTTTCGGGATCGGTTGCGGTCCGGCCTTCGGGGCCGGGACGAGCAGCCGGATGAAGCGCTCCTCGGCCGAGTCGACCCACTCGCGGAACCCCGCGACGGGAGGATGCCTGTGGCCGAGGTAGTCGGTGAAGCGCCCCAGATCGAAGCGTCCTGCCACGATGCCGGCTCCGGCCGCAGCCGCGTCGGCGGCGTTGATGCGCTGTTCGATGTGGGCGGGGATGAGCATCATGGGTTTGCCGAGGTACATCGCCTCGCAGACGGATTCAAATCCGGCCGTCGTCACGTACCCGCGGCAGCGGTGCATGCGGTCGAGGAACTCCGCGTCGTCGAGCCGGTGGAACACCAGCCCGCCCTCGGCCGGGAGTGTCTGCGGGGCGCCGAACCGGTCCCAGAAGAGGTGGACGCTCCATTGCGGATGCCCGGCGCACCATTGCCGCAACTCGGCGGCGAATCCGTTGTTGACCATGTATCCGAGGACGAAGCCCTCGTCGGAGACGCTGCCGCTCAGGGCGTCGCGCCGCAGCAGGGGCGGAACGACGCGGATGTGCCGGTGCGTGTCGTCGTCCATCGGTCGGAACGAGAGCCCGAGCAGCTGCGCGCATCCGCAGGCGGTCATCCGGGCGTGGAGCCGCAGCAGAAATCCCTCCACGCCCGTGTTGCGGGCGTAGGGATAGGCGCGGTGCCCGAGCAGGAACTGGTGGGCGATGCCCGTCATCGGGATGCGGATGCCGTACAGCCGGACGGTCAGGCTGGAGAGCAGCTCGTAGAAGTTGACGATCCGGTCGGGATGCTGCGCGGCGATCTGCTCGCGGATGATCCGCGCGCTGCGCCGGAAGCGGGCGAGGCTTCCCGGACGGAGGTTTCCCAGCAGGGTCCGCAGCATGCTGACGCTCCGGTTGCTGCGGTCGAAGGCGAAGCGGGGAGCCTCGAATTCGACGACCGGGGCGCCGATCCGCGCCCGGAAGAAGTCGGGAAGCACGCGCTGCGGACTGCGGCCCACCAGCACGCCCGTGATCTCGTGGCCGTGGCGCCGCAGCATTGCCGCCAGCGACAGGGCCTGCGTGAGGTGGCCGCGCCCCTCGCCCTGCACGATGAAGAGAAACCGCATCACCCGTTCGTTTTTTCCGCCTCGTAGCGGAGAATCTCCCAGTTGCCGTCGTAGTCCTCGGCGAGAGCCGTCAGCGATTCGACCCAGTCGCCCGAGTTCAGGTAGAGGATGTCGCCGATCATGCGCTTGTCGGCCTGATGGATGTGCCCGCAGATGACCCCCGAGCAGCCCTTCTGCGCGGCGACCTGTACCAGGTGCTGCTCGAAGTCGCTGATGTAGGAGACCGAGGCCTTGACCTTCTGCTTGATCCGCTGCGAGATCGAGTAGTAGGGCAGCCCGCGGCGGAGCCTTCGCCGGTTGTAGAGGCGGTTGAACCACATGAGCGCCGAGTAGCCCACGTCGCCCACCTTGGCGAGCCACCTCATCGACGAGGTGACGTGGTCGAAGACGTCACCGTGCAGCACGTAGTAGCGTTTGTCGCCGCTCGTGTAGACGTACTCCTTCAGGACGCTGACGTTGGCGAACTGCAGGGGCAGGATGCGGTCCAGAAAGTCGTCGTGGTTGCCGCGCAGGTAGATGATGTGTGTGTCGTGCTGGATGTCGAGCAAGCGGCTGATGAAGTTCGTGTGGCGGCGTTTCCACTTCTCGCGGCGCCCGCGGACGAGCTCCCAGCCGTCGATGACGTCGCCGCAGAGAATCAGCGTGTCGCAGGTATGGCTTCTCAGGAAACGGTTGGCCTCCTTGGCCTTCGACCACTTCGATCCGAGGTGGATGTCGGACATGACGATGGTCTTGAAATGTCGGGTTGGTGTCATTTGTCTCTGTTTGACACCGCAAAGAAATGCCCGATGCCTTTCATTGCTGCGACAGCCGTGTGACATTGCTGCGACGGATCGAGGCGGATTGCAGCGGATTGCAGCAGATTGCGGCGGATTGAGGTGCCGGGGTACGCCGGAAGCGAATCGGCTCTGTCGGTGCGCACGGGCCTTTGAACACGGGGCCTTTTCCGGGTGCGGAGGCCTCCCTGCGGCACAGGTAACCGTCCCGCTTCATGCGTTCGGAGGCAGGCCGTTCGTTGATGGCGTGGAGCACGCGCCAGGGGACTCCGGTCGAGCGGATGAGTAGCGTGCCGTTCACGCATACCGTCTCAACGTCCGCATAACAGGCGGGCGGGTAGGTCGATCGGAGGCCGGAATCTGTTAACATGTTGGTCTCAAACACCAATGGCAGCAAAGCTGTGTTGGTTCGCCCCTGTCTCCGGTACCGGTTAGATTGCTAATGATGGTGATTAAGCCCTTCCCCTCAAGTGTTGCTCAAGGGTTGATTACAGACACAAATAATCTGCTATAGGATGCCTTAATTGTGTGGTATATGAGAATCTATCACATGGAATGTGGGTCTGTAACCATCCATGTGGTGTTGACGTCGATGATGACAAACTCTGCGAAGAGCTGGGGCTCTTTATGCCTGCCTCTTCTGAATTTTGATCGGTTTATTCGCTCTTTTTCTTCCGTGTAATGCCCATGTAAGAATTATTTTTCATAAAACATTGATATACAATGTTAAACATTGCAAAATGTAAGGCGCTTTTACCTCGGAAAATTGAAATGAATACGCTATCTTTGAGTGAAGCAACCAGTAGCAGAATTCATGAGAAGGATTATTCTTGGAACAACCGCAATCTCCCTGCTTCTTGTCGGCTACGGATTCTTGACTTTAACGGCTCTTGGCCAGTCCGGCAATCCGGCGACTGCTTGGCAGGTCGTGGAATCCCGCAGCCGTTACTATGAGCAGGCCTGTCAGGAGATCTCCGGCATGCTTGACGGGAAGTCCCCCGTAAGTATCCGCCGTGCCGTGTTTCTTGCGGAGTGGGCCTATCTGGATGGCAACCTCGATTTTGGGGATTTCTGTCGAGGAATAGACACCGCAGTCGCCTATTTATATCGATTTCTGTCTGTAAATGAACTGGGGCGCTACAAAACCGGAAAGAACCTGGCTCTTACTGAATATTTCTTCCGGCCCTATTCGGGAAACGGATATCGGCCGTTTACCTACGACTTTCAGGATACGGGAGGAGAGACCGATTTTACCAAGCAATTCGTATCCAAGGTCATGCGGACGCATACGGGGCAGTGCCGTTCCTTGCCGATGTACTACAAGGTGCTTGCCGAGACCTTCGGAGCCGAGGCCAGTATCGCCTATGCCCCGGCCCATGTCTTTATCCGGTATCGGAATGAGGATCATCTGTATCCGGAAGAGTGGGTGAACGTAGAGCTTACGACCCATCAGATCGTTCCGGAATCCTGGTACCGGGAGTATTTCGAGATCAGTGACGCCGCTATAGAAAGTAAGGTCTATCTGTCTCCGCTGACGGATCGGGAGACCGTAGCGGCTCAGCTTGCCGATCTTGCACTCGGCTATTTGAACAAATACGGGGTTTACGACGACTTTATCCGCATCTGTGCCGAGAAGTCGCTGGAGCACTACCCCCCAAATCCCAAAGCGTGTGTTTTGTTGGGCAAATCCCTCGAAGCCGCTCTTCTGAAACATCTGCAGGACAACGGATATCGGGAGGATGACTACGTGCGACAGATAATGGCCCGCTCGAAGGCCCTTTTCGAGCGCCTGAAGGCTCTTGGCTGGCAGGATATGGACGAGCAGCTGCAGAAGAAGCTCGAAGCGGGTAATGAGCAGGGGCGGCTCCGGCAGGAGAAGGCCGCAACCCCACAGACAATACCAAACCTTTAAAAACATACTATTATGAAACCGAAATTTTTGATTGCGGCAACTTGCATGATTGCCTTATTTTCAGTAAATTTGGCGTACGGGTATTATCCGGTTTCGCCATATGCCTACTGCATGGGGAATCCTATCAAGTTTGTGGATCCGAATGGCGAGGAGGTCTGGATCCATTATAATAATAATAATGGCACAGAAGAGAAACTATTGTATACGGGAGGAATGTCATATAAGGGAAGCAACTCTTTTGTATCCCATATGGTTGATAATCTGAATGCGGTATATTCTAATGGAGGTGACAAACTGCTGGATGTGTTGATCGCATCAAACAATGCATACGCTATGGTGGATCAGCCCCCAACAATAGAAGGTGCGGGAGCTACAATTAGGTCGCATGAAAATGGAGGGAAGGAAATATCTGCCCAAATGCTTGGTGCTACACATGACGTTAGGACTGTTGAGGGTACGGCCCATGAATTGATGCATTGTGTGCAGTATGAATATGGACAAGGCGGCCAAACAATTTTCAATGAGGTCGAGGCTTATGTTTTTGGATATGGGGTTGCTTTGAACTATACATCAAGCGGAAGAGAAGATTTCTTTTCGATGACCAGTCTGGGCATTGACGATTCTGCTGCGGCAGCTGCCTGGGAGACATCTTTTACCGATTTGGTTGAGAATGGCTATTCGAAAACAGCAATGGTTGATGCTGTTTGTAATTTTAAAGCAGGGGCACAAGTGAATCAAAGCGGGACATATAGTACATATCCTCTGATAAAGATAAGCCCGACTCACTCGATATTATTCGACTTTTGGACGGGTAAAAAAAATAAATAAAAGCATATGAAACGAATTTTGCTATTAGGGTCCATATTGGGATGGACGTTGCAGGTGTCTGGACAGGAGGTAACTCCTCTTTTGATACCGCTTTTAGAGGATCAGAAGCCTACTCGCATCGAGATCGAAGCAGACTGTATTTGTGATACGATAAATGTTATTTATACTGCAGCAATTTACTTCGACAAGAAATTCGGAGAGAACATTCGGGTTGATGAAGCCGGCAGACTTCGCACGTATTCTATAGATTATCGAGATGCAAAAGACGCAGGTGAATGGAAGTATATATCTTATTATGATAATGAACCCAGATCAGAATTAGAAAACTGTATTTATGAAACCTGCACCCGAAAGTTTCTGGTATGGTTAAAACGGCAACCGTATAGTGATATGTCTGGTGTGGAAAGATTTTATGGTCACAATGCGTTTTCCAGTATGTATAGTAGAGTCCGGCTGGTGCCCAGGAATACGAATCGAGCGGTTGACTGCCTGGATTCCGGGGCGGTTAATGAGAATCCCGCCTCGTCTGTACAGAAAGACCCCACTCTTTTGGCACCGCTTTCATCGGGCCACACGTACACACCCTTTGAGATCGAAGCAGATTGTATCCGTGATACGATAAAGGCGTATTATATGGCAGCTG
>ENA-OPJW01000448-OPJW01000448.1-human-gut-metagenome-genome-assembly--contig:-NODE-448-length-9537-cov-1.686669_pt1 | contig 9537 bp, 6 predicted proteins | sample MGYA00241776_ERZ501677 | MGnify/ENA primary metagenome ERZ501677 (study PRJEB25962, sample SAMEA2042298) | human gut metagenome | biome: human gut; feature: human-associated habitat; material: faeces...
CCCGACACTTGGAAAGACTACTCCACACTGGAAATCAAAAACGACTCTTACTGGGCAAACATGGAACGTGCCAACGAGTGGAGCCATGCCGAAATGATAGCCAAAGCCGGCAAGCCGGTGGATAAGGATGAATGGCTGATGACTCCGCAGACCGTCAACGCATACTATAACCCGACTACGAACGAAATCTGTTTCCCCGCCGGTATCCTGCAATATCCTTTCTTCGATATGAATGCGGATGATGCCTTCAACTATGGTGCCATCGGTGTGGTAATCGGTCATGAGATGACTCACGGATTCGACGACCAGGGTCGCCAGTACGACAAGGACGGTAACCTGAAAGACTGGTGGACTGCTGAAGATGCCAAGAACTTTGACGAGCGTGCTCAGGTGATGGTGAACTTCTTCGATAGCATCGAGGTTGCTCCGGGCGTATATGCCAACGGACGCATGACATTGGGTGAGAATATTGCCGACCACGGTGGTCTGCAGGTTTCTTATCAGGCATTCAAGAAAGTTACGGCTGCCAATCCGCTGCCGGTGCTGGATGGTCTTACTCCCGAACAACGTTTCTTCCTGGCATACGCAGGTGTATGGGCCAATGATATCCGTCCCGAAGAAGTGCTGAACCGCACGAAGAGTGATGTGCACTCATTGGGCGAATGGCGCGTAAACGGTGCATTGCCGCAAATCGGTGCTTGGTATGAGGCATTCAACGTGACAGAAAAAGACCCGATGTTCTTGCCGGTAGAAAAACGTGTATCTATTTGGTAAACCAACAAAATAACCCTTAAAAAAAGGCGGCAGACTGGAAACAGATGCCGCCTTTTTTAATTATACCTAATTTATTGTGTATGAATGTATGTATGAATAAACAAAATTTGTAACTTTGCGCATCAAATACTAATATACGCATACTTTAATACGCAAATCCATGTCTGAAACAAAAAGAATCAAAACAGCTCTGGTATCTGTTTACCATAAGGAAGGTTTGGACGAAATCATTACCAAACTGCATGAAGAAGGTGTAGAGTTCCTCTCAACCGGTGGAACCCGTCAGTTTATAGAATCCCTGGGTTATCCCTGCAAGGCAGTGGAAGACCTCACTACATACCCTTCCATCCTGGGCGGACGCGTGAAGACTTTGCATCCGAAGGTTTTTGGAGGTATTCTTTGCCGCCGCGGATTGGAGCAAGACATGCAACAGATTGAAAAATATGAAATCCCCGAAATAGACCTCGTCATTGTTGACCTCTATCCGTTTGAGGCTACCGTTGCCAGTGGTGCCGAAGAACCTGCCATCATCGAAAAGATTGACATAGGCGGTATCTCCCTGATTCGTGCCGCAGCCAAGAACTATAACGACGTGGTTATCATCGCTTCGCAAGCACAATATCAACCGTTCCGCGACATGCTGATGGAACACGGAGCCACTACTACCATCGAAGAACGCCGTTGGTTTGCCAAAGAGGCTTTCGGAGTGTCTTCACACTATGATTCTGCCATCTTCAACTATTTCGATGGCGAGGAAGGTTCCGCTTTCCGTTGTTCTGCCAACAGCCAGAAGACTTTACGCTATGGTGAGAATCCGCATCAGAAAGGTTATTTCTATGGCAATATTGATGCTATGTTCGACCAGATTCACGGTAAGGAAATCTCTTATAACAACCTGCTCGACATCAATGCTGCCGTTGACTTGATTGACGAATTCAAGGATACGACTTTCGCTATCCTGAAGCATAATAATGCTTGTGGACTGGCTTCACGTCCCACTGTGCTCGAAGCATGGAACGATGCGCTTGCCGGTGACCCGGTATCCGCTTTTGGTGGTGTGCTCATTACTAATGCCGTGATTGACAAGGCTGCTGCCGAAGAAATCAATAAAATTTTCTTTGAGGTGATTATCGCTCCCGATTATGATGTGGATGCGTTGGAAATCCTCGGTCAGAAGAAGAACCGTATTATCCTGGTCCGCAAGCCGGCAGCTCTGCCTAAGAAGCAGTTCCGTTCTTTGCTGAATGGCGTATTGGTTCAGGACCGCGACCTTAAGGTGGAAACTCCTGAAGAATTGAAGACTGTAACTACGAAGGCTCCCACTGCACAGGAAATTGAGGATATGCTCTTTGCAAACAAGATTGTGAAGAACAGTAAGTCGAATGCCATTGTGCTGGCAAAAGGAAAGCAGTTGTTGGCAAGTGGTGTAGGTCAGACCAGCCGTGTGGATGCTTTGAAGCAGGCTATCGAGAAAGCCAAAAACTTCGGTTTCGACTTGAATGGCGCTGTAATGGCAAGTGACGCATTCTTCCCTTTCCCCGACTGCGTGGAAATTGCCGGCAATGAAGGCGTAACAGCCGTCATCCAGCCGGGTGGAAGCATCAAGGATGAACTCTCGTTTGAATATTGCAACGAGCATGGCATCGCCATGGTGACTACGGGATTCCGTCACTTTAAACACTAATTCGGATTTACGATTTGACGATTTACGATTTACGATTGAAGTTACATCGTAAGTCTGAATCTCAAATTGTAAACAAGAGGAATATCAATCGTAAATCGTAAATAGTTAAATCGTAAATATTAATGGGATTATTCTCCTTTACACAAGAAATAGCGATGGACCTTGGCACAGCCAATACCATCATCACCACGAATGGCAAGATTGTGGTGGATGAGCCTTCGGTGGTGGCTTTGGACCGTCGTACCGATAAGATGATTGCCGTGGGTGACAAGGCAAAGATGATGCACGAAAAGACCCACGAAAACATACGTACCATCCGTCCGTTGCGCGACGGTGTGATTGCCGACTTCTATGCCTGCGAGCAGATGATACGCGGACTTATCAAGATGGTGAACAACCGTAACCGTCTCTTCTCTCCGTCACTCCGCATGGTAATCGGGGTTCCTTCGGGCAGTACCGAAGTGGAGCTGCGTGCCGTGCGCGACTCTGCCGAGCATGCCGGCGGGCGCGACGTTTATTTGATTTTCGAGCCGATGGCTGCTGCCATCGGTATCGGTATCGATGTAGAGGCTCCCGAAGGCAACATGATTGTTGACATAGGTGGTGGTTCTACGGAAATTGCCGTTATCTCTTTGGGAGGTATCGTAAGTAACAACTCCATCCGCATTGCCGGTGACGACTTGACTGCCGATATTCAGGAATACATGAGCCGCCAGCACAACGTGAAGGTCAGCGAGCGTATGGCTGAGCGTATTAAGATTAATGTGGGTGCTGCCTTGACGGAACTCGGTGAGGATGCTCCTGAAGACTATATCGTTCATGGTCCGAACCGCATCACGGCATTGCCCATGGAAGTGCCGGTATGCTATCAGGAAGTGGCGCATTGCTTGGAGAAGTCTATCTCTAAGATTGAGACAGCCATCTTGAGCGCATTGGAAAATACGCCTCCCGAATTGTATGCCGACATCGTTCACAACGGTATCTATCTTGCCGGTGGCGGTGCATTGCTTCGTGGACTGGATAAGCGTCTGACTGATAAAATAAACATACCGTTCCACATTGCGGAAGACCCCTTGCATGCCGTTGCCAAAGGTACGGGCGTGGCATTGAAGAACGTTGACCGCTTCTCATTCTTGATGCGGTAATGCGAAATTTATTAAACTTTCTCATTAAATATAATTACTGGTTCCTCTTTCTTCTGTTAGAGGTTGCCAGTTTTATTTTATTATTTCGCTTTAATCATTACCAGCAGAGTGTGTATTTCACCTCTGCCAATGGCGTGGCGGGGAAGGTTTATGAAATATCGGGTGGCATCACTTCCTATTTCCACTTGAAGACGGCCAACGAAGACCTGCTCGACCGCAACATGTGGCTGGAGCAGCGGCTTTCGTTTCTGGAAAATGTCTTGAAGGAGAAAGGATTGGACTCTGCCAGGTTGTACTGCATGGAACGGCTTGCTCCTACGGAGTATCAGATATTCAAGGCGAATGTCATAAAGAACAGCTTGAACAAGGCTGACAATTATATCACTTTAGACCGTGGAACAACAGAAGGTATCCGTCCTGAGATGGGAGTTGTAGATGCCAATGGCGTGGTGGGTATTGTGTATAAGACCTCTCCCCATTACTCGTTGGTCATTCCGTTGCTGAACAGCAAGTCGAGCATCAGCTGTAAGATTGTGGGCAGTGATTATTTCGGTTATTTGAAGTGGGAGGGAGGTAATTCCCGTTTTGCCTATCTGAAGGATTTGCCCCGGCATGCCGAATTCAATCTGGGAGATACAGTAGTGACCAGCGGCTATTCCACCGTGTTTCCAGAAGGTGTCATGGTGGGGACGGTGGATGACATGTCTGACTCGCACGACGGGCTTTCGTATCTGTTGAAGATAAAGCTGGCTACGGACTTTGGAAAGGTGAGCAATGTGCGCGTCATTTCCCGCAACGGGCAGGATGAACAAAAGGCATTGGAATCGAGGGCAGACGAGAAGTGACTAAGAAATTAGGGATTAGGGGTTAAGGGTTAAGGATTAGGGATTAATCATCTTTATATCTTATAACTTATACACTCAATAACTTGTAACTCGTAACTTATAACTCATTAGCGTTGTTAATTAATTATCTGCATAAAATAGGATGGTTCATAGGCTTGGTACTGTTGCAGGTGCTGATATTGAACAATGTGCATATTGCAGGATATGCCACTCCATTTCTGTATATCTACTTGATACTGAAGTTTGAGTCGGACACTCCCCGCAATGCGTTGATGTTGTGGGCATTCTTTTTAGGGCTGGCTGTCGACGTCTTTTCCGACACACCGGGGATGAACGCTGCCGCTACGGTGTTGCTGGCTTTCTTGCGCCCCACTTTCCTGCGGCTGTTCGTGCCTCGTGACACGCTGGATACACTGGTTCCGGCCATCCGTACAATGGGGATTCTTCCTTTCCTGAAATATCTGGTTGTGAGTGTGCTGATACATCACGGCTTGTTGCTTACCCTCGAATTCTTCTCTTTTGCCCATATTGGTACGCTGTTGTTGAGAATTGCGGCAAGTACCCTGCTTACTGTGACCTGCATTATGGCTGTTGAGGGAATAAGAAAGAAAGGATAAAGGGATTAAGGATTAGGAATTGATGAAAGACTATACACTGGAAAAGCGGAAATATGTAATTGGAGCGGCGGCTATTGTCATCGTTCTTATTTACGTGTTCCGGCTGTTCGACCTGCAAATCATGACTGATGACTACAAGAAGAACGCGGACAGTAACGCTTTTCTGAACAAGATACAATATCCATCACGGGGGGCTATCTACGACCGTAACGGTAAGTTGCTCGTGTTTAACCAGCCTGCCTATGATATTACGTTTGTGCCTCGGGAGGTGACGCAGCTGGATACACTCGACCTTTGCAGTGCCTTGAACATTACCCGTGAGCAGTTTGACAAACGGATGAAGGACGTCAAGAACCGCTGGATGAACCCCGGTTATTCCAAATACACCCATCAGGTGTTCATGACGCAGCTTTCTGCCGAAGAGTGCGGTGTGTTTCAGGAGAAGCTGTTCAAATTTCCAGGTTTCTATATTCAGCGGCGTACTATCCGCCAATATACCTATAACTCTGCCGGCCATTTGCTGGGAGACATCGGCGAAGTGTCCAAGAAAGACATTGAGAACGATGACTATTATATTCGCGGAGACTATATAGGCAAGCAAGGCATCGAGAAATCCTATGAAAAGTATCTGCGTGGAGAGAAGGGGGTGGAGATTCTGCTTCGTGACGCTCACGGGCGCATCCAGGGACACTACATGGACGGACAGTTGGACCGTTCCTCCGTACCCGGCAAGAACCTGACACTAGGCATCGACATTGACCTCCAGATGTTGGGCGAACGGCTGCTTCAACACAAAATCGGTGCCATTGTGGCCATCGAACCGGCTACGGGTGAGATTCTGTGCATGGTTTCCTCGCCTACCTTTGACCCTCATCTGATGATAGGGCGCCAGCGGGGAAAGAACCACCGCCTGCTGCAGATGGACAAGCGGAAGCCTTTGTTGAACCGTGCCATCATGGGAGCTTATCCGCCGGGCTCCACCTTCAAGACGGCGCAGGCACTGACTTTCCTTCAGGAAGAGATTATCCACGAAGATTATCCGACTTTCCCTTGTGCGCATGGTTTCAATCATAAAGGCCTTCATGTGGGATGTCACGGACATGGTTCGCCTCTGTCGCTGATTCCTGCCATCGCTACCTCTTGTAATTCCTATTTCTGTTGGGGATTGTATCGCATGTTCGGTGATAAAAAATACGGTTCGCCGCAGAATGCCATTACCGTATGGAAAGACCACATGGTATCGCAGGGCTTCGGCTATCGGCTCGGTACCGACCTCCCCGGAGAACAGCGTGGACTGATACCGAATGCAAAGTTCTACGACAAGCCCTATCGGGGTTCGTGGAACGGTCTGACGGTGATTAGTATCTCCATCGGGCAGGGAGAGATTCTCGCCACCCCGTTGCAGATAGCCAATCTGGGTGCCACCATTGCCAACCGGGGGCATTTCATTACTCCGCACATCGTGAAGGAGATAGAAGACAATGAACTGGACAGCATCTATCGCAATCCCCGTTATCCCACCATCGACCGCGAATATTATGAAATGGTGGTGAAAGGCATGCGTGCCGCTGTAGACGGAAGTACGGGTAGCGCCACTTGCCGCATGGCGGGAGCCATCCTGCCGGGTGTGGAGGTCTGCGGAAAGACGGGCACGGCACAGAACCGCGGCAAGGACCATTCTGTCTTTATGGGCTTTGCCCCGATGGACAACCCTAAGATAGCCATTGCCGTCTATGTGGAGAACGGTGGTTTCGGTGCCACGTATGGCGTACCTATCGGTGCCATGATGATGGACCAGTATCTGCATGGAAAGCTGTCGCCCGAGAATGAGATACGGGCGGAATAATTCAGTAACCGGGTGATACTTTACGGAGATGAGGAGAGATGATGATTAGGGGTTAGGGATGAACGGTGAGTGACTTCAATAGTAAATAGTAAAATTGTAAATAAATTGGTGACGAGGAGAGATAGCATATGGAAATCATTGGACTGGGTGACGATTGTCGTTTACCTGCTGCTGATTGTATTCGGCTGGTTCAGTGTTTGTGGAGCAAGTTATGATTATGGTGACCGTGACTTTCTGGACTTCTCTACGCGTGCCGGCAAGCAGTTTGTCTGGATTATATGTTCCTTCGGGTTGGGGTTTGTGCTGCTGATGCTGGACGATTCCCTCTATGACATGTTCTCCTACCTTATATATATAGGGCTGATGCTGTTGCTGATTGTCACGATATTCATTGCGCCCGACACGAAAGGGTCGCGGTCGTGGCTCATCCTGGGGCCGGTCAGTTTGCAGCCGGCGGAGTTTGCCAAGTTTGCCACGGCGCTGGCGCTTGCCAAGTATATGAGCGCCTACTCGTTTACGATGAAGAATTGGAAAAGCTCCCTTATGTTGGCTTTCCTGATTCTCTTCCCCATGTTGCTGATTATCCTACAGCGGGAGACGGGTTCGGCATTGGTGTACTCTGCATTTTTCCTGATGCTTTATCGGGAGGGAATGCCGGGCGTGGTACTGTTCTCGGGTATATGTGCAGTGGCCTACTTTGTGGTGGGCATCCGTTTTGATGCGGTGATGATTGCCGATACACCGACGCCTATCGGAGAATTTGCCGTGCTGCTGATGGTACTGCTCTTTGCCGGAGGCATGGTGTGGGTCTATAAAAAGCGCTGGGAGCCCACGCGGAATATTATCGGCGGTTCGCTGGGAGTGCTGCTCGTGGCTTATCTGATTTCGGAATACGTGGTACCCTTCAACTTGGTGTGGGTGCAGTGGGGGCTTTGTGCACTTGTTGTCGGGTATCTTGTCTTTCTTTCTTTAAGCGAGCGCCATTTATCTTATTTTCTGATTGGGCTGTTTGCTTTGGGTTCGATAGGTTTCCTCTACTCCAGCGACTACTTCTTCAATAAAGTGCTGGAGCCCCATCAACAGATACGTATCAAGGTGGTGCTCGGTATGGAAGAGGACCTTGCTGGTGCCGGCTATAACGTGAACCAGTCGAAGATAGCCATCGGTTCCGGGGGGCTGACCGGCAAAGGTTTCTTGAACGGTACGCAGACAAAGCTGAAGTATGTGCCGGAGCAAGATACGGACTTCATTTTTTGCACCGTGGGTGAGGAGGAAGGATTCGTAGGGTCTACGGCTGTACTGTTACTGTTCCTTATTCTTATTTTACGGCTGATTGTCGTGGCCGAGCGGCAGCAATCTCCCTTTGGCCGGGTGTATGGTTATTCTGTGCTTAGTATATTCTTGTTCCATCTATTCATCAATATAGGCATGGTGCTGGGGCTGACCCCCGTCATCGGTATCCCGTTGCCTTTCTTCAGTTACGGAGGTTCTTCTCTCTGGGGATTCACAATCTTGCTGTTTATCTTTCTGCGGATTGATGCGGGACGTAATCGCCGAATTTAGTTGTGACCGTTTCCTTGTGGGACATGCGAATGGACTTGATTATCATTACATTGCATTTACACATTGTTGACATCGTAATGTAAAGGCTGTTACACCGCATTGTAACGTCCTTTACGCCGCATTGTAACGTCCTTTACGCTGTATTGTAACGCCTTTTACATGCTGGTGTAACGGCCGTTACATTCTGGCGTAAAAGGCGTAACGCTATGAGGTAAGAGGGCAAGTTATGATACCCCGCCCGTTTCCGCTTCAAGGAGACGTGAGTGGGAGACTGAGATGGTTGTTAGAAGAAGGTGATAAAGAACAATAGGGAGTTCCTATCTCTTCAGTTTGATGCCGATGTCATTGATTCCTTGCAGCCTTTCGTCCGGTAGCGTATAGGCCACTTTAAAGAGGTAGGTGCCGGGTTTGCCGATTTGAACGCTTCCTGCGGAGACGGCAGTCTGATAGAGACCTCCCCAGCCGTCACCTTTCCAGATCCCTTCTTTGTCCGCCAGGATTAGCTGTATGGTGTCTGCGGGTGAAGGGATGGAATCTGCGGTGGTGTAGCAGATGGATAGAGGTAGATTCTGATAGGGGTAGTTGCTTCGGTTACGAACTTCCAAAGACAGTTTGTAGTAGGTCAGTGAGTCGGTGACCTTCACGTCGAAAGAGAGCGTGTCTTCGCGCAGCCAGCCTTCGGTGGGAAGGGATTGGAAGGAATGGTATACAGTCTGTTTGTCGCAAGCGCTCAGCAGGCTTGCGACAAACAGTAGTATGATACCTTTCAGGCAGAGATTCCTATTCTTGAGCCGGTTTGTCATTTTGGGCAGGTCTTTCACCTTGAGGTTTGGGCTTATTGTTACGGGGCGGACGACGGTTGTTATTGTTCCGTTGTTGACGTTCGCCTTGTTGCTGTTCACCTTGTTTGGGTGCTTGCCGGTCTTGTTTCTGTCTCGGTTGCCGGTCTTGCCTGGATTGTTCTCTCTGGTTGTTGGATTGCGGAGCACCCTGCTGCTCACCTCCTTGCGGACGACCGTTTCCACTCTTTTTCTTTCTCTTGTTACGGCTGGGGTTTTTGTTT
>ENA-OPJW01000477-OPJW01000477.1-human-gut-metagenome-genome-assembly--contig:-NODE-477-length-9337-cov-1.603426_pt1 | contig 9337 bp, 8 predicted proteins | sample MGYA00241776_ERZ501677 | MGnify/ENA primary metagenome ERZ501677 (study PRJEB25962, sample SAMEA2042298) | human gut metagenome | biome: human gut; feature: human-associated habitat; material: faeces...
CTTACGCCGAGCCAGCTCCCCTGCAGGGGAGCTTAAATAGTTTTTGCGACAAATCCGATTTGTCTCTCAGTATCCCCACATCGCGGCAAAACAAAACAGCCGCAGCAAAACAAATCGCTGCGGCTTGACTTTATATATTTTTTTACTCGCTGATTTTTCTGACTGTCTCCATGACATAGTCGCCGAATTCGCTGCAGGTGCAGCCGTCCTCGCGGCCTGTGATTTTGAGCTTCTTGTCCTCGTACATGCAGATGTCAAGCGCTCTTTCGAGCAGATCGGCCTTCTCCTGCTCGCCGATGTGGGAGAGGAGCATCACGCTTGCTCTGAGCATCGAGCAGGGGTCGGCGTACTGCGCTCTGCCCTCGCGAACCATTCTCGGAGCCGAGCCATGGATAGCCTCGAACATCGCGTAACGCTTGCCGATGTTTGCGCTGCCGGCTGTGCCGACGCCGCCCTGGAACTCAGCTGCCTCGTCGGTGATGATGTCGCCGTAGAGGTTCGGGAGAATGAAGACTTTGAAGTCGCGGCGGCGCTTCTCGTCGATGAGCTTCGCCGTGGTGATGTCGATGTACCACTCGTCGGTCACGATGTCAGGATATTCTTCGCCGACCTTCTTGCAGAGGTTGAGGAACTTGCCGTCCGTGGTCTTGATGACATTTGCCTTTGTGATTATCGAAACGCGGCCCTTGTTGTTGCGGCGCGCGTAGTCATATGCGAGTCTTGCTATTCTGTCGCAGCCCTCGGAGGTCGTCACGACGAAGTCGAGCGCGAGATCGTCGGTAACATTGACTCCCATCGAGCCGACGGCATATGCGCCCTCGGTGTTCTCGCGGAAGAAAGTCCAGTCAATGCCCTGCTCGGGAACCTTGACGGGGCGGAGGTTCGCAAACAGATCGAGAGCTTTTCTCATCGCAACGTTTGCGCTCTCGATGTTCGGCCACGGATCGCCCGCCTGCGGGGTAGTGGTCGGACCCTTGAGGATAACGTGGCAGCTCTTGAGCTCTTCGAGCACGTCGTCGGGGATAGCCTTGTTCGCCTTGACGCGGTTTTCGATGGTCAGTCCGTCGATGACCTTGAATTCAATCTTGCCCGCCTTAACTTTATCGTCGAGCAGATATTCGAGAACTCTTGCGGATTCCTTGGTGATGACCGGACCGATGCCGTCGCCGCCGCAGACGCCGATGATGATCTTGTCGAGCGACTTGAAGTCGATGAAATCGCCCTGAGCCTTTATTTTGTCCGAACGGTCGCTCTGAGCGCGGATGAGAGCCTCAAATTTTTCGACGGCGTTCTTGACCTGTGCCTCTGTCATGTTTATCTTCCTCTCTTATTTGTGTGATTCTCTTGTGTAGTTGAGCAGACCGCCTGCGAGGATTATGTCCTTCTGCCTGCCGGAGAAGCTGTAGCAGAGCTTGTAGCTCTCGCCCTTTGTCTCATTCTTGAGAACAGCCTCGCCACCGTTTTCAATGGTCTCTCTGATGCCGTCGAGCGCGAGCTTGTCGCCCTTCTCGATGCGGTCATAGTCGGCGGGGTCGGCGAAGGTGAACGGCACGATGCCGGCGTTTATGAGGTTCGCCTGATGTATGCGCGCAAAGGACTTTGTGATAACGCTCTTTATGCCGAGATACAGCGGAACAAGAGCCGCGTGCTCTCTCGAAGAGCCCTGACCGTAGTTGCTGCCGCCGATGATGATTCCCTTGCCTGCCTGCTTGCAGTGCTCGGCAAAGTTCTCGTCGCACTGCTTGAAGCAGAAGTTCGACAGGAACGGTACGTTCGAGCGGTAGGGGAGAATCTTTGCACCTGCGGGCATGATGTGGTCGGTCGTGATGTTGTCGCCGACCTTGAGAACGACTTCGGCCTCGATGCTCTCGGGCAGTGCGTCGCCGTTGGGGACGGGCTTGATGTTCGGGCCGTAGACTATCTCAAGATTCTTGGCCTCTTCCGGAGAAGCGGGCTTGTCGATGAGATTGTCGTTTATTTCAAAGTGGTCGGGCATTGTGATGTGCGGCGCCTCGCCGAGGGTTCTCGGGTCGGTCAGCACGCCTGTGAGAGCGGAAGCCGCGGCGACCTCGGGGCTGACGAGATAAACGCCCGCGTCGGCAGTGCCGGAGCGTCCCTCAAAGTTGCGGTTGAAGGTGCGCAGGGAGACAGCGCCCGAGTTCGGGGACTGACCCATGCCGATGCACGGACCGCACGCGCACTCAAGCAGTCTTGCGCCCGCGCCGAGGATGTCGGAGAGTGCGCCGTCCTCGGAGAGCATTCTGAGAACCTGCATCGAGCCGGGGGAGATAGTGAGGCTGACACTCGGGGCGACGCGCTTGCCCTTGAGGATAGCCGCCACCTTGAGCATATCGTAGAGCGAGGAGTTCGTGCAGGAGCCGATGCAGACCTGGTCGATCTTTATCTCGCCTATTTCTGAAACTTTCTTTACATTGTCGGGCATATGGGGCATTGCCGCGAGGGGCTCGAGGGTGCTGAGATCTATGTCGATAACCTCGTCATAGACTGCATCGTCGTCCGCCTTGACCTCGACCCAATCCTGCTCTCTGCCCTGAGCGGCGAGGAAAGCCTTCGTCACTTCGTCGGAGGGGAAAACAGAGGTCGTTGCGCCGAGCTCCGTGCCCATGTTGGTTATAGTTGCGCGCTCGGGGACGGAAAGAGTCTTGACTCCGTCTCCGCCGTATTCGATTATCTTGCCCACGCCGCCCTTGACGGACATGATGCGAAGAACTTCGAGGATTATATCCTTTGCGCTGACCCACGGTGAAAGCGCACCGTGCAGGTTTATGCGCGTCATCTTGGGCATAGTTATGTAGTATGCGCCGCCGCCCATCGCAACCGCGACGTCGAGTCCGCCCGCGCCGAACGAGAGCATACCGATGCCGCCGCCGGTCGGGGTGTGGCTGTCCGAGCCGATGAGCGTCTTGCCGGGGATGCCGAAGCGCTCAAGATGCACCTGATGGCAGATGCCGTTGCCGGGGCGTGAAAAAAGCAGTCCTCTCTTTTTCGCGGCGCTCCTGATGAATCTGTGATCGTCCGCGTTTTCAAAGCCGGTCTGCAAAGTGTTGTGGTCAATGTATGCGACCGAAAGCTCGGTCTTTACTCTCTCAACTCCCATAGCCTCGAATTCAAGGTATGCCATGGTGCCTGTGGCGTCCTGAGTGAGAGTCTGATCGATTCTCAGACCGATCTCGCTGCCAACGGTCATGTCGCCGCTGAGCAGGTGGCTTTTTATAAGCTTTTGTGCAATAGTGCTGCCCACTTGTATCCCTCCGTATAAAAATAAAATTACCTTTAAATTTTATTGCAATCCGCGGATTTTGTCAAGGTGCGCCGCGCCAAATATATACCTGTATATATTACATTTTATAGGGGAAATTGATATATGACGATTTTTTATGTTGCCCGAAAGCTTTCTGCGTGGTATAATTAAATGTAATCTGCCGCAGTGCGCTGTGCTATGGCTGAATTATCGAAAGTTATTCGGGCATACTGTTTGTCGGGAGTGAATTCGATGAACAGAAAAAAGCACGAAGAACAAAAAGACGGCATATTGGAGCCCGTCGCGCCGACCCCGAGCGTCAGCGAGGAGGACGGAGATTCGTCCGACAGCGCGGACAGAGAGCTTCGACAGATAGTCGAAACAGGCTCGATAACCGTTGACAAGCGCGGGCATTATATCCACTGCCTGACAGTTATCGGTCAGATAGAGGGTCACTATGTCCTGCCGGCGCAGAACAAAACCACAAAATACGAGCATGTCATTCCTCAGCTCGTCGCGATAGAAGAGAGCCGCGATATCGAAGGCTTGCTCATAATCCTCAACACCGTCGGCGGCGATATTGAAGCCGGACTCGCGATAGCGGAGCTTATAGCCGGAATGAAAACGCCGACCGTGTCCCTCGTCCTCGGCGGCGGACATTCGATAGGCGTGCCGCTCGCGGCTTCGAGCGCGTATTCGTTTATCGCGCCGAGCGCCACCATGACTGTCCACCCGGTCAGAATGACGGGACTTGTCCTGGGCGTGCCGCAGACTATGTCCTATTTTGAGCAGATGCAGGAGCGTATAGTCAGATTCGTCGCCGATAATTCGCGCATCTCCGCCGACCGCTTCCGTTCGCTTATGCTCGCAACCGGTCAGCTCGTTATGGATGTCGGCACTGTGCTCGACGGCGAGGCGGCGGTCAAAGAGGGGCTTATAGATTCTCTCGGTTCTCTCTCCGATGCCCTCGATAAGCTCTGCGATATGATCGAGGAGCAGAGTGAAAAGAAAGGGGAGAACGGGTGATGCTCTACACAGTTGTTTCTCCCGCCGAGATTTTTATGCAGCCGCCCGCGGATATCTGCGAGCATCAGACTCCGTTTGGCTGCGTGATGTGTTCAAGGACAGAAAAAGGCGAGGTCGTTGAAAGACTTGTGACGACCGATCCGTTTGAATATCTGAAACCGTGTTATTCACCCGGCACTTTATATTCCGCCGGAAAAATGGAAAAGGGGTAATATATCATGGAAATACTCAAGGCAATATTGCTCGGCTTTCTGCAGGGCGTGACCGAATTCCTGCCCATCTCATCGAGCGGGCATCTCTCGGTCTTTCAGCACTTCTTCGGCAATGTCGGCGGCACAAGCTCGCTGCTGTTCACGGTGCTGTTACATATGGGCACTCTGATAGCCGTGTTCGTCGTTTATTACAAGACCATATGGGGTCTCATCGTTGAATTTTTCAGCACTATAAAAGATATCTTCACCGGCAAGTTCAAGTGGAGCGAGATGAACGAGAACAGACGTATGCTCTTCATGTTCGTTATCTCCTGCGTGCCTCTGCTGTTCCTGCTCATTCCCGTCGGCGGCGACAGACGCATCATGGATGTTCTCGGCGGTCTTGCCGATGACAATGATATATTGGTCGAGGGAGTCTGCTTCCTCTTCACCGCAGCTCTCCTGCTCGTCGGCTCATGGCGCGCAAAGAAGGTCAAGGCTCGTCCCCAGATAGGCGCGAAATCCGCGCTTGCCGTCGGCGTGGCTCAGGCTTTCGCCGCCGGATTCCCCGGCATCTCGCGCTCCGGCTCGACCATCTCGACCGGTATGATTTGCGGCGTTTCAAAAGAGTATATGGTTCGCTATTCGTTTATCCTCGGCATACCGGCTATCCTTGCCGCCAATGTCATGGAGATAAAGGACGCCATAGCCCTCGGCGAGCAGATAGATATCCTGCCCGTTATTATAGGCGTTGTCACCGCCGCCGTCGTCGGCTTTGCCGCGATAAAGGCTCTCGAGTGGCTCGTCAAAATCGATAAGTTCAAAATTTTCGGTTACTACTGCCTTGTCCTCGGTGTTGTTGTTATCATCGCCGGCATAGTTGAAAAGGTCAGATAAGTTCGTTCAAATTTCTAAGGAGGGCCTTAATGGCTGCGAAAAAGACTGCGGCAAAGTCAACGGCCGCTAAGAAGAAAAAAACAACAACTACAATGCCAAAAAAAGCCCCGGCTTCAAAGCCTGCGGCTGCAAAAGAGCCTGTCGAGCAGACTCCCGAGCAGCAGTCCTCGCGCCGCCAGAAAGCGGCTATCGCGCTCATGGCTGTCGCGGCTCTGCTCATAGCCATGGCGTTTATCGAGGGCGAGAGCGCGTGGCGCGCCGTGCATAATTTTATGTTCGGCGTGTTCGGCACGTGTACATATATCTGGCCTGTCATGCTCATTTATGTCTCGGTCATGCTCGCCATGAACAAGACGTTCGGCTCGATATCGTCGAATCTTATCGGCGTCGGGATATCAATATTGCTGCTGTGCTCGGCGATACATATTTTCTCGAACCCGCCGGAATATTTTTCGCTCATGACCCTCGGCGATCAGATAAAGACCGCGTGGAGGGATTATGACACATTCCCGAGTGCAGGCGCGCTCGGTGCGCTCGTCGGCGGACTGCTTGCCAAAATGGCGGGCAAGGTCGGCGCGGCGATAATAAATATTATCCTGCTGATAGTCAGCATAATGTTCCTCACGGGACTCACTCTGTCCCGCCTCGGTACATCTATCGCCAAGCCCATAAAGCGCATGAGCGAGGATACCAACGAACGCCTTGAGCGCGGAGCTCAGCGCGTCAGAGATGAGCAGGAGAGAGCGCCGTCGAGAGACAAGCGCAGGGAGAAAAAAGCGGAGGAGCCCTATGTTAGCCCCCGCCCGTTCCCCGTGCCGCCTCTGCCGACCGAGAGCGCGAAAGACGAGCTTGAAATGCTCGATATAAGCAAGAAGCCCGCCGAGCCGGAGAAGCCGAAGAGGAAAGAGACGGAGCTCCCGCCCGTCAAAGAGCCTGATCCCGTGCCCGACGTGCCGGATGAGGATGAGGAAGAGCCTGTTATCGAGAGTCAGCCGACTTATCGCAAGCCGCCGATAACCTGCCTCAAAGAGCCCATCCATGACGGCAACGATAATTTCTCCGATGAGCTCAAATCCAACGCACAGAAGCTGCTCGACACGCTCGAAAGCTTCAACGTCCACGCAAAGATAACTGAGATAAGCCGCGGACCGTCCGTCACAAGATATGAGCTTCAGCCGGACGCGGGCGTCAGAATAAATAAGATAACAAACCTTGCGGATGATATCGCCCTGCGCCTTGCCGCGTCGGGAATAAGAATCGAAGCACCCATTCCGAACAAGGCGGCGATAGGCATCGAGGTGCCCAACAAGCTGCGCTCGATGGTTTATATGCGTGAGATAATCGAAACTCCGCAGTTCAAGAACGCTCAGAGCAAGCTCAATGTCGTCCTCGGCAAGGATATCGCGGGCAACGCCGTCTGCGCAGACCTCGCGAAGATGCCGCATCTGCTCATAGCGGGTACTACGGGTTCCGGTAAATCCGTGTGCCTGAACACAATGATAGTCAGCATTCTCTATAACGCGACCCCCGACGAAGTGAAGCTTCTGATGATTGACCCCAAGCAGGTCGAGTTCACGGTCTATAACGGCATCGCGCATCTCGCCGTGCCCGTCGTGTCCGATCCGCGCAAGGCTTCGGGCGCTCTCACATGGGCGGTCAACGAGATGGAGAACAGATATAAGATACTCTCCGAGAAGAATGTCCGCGATATAAGAGGATATAACAAATTAGCCGAGCGCGATAAGTCGCTGCGCCCGATGCATCAGATAGTCATTTTCATCGATGAGCTTGCCGATCTTATGATGGTCGCGCCCAATGAAGTCGAGGATGCGATATGCCGCCTCGCTCAGAAAGCGCGTGCCGCAGGTATGCACCTTGTCATAGCGACTCAGCGCCCCTCCGTCGATGTTATCACAGGTATTATCAAAGCGAATATCCCCAGCAGAATTGCGCTCTCTGTTTCTTCGTCGGTCGATTCGAGAACGATACTCGATATGTCCGGCGCGGAGAAGCTTATCGGCAACGGCGATATGCTCTTCAGCCCCATCGGCGCAAACAAGCCGACCCGTATCCAGGGCTGCTTCATCTCCGACGAAGAGGTCGAGGATGTTGCCGACTTCATCAAGCATAACGCCGAGGCGGAGTACGATGAGGGCATTATGGACGAGATAAACAGGCAGGCGGCAATAGCCGGTTCGACTAAGAAGAACAGCGCCGCAGGCGGCGATGACGGCGAAGAGCCGGGCGATGAGATGTTCCCGAACGCCGTCGAGGTCGTGCTCGATGCCAAAATGGCTTCAACAACTCTTCTCCAGCGCAAATTGAAGCTCGGTTATGCCCGCGCCGCAAGGCTCATGGACGAACTCGAGAGCAAGGGCATCATCGGACCGTTTGAGGGCAGCAAGCCCCGCCAGGTGCTTATAACCAAACAGCAGTGGATGGAAAAATGCGCCCTGTCGGATGCTCCCGCAGATGACGAGACCTGATCGGAGGAAATATGGCAAATCAGAGAAAAAGCGGTTCCGCCGCACAGAACAAGCGCACGAAGATAATCGTCACCGCAGTCGTGATAGCCGTCGCGCTGCTGATAACCTTCGCGCCCTATATGAATCTCCCGTTCGATATCCCCACATGGGGCGAGCTGCTCTCGGGCAATGAGCAGACGATACAGAGCGGCGACGCACTCAGCCAGCCGTTCACTGTCCATGTTATAGATGTCGGTCAGGGCGACAGCATCTTAGTCAAGAGCGGCGACCATGCCATGCTTATAGATGCAGGCGAGCGCGGCAACGACCAGACGATACTTGATTATCTCAAGGCGAACTCCGTCGAAAAGCTTGATTACATAGTCGCCACCCATCCTCATTCCGACCATATCGGCAGTATGCCCAAGGTCATCGAGGGGATAAAGGTCGATAATATTATCATGCCGAAGCTCCCGAACTCCCTTGTGCCCACAACTTCGATATATCAAAAGCTCATAAAGGCTATTAAAGCGTCCGGAGCTAAAGTTATCTCCGCAAAGGTCGGCGATACCTACACCCTCGGCGACGCAAAGATAACTATAGTCGGACCCGTCGGCACGCCTGAGGATCTCAACAATGCCTCTGTAGTGATGAAGGTTGTCTACGGCAAGAATTCGTTCCTCTTCACGGGCGATGCCGAAGAGAAGAGCGAGAAAAAGATTCTCGCAAACGGCGCGGATATCAAAGCCGATGTTCTGAAGCTCGGCCACCACGGCAGCAGCACATCGACGAGCGAAGAGTTCCTCAAAGTCGTTTCTCCGTCACTTGCGCTCATCTCCTGCGGCAAGGATAACGACTACGGTCACCCGCACAAGGAGACTATAGAAAAGCTTGAGAAATACAATATTCCGTATGAGCGCACGGATATAAAAGGCACGATAGTTGTCGGCTCGGACGGCGAGCATCTTTCAACGGCTTTCCCGGATAACAAGACCGCTGAGAAGTAAAAAAGGAGGCGGAATAATGGAATATTACGCCATCGACCGTATCGAAGGAAACTACGCAGTCTGCGAAAAAGACGGCGAAACAATGGTCAATATCAGCCGCGCTCTGCTCCCCGACGGAGCGGGCGAGGGCAATGTCCTGCGCCGCCTGCCGGACGGCTCGTTCGTGCTCGACCGCGAGGAAGAAGAACGCCGCCGCAAAGCAGCTCTCGAACTCATGGACGGTCTGTTTGATGAATAATTTCCCCATTGATTTTTGGCGGGGTGCTTATAGAATATAAAAACGATCTATGGCTCATAGGTCGTTTTTTGTTGCCGCAAGGTGTATAAAAGTGCGTCGCTTATCAATTCGGCAAACTTGGATTTATCTATCACTTGAGTCATAGCAGAGTAAAGACAAGCGACTCAGCTAAATTTTATAATCATACATTCAATAGCCGCGCCGCAGTGTTTGAAAGCTTTCTTAGGAGAGCGAGGGAACGGCTTGCGCAG
>ENA-OPJW01000478-OPJW01000478.1-human-gut-metagenome-genome-assembly--contig:-NODE-478-length-9326-cov-1.934419_pt1 | contig 9326 bp, 8 predicted proteins | sample MGYA00241776_ERZ501677 | MGnify/ENA primary metagenome ERZ501677 (study PRJEB25962, sample SAMEA2042298) | human gut metagenome | biome: human gut; feature: human-associated habitat; material: faeces...
CGCTATACCTACAATAATGCAGGCAGCAGTGCACAGGATGACAATCCAAAGGTGCGTGCAGCAGGCAATTTCATCAGCAACGGCTACTACAATGAGGCACTGAAGGTGCTTGAGGAGGTACCTTTTGCTGAGAGACGCGGAAGGTGGTACTACTACAGTGCTGTCGCAAACCAAAAGCTCGGAAACACAGCGACAGCCATAGAACACATACAGCGAGCTGTGTCGCTTGAGCCAAACAACATGCAGTACCGCCAGTTTATGCAGATAATTGAAAATGGTGGCTCGTGGTATTCGGATATGGGAGACATATACGGACGCCCTAGTGGCAGGGGCAGCGAGTGCTGCAGTCTGCTAGCCACATTCCTTTGCTGGCAGATGTTCTGCTGCTAGATGTCAAGCTTTTCTGATGTTACAGATGGAAATTCATGCAAGTTATTGTGCTGGTTATTTGCAGAACGATGGACTGGTATATTAATCTGTGCAATTATTCTGAATAGTTACCTGAAAAATAAAAGATGCGGTCATACGACCGCATTTTTTATTTATGGACATGAGTAACTATTCAGATCCACACATATATGAGCAAAATCAGCTGCGCAGCAATGGCTGTATTATTCCATAGAATCCGGAATACCATCATGATCCAAATCTGCCATGTCTGCTCCGTGTGCACCGATATCCACAGTGTTTAAGGTGCGTCTTTTAAGTCTTGCGGCTTCAGACTGCTTTAGCAGATAGTTCTTTATCTCGCGTGAGTGCTTTACGTGAACGAGCTTAAGCTCAGGGTTTGTAACGTCGCCTGTGTAGCAGACTATGGTGCCGAGCTTAAAAATGCGCTCCATCAGTGATGTGGTAAGCTTTACATCAGCTACCTTATACATGTAGCAGTCATCCTCTGTGGTGCTTAAGAGTCCGGACTCTACAGTGATAAAGGACGGTGTGACGGTATATTTTGTGAAAGTCCACGGCAGACCGAGAAACAGCAGTCTCTTTCTTTCCTTAAAGATTACGGCATCGTCATCATCGATTGCGCCGGCTGTGGTGTTTTTGATTTGTGATTCATTTACAGACATATTATTCTCCTTTTTGATGTTGAAATTGTCGTAATTGTATGAAAACTTCAATACAATTGCTAAACGTTCAGAACAGTTATATTCTGTCATATATTTTACAACAAAAAAGTGTAAAAGCCAACTTGAATATTGCGCTAAGTTATTATATGATAGAAAAAATGTAATAAAAATTGTTACGCGAAAAAGAATGGAGGCAAATTATGCGTCACTTAATGAGTCCGTTGGATTTTTCTGTAGAAGAGTTGGACAAGCTTCTGGATCTTGCAAATGATATAGAGGCTCATCCTGAGAAATATGCACACAAGTGCGATGGAAAGAAGCTTGCAACCTGTTTTTACGAGCCAAGCACAAGAACCAGGCTTAGCTTTGAGGCTGCCATGCTTAATTTGGGAGGCTCGGTGTTAGGTTTCCACAGTGCTGATTCGTCATCTGCGTCAAAGGGCGAGAGCGTTTCAGATACTATCAGGGTTATTTCCTGCTATGCGGATATCTGTGCCATGCGTCATCCTAAGGAGGGTGCACCGCTTGTGGCTTCAGAGAAATCGCGTATCCCTGTAATCAATGCAGGCGATGGAGGTCATCAGCATCCTACCCAGACACTTGCTGATCTCCTTACAATCCGTTCCATCAAGGGCAGATTGAATAATATCACAATCGGCTTTTGCGGAGATTTAAAGTTTGGACGTACAGTGCATTCACTGATCAATGCACTTATCAGATATGACAATGTGAGGATTGTGCTTATCTCGCCTGAGGAGCTTAAGGTGCCTGACTATGTGCGCGATGATGTGCTTCGTGCCAACAATATCGAGTTCAAGGAGGTAGAAAAGCTCGAGGATGCCATGGGAGAGCTTGATGTGCTCTACATGACACGTGTCCAGAAGGAGCGTTTCTTCAATGAGGAGGACTATGTGCGTCTGAAGGATTTCTACATTCTGACAAAGGAGAAGATGGAGCTTGCAAAGGATGATATGATTGTACTTCATCCGCTCCCACGTGTGAATGAGATTTCTGTTGATGTGGATGATGACCCGAGAGCATGCTATTTCAGGCAGGCACAGTATGCGGTTTACGTGCGTATGGCGCTTATTCTGACATTGCTTGGACTGGCTGAGGACTAAAGGAGGATAATATGCTGAATATAAGTGGAATACATGAGGGCTTTGTGCTCGATCATATCAAGGCAGGTATGAGTCTTCAGATTTACAGGGATTTAAAGCTTGACAAGCTCGACTGCACAGTTGCAATCATAAAGAATGCAAAGAGCAGCAAGATGGGCAAGAAGGATATTATCAAGGTAGAGTGTCCGATAGAGTCATTAGACCTTGATATCCTTGGATTTATCGACCACAATATCACTGTAAATGTGATAAAGGGTGACAAGATTGTGGACAAGATGGAGCTTAAGCTGCCTCATCAGGTGAAAAATGTCATCAAGTGCAAAAACCCAAGATGCATCACTTCAATTGAGCAGGAGCTTGACCAGATTTTCGTGCTTTCCGATGAGAAAAACGAAATCTACCGCTGCAAGTACTGCGAGGAGAAATACGAAGGAGTTAAATAGTATCAGTTATGTATGCCAACGTGATTGTGGATATATCCCACGAAAAACTGGATAAGACATTTCAGTACAGCATCCCGGATGAGATTTTATGCGACATCCGTCCGGGTGTGTGCGTGGATATTCCATTTGGCAGCCGCACTATCACAGGCTATGTGATTGAGGTCACGGATAAGCCTGAGTACGACCCGGCAAGGACAAAGCCTCTTATCGGGATAAAGGCAGACTCTGTGGCTGTGGAGGCAAAGCTCATCGCACTTGCGGCATGGATACGGCGCAATTACGGCTCTACCATGAATCAGGCGCTTAAGACTGTTATACCTGTAAAGAAGCAGGCTAAGGAGCAGGTGAGCCGCAGTATTGCACTGAAAATAGACAAGGTAAAGGCAAGGGCGCAGCTTGCGCTTTGCGAGGCAAAAAGACAAAAGGCAAAGGCAAGGCTGTTTCGTGCGCTGATCGATGCTGATGATGGGGCGCGCCTTGAGTATTCCTTTGTGACAGGCAAGCTGTCGGTGTCGGCTGCCACTATAAGAGCGCTTGAGCAGGGCGGCTTTATCGAGGTCATCACACAGAGCGGCTACAGAAATCCTGTGGAGCATATGAGTGTTGACACCTATGATAAGGTGCTGAATGCCGCGCAGCAGAGTGTGGTTGATGCGATAGAAGGCGACATTGCCGCTGGCCTTAGAAATACTTATCTGATTAAGGGCGTTACCGGAAGTGGCAAGACAGAGGTGTACATGGAGCTTATAGCACACTGTATACAGTCCGGGCGTCAGGCGATTGTGCTGATTCCCGAGATTGCCCTCACTTATCAGACCGTGATGCGTTTTTTTGCAAGATTTGGGAACAGGGTTTCGATAATCAATTCAAGACTTTCAAATGGTGAGCGTTATGACCAGTTTGAGAGAGCTAAGAATGGTGATATTGACATCATGATTGGCCCGCGGTCGGCGCTGTTCACACCTTTTTCAAATTTAGGACTTATCATAATAGATGAAGAGCACGAGAATTCATACAAGAGCGAGTCGGTGCCGCGCTATCATGCCAGGGAGGTGGCGATAGAGTACGCGCGCATGTCCGATGCTATTGTGGTACTTGGCTCTGCAACACCGTCGGTGGATAGCTATTACAAGGCAAAGACAGGCGTTTACAGGCTTTTGGAGCTGGATAAGCGTGTGGACGACAGACCTCTTCCAAAGTGTGAGGTTGTCGATTTGAGGCAGGAGCTTCGTGAGGGAAACCGCTCGATTCTTTCCACCAGGCTTCAGGAGCTTATGGAGGAGCGGCTTCTAAATGGCCAGCAGACCATGCTTTTTTTAAATAGAAGGGGCAAATCGGCATTTATGTCGTGCAGAGCGTGCGGTTTTGTGGTAAAATGTCCTCATTGCGATGTATCACTCAGTGAACATAGCGGCGGAGTGATGGTCTGTCACTACTGCGGCTACAGACAGCCGGTGCCTAAGGTGTGTCCGAGCTGTGGCTCGAAGTACATCAGCGGCTTTAAGGCAGGCACGCAGAAGATAGAGGCGATAGTGGCAAAGCGTTTTCCGCAGGCGCGTATACTGCGCATGGATTATGACACCACGAGGGCGAAGGATGCGTATGAGAAGATTCTGCAGGCATTTTCCAATCATGAGGCCGATATACTTATCGGTACGCAGATGATTGTAAAGGGGCATGATTTTTCAAATGTCACGCTGGTTGGTGTGCTGGCGGCGGATATGTCACTGCATGTGAATGATTTTCATGCGGCGGAGCGCACCTTTGCTCTGCTGACCCAGGCGGCAGGGCGCGCCGGCAGAGGAAAGCTGCCCGGCAATGTGGTTATCCAGACCTACGACCCTGACCACTATGCCATACGGACTGCCAAAGAGCAGGATTATGAGGCTTTTTACGATAAGGAGATAGAGTACAGGAGGCTTATGCATTATCCACCTGTATGGAATATGCTTTTAGTCCATGTCACATTACCTGATGAGAGTGAGTGCGGCAGCATGTCACAGCGAGTGTACGATATAGCGTCGCAGATGATATCGCATGCATATGAAAATCAGAGCCCGGATGATAGGCATCTGATTCAGCTCATCGGTCCTGCGGATGCGACAATCGCCAAGGTAAATGACATATACCGCAAGGTGATTTACATGAAGACATCTGACTATGCGGCGCTCATTTCCATAAAGGATGGCATAGAGCAGGCTGTGAAAGCTGATACGGCAATGAAAAATGCTAATATCTCATTTGATTTCAATCCGATGAGTGGATTTTGATAGATATAGAAGGAGGCAATTATGGCACTTAGAACTATTAGAGTGGAGGGAGACCCTGTACTTGGCAAGGTCTGCAGAGAGGTTACGGAGGTGACTCCAAAGATAGTAACACTTATTGATGATATGCTTGAGACTATGTATGAGGCCAATGGTGTAGGACTTGCTGCACCACAGGTTGGCATATTAAAGAGGATCGTTGTTATCGATGTGGGCGAGGGTCCGATCGTGATGATTAATCCTGAAATTATCGAGTCTGACGGAGAGCAGACCGGCGATGAGGGCTGTCTTTCGATACCGGGAAAGGCCGGACAGGTAACACGCCCGAATCATGTAAAGGCCCGCTTCATGGGTGAGGATATGAATGAGTATGAGATAGAGGGAGAAGAGCTTTTGGCCAGATGTATCTGCCACGAGCTTGACCATCTCGACGGACATCTCTATGTGGAGAAGGTTGAGGGCGCACTTCACGATGTGACATATGAGGATACACAGGAGTAATCATTAGGATGACATTTGTTATCTGAGCTTGGAAAATATCTGGGAGGCAGTAAGATGAGAGTAATTTTCATGGGAACACCGGACTTTTCGGTGGGAACACTTGAGGCAATTATAGAGGCAGGGCACGAGGTGGCACTGGTTGTCACACAGCCCGACAAGCCAAAGGGCCGCGGCAAGACAATGCAGTATACACCGGTCAAGGAGTGTGCGCTTTCGCACGGTATTGAGGTATTCCAGCCGGTTAAAATAAGAGAGACTGCTAATATAGAGTATCTCAGAAAGTTTAATGCAGATATAATAATTGTGGTTGCTTTTGGACAGATTCTGTCAAAGAGTATTCTTGATATGCCTCGATACGGCTGTATCAATGTGCATGCTTCACTTCTGCCAAAGTACAGAGGTGCGGCTCCTATCCAGTGGGCTGTGATTAACGGTGACGAGTTTACAGGTGTCACTACCATGAGGATGGATGAGGGCGTCGATACCGGCGATATGATTGAAAAGAGTACAGTCAGACTCGCACCTGATGAGACCGGCGGCAGCCTGTTTGATAAGCTCTCAGCAGAGGGAGCAAAGCTGTGTGTGGAGACCATGAAGATGATAGAGGATGGCACTGCAGAGTATACTCCTCAAAACAGCGAGGAGGCCACACATACATCAATGATCAGTAAGGAGCTTGGCTTTATCGACTGGACAAAGCCGGCTGTTGAGATCGAGAGGCTTATAAGGGGGCTTAATCCATGGCCGAGCGCATACACCCACTTAAACGGTAAGACATTTAAGGTGTGGAGTGCAAAGGTGATTGACGGCAGCGATGATTATGAGCCGGGCTGTATTTATCATATCGGAAAAAATGATATGTATGTACAGACAGGAAAAGGAGCATTATCTTTAGTAGAGGTACAGCTCCAGGGCAAGAAGCGCATGGATACAGGTTCATTTTTGAGAGGCTGTCATGTGGAAGAGGGCTCGTTCTTCACATTATAGTTATTCATTATAAGTAACTATTGACAAACTACTACACGCATTATAATAAGCAGCAAGGAGAGATGATACATGGGATATTATTACTGGGATCCGACATATATACTCGTTGTGATAGGTGCAGTGATATGTATGATTGCATCGGCAAGAGTTAAAGGTACATTTAATAAATACTCGCAGCTAAGAAGCATGTCAGGCATGAATGGCGCACAGGTAGCTCAGAGAGTGCTTCAGGCGGCAGGCATATATGATGTGCAGGTGCGTCATGTGTCCGGAAGTCTGACGGACCACTATGATCCGCGCACCAAAACAGTGAATTTATCTGATCCTGTGTACAATGCCACATCGGTCGCAGCACTTGGCGTAGCAGCCCATGAGTGTGGACACGCTATACAGCATGCAAAAAGCTATGCACCTCTTTCAATCAGGAGTGCACTTGTGCCTATAGCTAATTTTGGCTCCATGCTTGCATGGCCGGTCATACTTATCGGCTTGTTCTTTAACACACGCTCGTCAGGGCTTATTATTGATATAGGCATATTGCTGTTTTCGGCAGCAGTGCTTTTCCAGCTCGTGACATTGCCGGTAGAGTTTGATGCTTCAAGACGTGCGCTTGTCATGCTTCGTACACAGGGCATACTTGCAGATGACGAGCTTAAGTACACAAGAAGGGTGCTCAAGTCAGCGGCACTTACCTATGTAGCCAGTGCAGCGGCTGCTATTTTACAGCTCCTTCGTATAATACTTATCACAAACGGACGCAGACGGGACGACTGATACTGTTTTAGCTGCAAGTAGGTTAAACTATATGACATCGAATAAGAATATAAATAATCATAATAAAAATAATCATAACAATAAAAATAGCCAAATAAACAAAAATAATATACCGGGCAGACCGGCAAGATCAAATGTGGCAGCGCATAATGAGAACTCTGTAGATACGCGTGAGCTTGCCCTTGAGATGCTTATTGAGATTAATGAGCGTGGGGCATTTTCACATATCGTGCTTCGCAGTGTGCTTGACAAGTATCAGTATCTGTCAAAGCAGGACAGAGCCTTTATGACAAGGCTTGTTGACGGCACTATCGAGTATATGCTGCAGCTCGACTACATCATAGACTCTTTTTCAAAGACAAAGGTAAGGAAGATGAAGCCCTTCATCAGAAACCTTCTTCGCATGAGCGTCTACCAGATAAAGTACATGGACGCGGTGCCGGATTCAGCTGTATGCAATGAGGCGGTGAAGCTTGCAAAGAGGCATAAGTTTGCACAGCTTTCGGGCTTTGTAAACGGTGTACTCAGAAATATTGCAAGAAATATAGATTCAGTACAGTTTGATACCTTAAGCATCCGATACTCCATGCCACAGTGGATAGTGGACAGATTTGTTGCGGCATACGGAGAGAAGAAGGCAGAGGAGATTTTCAAGGCCTTTCACAATAAGAGCACAATAAGCATCAGGACAAACCTGACCAGGTGTACTCCGGATGAGCTTCGCGCGATGCTTGAGGCAGAGGGTGTGACGGTCACAGCGGTTGATGAACTTGATTATGCATTTGTTATATCTGGATTTGATTATTTGAATGGCTTGCAGAGCTTCAGAGACGGACTTTTCTATGTGCAGGATATCAGCTCTATGCTTGTCGCACAGACGGCTGCTCCAAAGAAGGGTGACTATGTGATAGATGTATGCGCAGCACCGGGCGGCAAGAGCACACATATAGCTGAGCTTTTGCAGGGAAGCGGCCATGTGCTCGCGCGTGACCTGACCGATAACAAGGTCGATATGATTGAGGAAAATATAGAAAGGCATGGCCTTAAAAATATGTCGGCAGAGGTGTGGGATGCCACCGTACCTGATGCTGATTCGGCAGGAAAAGCAGATATACTGATTTGTGATCTGCCGTGCTCAGGGCTTGGAGTGCTCGGAAGAAAGAAGGACATCCGCTACAAGATGACACCTGAGTCTGTAGATGAGCTTGCCGCTCTTCAAAGACAGATACTTGATACCGTGCATACATACGTGAAGCCAAACGGAGTGCTCTTGTACAGTACATGTACGATAGATGAGGCTGAGAATGAGGACAATGTGAGGTGGTTTATTGAAAAACACCCGGAGTTTGAGCTGGATAAGAGCTTTGCGGAAGGCACCGGAATGAAACAGATACTGCCCGGTGAGCATGGAAGTGACGGATTCTTTATTGCAAGATTTATAAAAAGCAAATTATGATATTAAAGTAAATCATGAATTAATAAAAACAAATTGATTCGAATTAGTAGAATTATAAAACAATAGTTAAATGCAGATTTAATAAAAATAATATGGAACAGATAAAAGAACAACTAACTGACATCAAATCAATGAATATGGATGAGCTCACAGAGTTTATCATATCGCTCGGAGAAAAGAAATTCCGTGCGAAGCAGATATATGAGTGGATTCATGTGAAGCATGTGGAAAGCTTTGATGAGATGACCAATATTTCAAAAAAGTTCATACAGGTATTAAAGGACAATGCAATACTCATCTCGCTAAAAAAAGAGGAGGTGCAGGTGTCAAAGCTCGATGGCACGAGAAAATATCTCTTTGCACTCGACGATGGCAACGTCATAGAGAGTGTGCTTATGAAGTACAAGCATGGAAACTCTGTATGCATATCTTCGCAGGTTGGCTGCAGGATGGGGTGCAGATTCTGTGCATCCACTCTTGACGGTCTCGTCAGGGGGCTTAGGCCGTCTGAGATGATTGACCAGATTTATCAGATAGGCAAGGACATAGGAGAGCGCATCTCAAATGTGGTTGTCATGGGCACAGGTGAGCCGCTTGACAATTACGACAATCTGCTGCGCTTTATAGAGCTTCTTACTGATGAAAACGGAATCAATATCAGCCAGCGCAATCTGACAGTTTCCACATGTGGTCTCGTACCGCGC
>ENA-OPJW01000487-OPJW01000487.1-human-gut-metagenome-genome-assembly--contig:-NODE-487-length-9180-cov-6.076164_pt1 | contig 9180 bp, 10 predicted proteins | sample MGYA00241776_ERZ501677 | MGnify/ENA primary metagenome ERZ501677 (study PRJEB25962, sample SAMEA2042298) | human gut metagenome | biome: human gut; feature: human-associated habitat; material: faeces...
TCCAGATTGGAAAGAGGCTTTTGCAGTTGTTAATGCGGTCTGAAATCAGCCGGTTGATCTCGATAATGTGGTGGCATAGCTTTGTACTCGACTTTTTGATAAAGCTGATTCCGTCGTTTGAGAGCTGCTGCATACTGGAAGCAGGAATGATCTCCGGCATTGAAAGCAGCCCACGGTATTCCATCCGCATGATGTCATTTATTTTCCGGTAGTTGCACTCAATGGCGGTGCGGATGATACATAGATTTCGGATAATGCGGGCATTTTTATCCTGCTCAAGCCGGATTTTACTTTACACAATAACTCCATATAATTACCGGAATCAGACAAAGCCGAAAAAAAGAAAGAAGATTAGGAACCGTAATAATTCTATTCAAATTTTCTTCCTGATTCACTTCACTCTGCATGTACGGTCACCTCACTTTCCTTTTTTTTAGACATAAACCAATAAAATATAACACAAAATGCTAAAGCAAACACAACACCAAAAACATTTTGAATCACTCTAAGACTAACCGCTCCTTGTAGTCCATATGTCTCTGCAGCAATGGCTAAAGCACCAAATGTGTTAAATACTGCCTGCCAGCCATATTGTGCTGAAAATCCTACACCGATTCCACCAAGAATTCCTATATATGCATAGATTGACGAAGGAAGCAGAAAATATAATACTGTAAAACATATAACACCTGCAATATTTCCGACAATCCTTTTACGGACTCTGTAGTGCATATCTTCCATAGACGGCAAAATCACGGACATGGCCGCAATACCAGCCCACATTGCACGTGGCATATTACAAAGTTCTGCAATGCAAAGGACAATCGGTACGCATAAAATCTGACATATCTGCCATTTTGTTCTGGAAGAAGTGATATCAAATTCTTGTATCAGATCTTTCAGATTTCTTTTATAAGTTCTGTTTTTATGATTTCGATAAAATACGAAGCAGGTAAGTGCTGCACCTAAAGCCATTCCGACTAATCGCATCTGATAGCTTTTTCCCGTAACATCATAACCATATAGCAGCAGATACCCAAGAACCAATGTAGATTGATTAAACATGGATGGATTATGGCATCCGAACAGAATCAACACAGCCAGTGCCGCAATATTTAACAGCATTCCCAATACCGGTGAAAACTGATTTGCTAAATGCGGACATACAGTCATAATTACAAAGAACAAAGCCAAAAGCATCGTAGATTGTCCGGTGTGGATCCCCAGATCCGCATTTCTAAACACCATGAGACATAATAAGACTACTACACCTACAATGCTGTTCTCATTTCCAAATAGGATGCTGAAAATACTAACAAAGAAAAAACAAAATGCCATTGTAGCAGCTATCTTCACCAGATATACCCACATATGATATAATTTTTCTTTTAGTGTTTCACTCTTTTTCAACAGGTTTTTAGAACCTGCCTGATTTAACTGCAACTCCTGATAAAATGTCATATAAATCCTCCCATCTTCTAATTTATCTTTAAACTATATAATCTCATCTTTCTGCTTTGGCAGCTCTATAACAAATCTGCATCCACCATATTCACGGTTTTCTGCTTTGATTGTTCCTCCGGCACTATCTACAATCCGTTTTACAAGTGCAAGACCTAGGCCATTTCCTTCTGCTTTATGAGATCCATCTACCTGATAGAACTTGTCAAATATTCTGGATTTTACATCATCCTCTATTCCTGGTCCTTCATCTTCCAGAATGAACTTAACAGAATCCTGTTCTTGTTTCAGAAACATCGTAATTGTCCCCTTTGAAGGGCTGAACTTAATCGCATTATCCAAAAGATTTATCCAGATATGCATAAAAAGTCCTTCATTCCCAGTATATTTAACTTCCTCCAATTCTACCTGAAAACCAATTTCTTTTTCTGTCCATTTTGTTTCCAATGAAAGAAATGCCTGGCGGATCTGTTCATCCAGACGATATTCTGTTTTTTTCATTGGTATATTCTGATTCTCTAACTTGGATAACAGCAAAATATTACCAACCAATCCGGAAAGTCTTTGGGTGTTAAATAAGATTTTTTCTACATATTCCTCTTGATCCGGAGACAGTTCTTCTCCCTGAAGCAGCATTGTATATCCTTCAATGGCATTAATCGGGGTCTTAAACTCATGAGAAACATTAGATACAAAATCCATCTGCAGCACCTCTGTTGCACGAAGTTCTTTTGTCATAACGTTAAAACTTTGATAAGATTCTCCAACTTCTGCTATACGGCTGTTCGTTTCCAAATGCTGTTCAAAATCTCCCTGAGAAACTTCCTTCATTGCTTTACTAAGTCTGGTAATTGGTTCCAGTAACTTTGCATTGATAAAGGAAGTGATCAGCCCTGCAATCAATGTATTGAAAATCAAAAGCCAGCCAAGCACAGGTATGCTGCCCGGCAGATTAAAAAAATGATTCAAAAAAGCAAATAATAAAGCAGATATGACTGTTGAAAATACAAGTGCCAGCCAGATTGCACCAGCCAGACAGGATCGGATCCGCAATCCTTTTTCTTTCTTTTGTTCCATTATTTTTTCACCACCTTGTATCCAATTCCACGCATTGTTACGATTTCAAAATCAGGGTTATTTTTAAAACGCTCTCTGATTCTTCCTATATGTACCTCTATCGTATGTGGGTCTGCCTCCGTCTCGTATCCCCATACTTCATCCATCAACTGTTGTTTTGTAAATGTTCTGCCTGGCGAAGCTGCAAGCTTATATAAAAGCAGGAATTCTTTTTTAGGCAAAACAAGACTTTCCTTATCAGTTGTAACCGTCATTGCATCATAATCAAACTCTGTTGAACCGATCACAATTTTGTGTTCATTCAGTATCTGTGCACGGCGAAGCAGTGCTCCGACTCTTAAAACCATTTCATTCACATTTACCGGTTTTACCATATAATCGTCACTTCCCGAAAGAAATCCCTGGCGCATATCATCAAAGGAACCTTTCGCAGTGATCATAAGCACTGGTATCTGATATCCTGCTGAGCGAAGTTCTGACACCAGTTCATAGCCATCCATAACCGGCATCATAATATCAGAAATGATCAGATCAATATATTCCTTATCCAATACTTCTAATGCCTGTGCTCCATCCGATGCACTTTTGACTTGATATCCATTCTTCTCAAGCACTTTTTGGAATAGCTGGCTTAATTCTTTATCATCTTCTACAATCAATATTTGAAACACGTTTTCCTTCCTCCTTATTAAAACAGATACCTTGCCCATCCAAGCAGATGCTGTACCAAAAATATTTTTCTCTGACGTTTCTTTGTTAATTCGATTGGCTCTACATGATATGGATCACGATAGGTTCCATCTTCCAATACCTGGCGGGACACTCTTTCATATTCCATCATGCCCTCTTCCAACTGTTTATTAATATCTTTACTGCGAATTACAAGCATCAGTTCCGTATCCAGATATGCACTTCTCATGTCCATATTAAAGGAACCGATTACAGACAGATCATCGTCAATCAGAATACTTTTTCCGTGGTATGAATAACCGCCTTCATATTCCCAGATATTAATTCCTGTACTTAAGATTCTATTTCTGTTTTTCGCATAATCGGCAGCCCCAAATGGATTCCCATTATTCGCAACTGAATTTGTCATGATAGAAAAATCTGAAACGTTCTCTGCAATCTCCTCCCATGTATTATACATCATATCACTACAGATAATATATGGCGTGTGGATCTTCACACGATTTTTTGCATTTTTCATCAATTCTCCCAACTGATACCACACTACTGGTTCTTTGGAACCTGTGTGAATAGGATTTGACACTAATGCAATCTTTTCTGTCTCAAAAGTTTCGTCCGTGTAATCGGTATCGCAGATTCTTTCCTTATTCTCTTCAAAATATTTCTGATAGCCGTTCTGCAACTCTAAAACTGCGTTCTTTACAGATTTTCTATTTGCCAGTTTTTTATTGTCATGAAAATAACCACTGTCTTCTTGTTCCCATATCGTTTCAAAATACTCTAACAACTGGTTAACTGAATTTTCTTTCTCAGGTTCATCGCAAACCACTAACACGTCTCTGTCATAGTTCTTATGTCCCGGAAAATCACCCAGGAAATAATTGTGTGTATTTCTTCCCCCAAGAATATATCTCTTTCCATCTGCAATCAAATATTTATCATGCATTCTACCCATCATCTTCCATGGTTTCAACGGATTGGCCTTATTATATAGTTTAATTTCAACATTCTCATGGGAAGATAATCCATAGAAATACGGATTTCCTTCCATATCAATCCAGCTCTCCATTCCATCTACTAACAGACGAATATGTACACCTCTGTCTGCCGCATCATGCAGTGCTCCTAAAATCAATTTTCCACTTTCATCGGATTGAAATGCAAAAGTAGAAAGAATAATTTCCTTTTTTGCATTCTTGATCAAACGCACTCTTTGTAAAAGCGCTTCTGGATTCTTTTCTATGATTACTGCCCGTTCTGTATTTTCACTGCATTCGTTCCATGACCCATTTTTTGTTTCTTTTTTGGTTGTATTGGACACTTCCGGCTGCTTTTTATATGCAACGCAGATTCCGAGCAATTCATAAAAAGCCACACATAAAAAAATTGCCAGTATAACAAGAAGGATTTTACATATTTTATACTTTTTCATTGTACATCACCTGATTCCTTTTTATTTCATACTTATACAATACAAAGTCAATCTCAATTTAACCTCAACAAGGTTTGTTTTTTCATCCATGCAAAATCTCCTTTGTACAACAGACTGTTAGATATAGCAAAAACGGCCTTTCAAAAACAGTTAACTTCTAAATCAACTGTTTTTTGAAAGGTCGTTTCATCAGATTCTTATAGCAATCCAGCAAATAATCTCATAAATAATTGTCCCAGTCGCAAATATGCACTTCGTCCGGTTTGATATTGGTCTGTCACATCACGACATTCTCCCATCGTTCTTATCAGATCATTTTTTATTTCCACAACTGCCTGACAATCTGCCATAAAACAGCCGTTTTCAAAATGGTGATATAAACTTCGATAATCCAGATTAATTGTTCCACAAGTTGCCATACAGTCATCTGCCACACTCATTTTTGCATGACAGAAACCAGGAGTCCACTCATAAACACGAACACCATGTTTAACTAATCCATGATAAAAAGAACGAGTTATATTATAAATGAATTTTTTATCAGGGATACCAGGTGTGATAATTCTTACGTCTACCCCTCGCTTAGCAGCCAGACATAACGCATGCGTCATTTCATCTGTTATGATTAGATATGGAGTCATAAACCAACAATATTTTTCAGCTTTATTTATCATACTGATATAAACTTCTTCTCCTACTTGCTCATTATCCATAGGGCTGTCTGCATAAGGTTGAACAAACCCAGTTTGCTGTGCCGCATAATCATAGTGGAAAAGGTATTTACTAAAATCAGAATCATTAGCATCCTTATCACTTACTGCATTCCACATTTCCAAAAATGTCACCGTAAGCGACTGAACAGCATCTCCTTCTAAACGAATACCTGTATCTTTCCACTGTCCATACGGGTGTGTGTAATTAAAATATTCGTTTGCAAGATTATATCCACCTGTAAATCCAACTTTTCCATCAATTACTGTTATTTTTCTGTGATCACGATTGTTCAAAAATAGATTGAAACCTGGCACAAATGGATTGAATACACGGCAATGAATTCCTATTGTCTCCATTTTTTTCACAAAATCTGTGTTAATAAAGCCTATAGAACCCATATCATCGTAGAATACTCTAACTTCCACACCTGCTTTTACTCGCTCTTCCAGAACATCTTGAATCTTATGCCATGCTTCAGCGTCTTCTATCGCATGATATTCCATAAAGATAAACTTTTGTGCTTTCTCCAAATCCTTAAGCTGTGCCTCTAATCCTTTCACTGCTTCATCAAAATACACAATATCCGTATTCTGATAGATTGGATACTGCGAATTTCTTTGTATGTAACTTGCTATATTTCCTGCTTTCGGAATTGTTTCTTTTATTCTGCTCAAACACTCCTGACTGTCCGGAAGCATTGGTAACAATTTGCTATCAATTTCTGCATATCGCTCACGCATTTTATGTGTGCCACCATTCAAACCAATCAACAAATACAGGCCTACACCCATAATTGGGAAAATTAGAATTAAGATGACCCAAGGCATTTTCATAGAGGATGTCTTATTTGATGCGTACAATCCCAAAACCAAGATCCCACTCAAAATCTTTGTAAATAAATTTATGATTTCTGCATATTCATTCAAGCGTGTTACGATAGTAATAATAAAAATCACTTCCAGAAGAATGCAGATTATGGAAAAACACAGCCGTTTTACCCCATTTTTTGTTTTTGCTTTGCCCTCTAAAGTATCTTGTTTCATATATATTCCACCTTCCTACTTGCTCAGTTTTCTCCCTAAATTTCGTGGAACATACCAATTTTGTCTTTTATTCTCTGCATTTCATTATCTGCTTCAATGATAGCTCTTGCAGAATGAAGTAATTCTTCACTTATCTCATCATAGCCAGGCATTTCTTCAATTCCTTTTTTATAGCGAAGTTGATGTTCCAATGTTGCCCAGAAATCCATACCATTGGTTCGAATCTGTAATTCTACACGCATAGGTGTTTTACCCTTAGCAAAAAATACTGGTATTTCAACAATCATATGATAGCTTCGATAACCATTCGATTTTGGATTTTTTATATAATCTTTTATTTCAATAACTTTAATATCATCCTGTTGGGTAATCAAATCTGATATCATATAAATATCGTCAATAAACGCACAAACTATTCGAACGCCTGCTACATCATTGAGATATGTCTGTATATTTTCTGTTGTAAATTCATATCCCATCTTCTGCAGTTTATCGTAAATACTATTGGGCTTCTTAATTCTTGTTTTTATAAAAGAAATAGGATTTCGATTGTTCTCAACTGAAAATTCATCATCCAAAACCTCAAGTTTAGTTTGTATCTCCCGAATAGCACAACGATACATCATCATTAAATTATAAAATTTTGTAGCATTATTTAAAAACTGTAGTGATTCCGGACTGTTCATCCTGAGTTTTTTTACTTCATCTTTTGTCATGGAACTTTCCTTTCTACCTCATCCCTGATTTCAAAACATTATTTATTTTGATAGTTGATTCGTTCTCCTTGAATTACTGGATAACAAATCATTTTATCACTATCCAGATTTTCTACATGCATATCTACTGCACTGATCTGATGGTTTTCATAAGTATTGTAATAATAAATACCTTTTGTAACATTACAACACGACGTATACAATGTGATTTCATATTTTCCATCCGCTACTTCGCAACATCCTCGTTGCTGATCCACAGATCCGAGAATGTGGAAGAATTGGCTAACGCTTTCTTCCTCTGATTCACCTGAAATTGCATTTACCTTTGTAAAAGCTACACGTACAAAGCGTGAGGAAGATGAGAGATCTCCCGGAAGACCTAATCCTCCCATACCTCTACTATATGCATCAAGATCCAAATTTTCGCAGAAAGTATTTCTGGGCTGTTTAGGAGATAAATACATATAATTATTTAGTTGAAACATCTGCTGTGGAAATGGCGGATTATTCGTAAGCACTCCTACTGGATTGTCATAAATATGTAAACCATCTGACATAGATTCTACCGTAATTGACTTATTCTCATCAGAAATGATCCAGTGTAATTGTGCTAATGGGAATTGCTCGCTGAAAGGAGTATTAACAATATTAATTCGTTCAAGAAGCTCGCGAACTTCAACTAAAGAAGAACACTGACTTAAAATCCACGGAATAAATTCAAACTGTGCAATATTTTCCACATCTGGCTTAATCGCGGCATAAACAGCATTTCCGACAAAATTCAGACCTGCCATTGCCACTCCTTTTTCATTCATCGCATCATAATATAAAGGATAATCCTCTGCAACATGAGCCATTCCAATAATTGCATAATGATTTTTCATATCGCCAACATGACGGAAATGGAATGAATAGTTACGTGGTGTAATTACTATCTGATCACCGTAAGAGAATTCATAATCGAGGGTTCGTCCAAAGTAAAAATCTTTTGTCTTATAGGTTGCTGCTGTACACATGATTGTTTATCCTCCTAAATAATATGAACTATATCAATAAGTTTTTTGTTGAACAATAGTATATAAGGGTGTGTCTGATCTATCACATTTGCTCCAATCTACCTACTCTATCATAGCATAGTGCCTGTCCCATATTTAGGACTGTGTGTTGTCAGGGACAAACTCCACGATATCGCCAATATTGCAGCCAAGGCAAATGCAGATTTTTCTCAGAGCTTCCATTGACACATCCTCGCCCTTTCGGAGTTTTGTCATGGTACTAGAAGACAGCCCGGACGCTTTGTGTAGATCTCCTTTGCTCATTTCCTTATCGACGAGCAGTTTCCACAATTTTTTGTAGCTTGCTTTCATGACTTTCACCTCAGCAAAGTATGTAAAATAAACCTAACTTACATTATAGCACAAGAAGGTCTGCTATTCAATAGAGTTTCGTAAACTTTGGGTGAATACGACCGATTTGCACGAGACTTTCAATTTTTTCGAGTTGGATGATATACAGCTAAAGGGAAAGACTGTGCCGGTCAAAAAGCCAGCACAGCCTTTTTGTTATTCTCTCTGGTTATCTCGAATTTGTTCAGGCTCTTGAACTACACTCGGCTTGAGGAAAATATCTACATTTGCCATTCCCAATTTTCTTTTTATAGAGCGCATAATAATTCTACTTTTATATAAATAACCAGGCATATCTAAAACATATATTTTATCAGCTTCATCAAAACTTTGCTGTACCCAGGCATAATATACCCCCTCAATTATCCGCTCATCATTATTATATAATATTTCTTGTAATAACGCTTTCCGTTCATCAAGCGTTCTCTTTTTTCCATATTCTTTGGCGTTATTATCCCATTGAATATCATCTAAGTCGAAATGGGAAATATTATACTTTTTTGAAAGTGCATTTGCTAAATAGGTTTTTCCAGAACCACTGCAACCAATAATATGTATTTTCATAAGTCAGTATTCTCCACAAATCCCGATTTGTCTGCCCCTTAAAGTCCAAGTCCTTCAACCCACGCCGCAAGCTCCTG
>ENA-OPJW01000509-OPJW01000509.1-human-gut-metagenome-genome-assembly--contig:-NODE-509-length-8906-cov-1.691786_pt1 | contig 8906 bp, 6 predicted proteins | sample MGYA00241776_ERZ501677 | MGnify/ENA primary metagenome ERZ501677 (study PRJEB25962, sample SAMEA2042298) | human gut metagenome | biome: human gut; feature: human-associated habitat; material: faeces...
AAATAATCCCTAATCGCTAACCCCTTATCTCTTATCCTTTATTATTACACAATCTCAATCCCCTGCTCCTTGCAAAGTTGCAATCCCAGATCTTTCAGCTTGAATTTCTGTATCTTGCCACTTCCCGTCATGGGGAATTCTTTGATGAAGAAGATATACTTGGGTATCTTGTAGCGGGATATTTTGCCGATGCAGAAGTCTCGTACATCCGATTCGTGCATATCCACTCCTTCGTGCAGGATGATGAAAGCGCCTACGGCTTCACCGTACTTCTTAGAGGGAATACCGGCTACCTGCACGTCTTTTACGCCTTCCAGTTGATAGAGGAACTCTTCTATCTCGCGGGGATAGATATTTTCACCACCGCGGATAATCATGTCCTTGATGCGTCCTGTGATGCGGTAATTGCCGTCCTCGTCCTTTATTCCAAGGTCTCCCGAGTGCAGAAAGCCGTTCTCATCAATGACTTCGGCTGTGGCTTCCGGGTTTTTGTAGTAACCCTTCATGGTGTTGTATCCGCGGTTGCACATTTCACCTTGTACGCCTACGGGACACTCTTCTCCGGTTTCGGGGTCGATAACCTTTACTTCCGTATGTTCAAAGTCGTGTCCTACAGTGTTGCAACGTACGTCGAATGGGTCATCTATCCGGGTGGCGGTCATTCCGGGAGCAGCTTCGGTCAGCCCGTAAACGCTGGTCACTTTCATGTACATTTTCTCTTCCACCTGCTTCATCAGCTCTACCGGGCAGAGGGAACCTGCCATGATACCCGTACGTAGGCTGGACATGTCGAACATGTCGAACATCGGATGGTTCAGTTCGGCAATGAACATGGTGGGTACGCCGTAAAGTGCCGTGCAGCGCTCCTTGTGGATAGAGGCGAGCACTACCAGTGGGTTGAAGCGTTCCACCATTACTTCCGTACAGCCGTGTGTCAGGCAGTTCATGGTGGCAAGTACCACGCCAAAGCAGTGGAACAATGGTACGCAGACGCAGAGCTTGTCATCGGCGGTAAACTTCATGTGCTCACCGGTAAGGAAACCGTTGTTGGCAATGTTGTAGTGGGTAAGCATGACGCCTTTCGGGAATCCCGTAGTGCCGGAGGTGTATTGCATGTTCACTACATCGTGGCAAGTGACCTGACTTTTGAGCTCATTCAGGCGACTGTCTTCTATATTGTCGCCCAAGAGAAGTATTTCGGCCGTGTTGTACATGCCCCGGTGCTTCTCCTGCCCCACGTAGATGACGTTTTTCATATAAGGGAAACGTTCGCTTTTCAAGTGTCCGCGTTGGCAAGTCTTCAGTTCCGGAAGCATGGTATAGGTCATCTGCACAAAGTCACTGTCCTTTTCGCCATTGACGATGCAGAGGGTATGCATGTCGGAGTTCTGGCAGAGATATTCCAGCTCGGACTGTTTGTAGTTGGTGTTTACCGTTACGTAGACGGCACCTATCTTGGCGCAAGCGTATAATAGAGTCAGCCAGTCGGGTACATTGGCTGCCCAGATACCTACGTGTGTTCCCCGTTCCACGCCGATGGCGATAAGTCCTTTGGCCATGTCGTCCACCCGGCGGTTGAACTGGCTCCAGGTGAAGCGCAGGTTGCGGTCAGAGTAAACGATATATTCTTTGTCTGGTGTTGTTTCGGCCCAATGTTCCAACCATTGGCCGAGGGTACGTTCGTATAACATGATGTGGAAGTTGAAAGTGGAAAGTTGAAAGGTGAAAATAGAAAGTATTTATCATTTTCCATTTTCACCTTTCAATTTTCCATTAATTTAAATTGGTGTATAAACTACTGCAAGTATCTTGGCTGCCTGCCCTTCATAGGCGTGTACGTGGTGCGGAACAATGGAATCGTAATAGATGCTGTCACCTTCTTCGAGCAGGTAGGTGTTTTTGCCGTAACTGATTTCCATGGTCCCTTCCATCACCATGATGAATTCTTCGCCTTCGTGTGAGGAGAGTACAAAGTCACTGTCGTCCGTAGCGGCCACATCAATGATAAACGGCTCCATATGGCGGTCGGCTTTGGATTTGGAGAGTGAATGATACTCCATATGCTTGCGGCTGTGGATGGCATTGTTGGAGAAACTGATACTGTTCTGCGACTCGTCCTTACGGCAGACCACGGGACCGTTCTCATCCTGGTCGTCAAGAAAAGTTCCCAAACGTACACCCAGCACACGAGCTATCTTGATGAGGGGAGCCAGTGACGGGAGGTCGATGTTGTTTTCTATACGTTCAATCTGTTCGATAGCAAGTCCCGAACGCTGTGCCAGTTCTTCCATACTGATGGATTGGCTTTCACGGAGTGATTTTATTTTTTCTCCTACGATTTTGCTGGTATCCATAATGATAGTATTTTCTGTCTAAAGGTTATAATTTATAGCTGTTAAACCGCAAAAATAAGAGAAACTTTTACTTGATGCAACATTCTGAGGGAAAATATTGCTGAAATATCTCCGGTGGTCGGCTTATTTGTATAATATTCTTCTGTTCTGTTTCTCTTTCTTCCCCAAAGTTCTGTTTATAGCCGCTTCAAGTCTTGTTCCGATACGTGCTTTCCTTTGTACGCTTTGCCTGCTGCATTGAAACGATAGCTTAGGTTCAGGGAGAAGCTGCGCGAGTCCGGGTTTGCCTTTTTCGTATAGGTCAGCCGGGGACCGAACAGCATGAAGGAGCCATACCGGGAATTCCACAGGTCATTGACTTGCAGTCCGAGCGTCAGCCTTTTGTTGAAGAATGTTTTGCGGATGCCGGCGTTTATGCCCCAATAGGAACGTTGCAGCATGGCGCCGAAGTTGCCTTCGCTCTGGTAGTCGGCATCAAGGGAGAGAGTCCACTCGTCCGGAAGCTGGAGACTGTTTTGCAGAAAGAGGTAAATGCTGCCGCGGTTCATATTCTTGCTACTGCCTTGATTGGTGATTTTGAAGAACGGTTGGGCGAAGTAGATGCCGAGCTCCGGTTTCCAGATGCCGACGGTGGGTGACAGATGGGCAGAGGCGGTGAGATACTGCATCCGTTTGAAATTTCCGGTAGTGAAGATGACAACATCCGGATTGTCCTCGTATTCTTTGGTCATGAAGGCAATGACATTGCGGCGGTATTGGTAGTTAAGTCCGAATTGTACCCACTTGTAAAGGGCCGTGAACTGCAGGTCGTGGTTGGTTTCGGGGGTGAGCAGTGGGTTTCCGCCTTCGTAGATGAAACGGTTGTTATAACTCAGTGTGCTACGTAGCTGGAAGAAGCTGGGGCGGTTGCTTTTGGCTGTATAGCTGAGATTGGCTTGGGCTTTGCCGAGAGGAAAGTCTACCGATAGGTTGGGGCACCAGTCATTGTAAGTACGACTTTGACCGGGCACGTACTCTTCCTGCTCCCAATAGTCGGAGACGGCATGCTCGAAGCGCAGTCCTGCAAGAAGGCTGATTTTTCCTAATGTCAGTGAGTATTCGGCAAAGACGGCGGACTTGCTTTCGTCGATTCGACTGTCTGTATCGGGAAGTATGTGCTGCCGGTTTAGGAAATTGTCATTTCGCCGGATGAAGGTGTAATCGGCGCCGGTCTTCAGTTCACCTTTCCAAAGGGGATGGGTCAGAATCAACTTGGCGGCATAAAGGCGGTTGTCGGCGTGGTTGAAAGAGCTGATGTCGCGATTGCCTTCGGTCTGGCTTTCTTCTTGAGCCTCCTGGTGATTATAACTTTTGCCGTATACCAGGTCGGTGTTGAAGTTTATGTAGAGTTGCTTTATGCTGCCTTGATAGTAGGCATTCAGCTGGTGCCGGCTGGTTTGCTGCAAGTTTTGAGAGGAATGTATGGTGTGATCGGCCAACTCTTCATTCGCCCGGACGGTATATGCCGAATGGTCACTGCTGTGATAATCGGGGGTACGATGAAACTCATAGGAGGCACCGAGGCTGTGTTGGGGGGTGAAGTCGTAACTGGCGCTTGCTTTTCCTCCGGCAAGCAGTCCCTTATTATATAAGTGAACCCGGTTATTTACATCCCATTGTATTTCGGACGGTATCTGGTAGCGAACCTCCTGGTGGCGTTTTCTGTTTTCATAATTGGTGTACAGCATGCCCAGTAGGGCCAGTCCTTTCTTCTGATAATTCAGATTGACTTGTCCGTAATGGCTGCTGCGTCTCCGTTGGGTGATTCCTGCACGGAAATTACCGCCAAAACTGTCTCTTTTGTTACGTACGGTGCGTATGCGTACAACGGCTTTAACGGTAGCATCGTACTCTGCACCCGGGTTGGTGATGAGCTCCACTTTTTCAATATCGGCGGCAGAGAGGCGTTGCAGCTCGGAGTTGTCTTGCAGAAGGCGGTTGTCTATATAGATGACCGGTGTCCCTTTGCCAAAAACGGTATACCCCTCATCAGAGGAGCGTAGTCCGGGGATATGTTTCAATACGTCGTTGGCATCATTCAAGGATGCGAGCAGGGTTTGCCGTACGCTTGTCTCCAACTTTCCGCCCTTTAGTCGGAAAACGGGGCGGGCGGCGGTGATGACGGTTTCCGCAAGTAGCACGGCATCGGTTTGCAATATCCAGTTGTGGGTACTCCCGGTGGGGCAAGGCTGGCAAAGGGGTTTGTAACCGATGGAAGAAACTTGTAGTAGATAGTTTCCGGGAGCGGGAGGGAGAAGTTCAAAACTACCGTCGCTTCGGCTACACGTTCCTTGTATGAAGGTGGAATCTTCGGAAAGGAGGGCGATGTTGGCAAACTCTATCGGTTGCTTTTCCTCTGTGAGAATTTTACCTCGGATGGAGGGTGTTGCCGGGCTGGTTTGTGCTTTTGTTGTCGTGACGCTCATTAGGAGCAGGGCAAGAATACATATTATCTGTTTCATGTTCCGGTTGTTGTTTGATTTCGGGACACGAAGGTATCCGCTTTCTGCCGGGATGGAAGAAATAAAAAGCGGATAGTTGTCTGACATTTGCCTGACAATAGACTGACAATACTTTCTTTTGTCCTTTTAAAGGGGGAAGATGATTACTTTTCTGTATCCATCTCTCCGGTGAACGAGATGGACTGTTTGTTCATGGGTTGCACATGGATACTGGTAGAACCATCGGGAAAGATGGTGAGGCGGTACTCATAATTGTCTTCATCACTACGGGTCTTGAAGTCTATTTGGATTTTGCCTTTTTTGAGTGCTCTGGTTGTGTATCCGGTGATGGATGCATTGAAATTCAGGCTCTTGCCTCCTCCATACGGAGCATTGTAGGCCACTCCAAAGTAAGGCAGGTAAGAGAAAACGGAGTCGTTTCTAATTTCCAGTGTATAGTTGGTGGTCAGGTTACGGCTACCGCCTCTCATCGGTTGCATCCGATCTACGTTGATTTTGTATTGTTTAGCAGCAATAGCTTCTTTTACAGCACGTTCAGTGCGCGTTTTCTTTTCGTTACGGTTTTGGGCGGTTGTCGGCATTGCGACAGTTAGGCAGATTAGCCCTAATAGGATAAGTTTGTTAGTCTTCATGATTCTATAATGTTTAGGTCTTTATTTCCAGTCCGTAGGCGCGGCCACGATCTGTTGTTATTCTGAGGTTGCTGTTGTCCTCGACAATGGGCTTCAGACGCCGTATCAATGTGTAAAGCGTTTCGTCTGCATTGTCTTTTCCCGGCCATAGCGATTGGCAGATGTCGGATTTGAAAAGTAGGTGTGAGGAAGAAAGGTAGAACATCTCCATCAGTGTGTACTGCATGGGGGTGAGTTTTAGCTTTTCCTGCTGTTCGTTATAGAAGCAGGCTTCCTGGAGGGAAAGCGAAAGGTTGCCGAAGGTAATGAAGTTTTCTTGTTGCTGCCCGTTACTGGCATTAGTCTTTGTGTGCCGGTGGAAATAGAAGAAAGTGAATCCTCCCCAGAGCAGGGCGGCCAATAGCAATGTTGCCGGAATTGTCTGCTTGGATAAGCTGAACAGCATGGCAGCTGAGCAGCGGGCATATCCCCGGAAAGAAAGTGTCAGCCCAGATGCATCGGCTGTGGTGGAGAGCCATACTAATGTGTCGCTGGCAAGACATCCGGCAGGAATCTCATTGAATACGGTGGCGGGAGCATTCTTTTTCAGTATATGTAGCGAAAGGGTAGAAACATCTTTCAATCCGGTGATGGACAATGCTTCGGTAAAGGCTCTGTGGAAACCGCTTACGGAAACGGGAGTGCCCATCACTTCTTGCAACTTGGCATAGGTTTGGATGGTATCTGCATTCAACCATAATCCCTTGTGCTGCAATACTGTGCGTTGCAGCGCTTGATTCAGGTCAGAGACCACACGTTGTTCTGCCTGCGAATAGCTGCGATAACCGAAGCCGAATGATAGCAGTACCAATAGAAAAGTGATTGCTATCGAAAGATTTGCTGCTGATACTTTCCTTTTCATGGATACAAAATTACGTATAAATCGGATTATAAACAAAAAAGGAAGTTTCCTTTTGGAAAACTTCCTTTTTTAATGGTTTTGCCGCAAGTAGATTACTTACGCAAGCCGAGTTCTTTGACAATAGCACGATATCTGGTGATGTCGCGATCCTTCAGGTAAGTCAGCAATGCACGGCGTTTACCTACCAACATAGTCAAAGCTCTTTCTGTACTATAATCCTTTCTGTTGAGCTTAAGGTGCTCAGTCAGATGAGCAATACGGTAGGAAAACAAAGCTATCTGAGCCTCAGCTGAGCCAGTATCAGTGTTAGACTTTCCGTATTTGCCGAAGATTTCTTGCTTTTTAGCAGCGTCTAAATACATAATGTTTAATTAAAAGTTATTATAAATATTCCCTTTCGGGGCTGCAAAGATAGGGATAAACTTTTATATCACAATGATATTCAGCAAAAAAATCATATCTATACTGCATATCTAATCCAAAATCACTAACTTTGTCGCCTGAAAATAATAGGTATTATATGCAAAAGATTAGAAACATTGCAATTATTGCCCATGTGGACCATGGGAAAACGACGCTCGTTGACAAGATGCTTTTGGCCGGAAACCTTTTCCGCAGCAACCAGAGCACAGGTGAATTAATGTTGGATAACAATGACCTGGAGCGTGAACGAGGTATAACGATTCTCTCAAAGAACGTTTCTATCAACTACAAAGACACCAAGATTAACATTATTGATACTCCGGGACACAGTGACTTCGGAGGTGAAGTGGAACGTGTATTGAATATGGCGGATGGATGCATTCTGCTTGTGGATGCTTTCGAAGGTCCTATGCCGCAGACACGGTTTGTATTGCAGAAAGCTCTGCAGATTGGTCTGAAACCTATCGTTGTTGTGAATAAGGTGGATAAGCCAAATTGCCGTCCCGAAGAAGTGTACGAGATGGTGTTCGACTTGATGTTCAGCCTGAATGCAACCGAGGACCAGCTGGATTTCCCCGTTATCTACGGTTCTGCCAAGAATAATTGGATGAGTACCGACTGGCAGCAGCCGACTGATAACATTTATCCGCTTCTGGACTGTATCTTGGAGAATATTCCTGCCCCCGAACAGTTGGAGGGTACACCGCAAATGCTGGTTACTTCGCTGGATTATTCTTCGTATACCGGGCGTATTGCTGTGGGCCGCGTACACCGTGGCATATTGAAAGAAGGCATGAATGTGTCTTTGGCAAAGCGTGACGGGAGTATCGTGAAATCAAAAATCAAGGAATTGCATACATTCGAAGGTATGGGCCGTGTAAAGGTGCAGGAAGTGTCTTCCGGTGACATCTGTGCGTTGGTAGGTATCGAAGGATTCGAAATCGGAGATACGGTCTGCGATTACGAAAATCCGGAAGCGTTGCCGCCTATTGCCATTGATGAACCTACGATGAGTATGCTCTTCACCATTAATGACTCTCCGTTCTTCGGTAAGGAAGGTAAGTTTGTTACTTCCCGCCACATCCACGACCGTTTGATGAAGGAGTTGGATAAGAATCTTGCACTTCGCGTGCGCAAGAGCGAGGAAGACGGCAAGTGGATTGTTTCCGGCCGTGGCGTGCTTCATCTTTCCGTACTGATTGAGACCATGCGTCGTGAAGGGTATGAGTTGCAGGTAGGGCAACCGCAGGTAATCTTCAAGGAGATTGACGGCGTGAAATGCGAACCTATTGAAGAGCTTACCATCAATGTTCCCGAAGAATATGCCAGCAAGATGATTGATATGGTGACCCGTCGTAAAGGTGAAATGGTGAAGATGGAAAGTGCCGGCGAACGTGTAAATCTTGAGTTCGACATGCCGTCGCGCGGTATCATCGGTCTGAGATCCAATATGCTCACGGCAACAGCCGGCGAAGCGATCATGACACATCGCCTGAAAGGATTCGAACCCTGGACGGGCGAAATCGAAATGCGTGTCAACGGCTCGATCATCTCGGGCGAAACGGGTACAGCCTATGCCTACTCGATCGACAAGTTGCAGGATCGCGGCCGCTTCTTCATCTCCCCCATGGATCAGGTCTACGAGGGAGAGGTCATCGGCGAGAGCACGCGCGCGGGAGACATCACGGTCAACGTCACCAAAGCCAAACAGCTGACCAACATGCGCGCTTCGGGATCGGACGACAAGACGTCGATCGCGCCTCCGAAGGTCTTCACGCTCGAAGAGGCGCTCGAATACATCCAGGGCGACGAGTATGTCGAGGTCACGCCGCACTCGATGCGCCTGCGCAAAATCCTGCTCGACGAGAACGACCGCAAACGCGCGGCGAAATAACCCGTCCGCTTCTTATCGAGCGAACGCGACCCGACTATACGAAAAAAAACGGACTCCGGTCCGTTTTTTTTGTGCCAGACCGTGCAGTATCAGGGTGTTGGCTCCGTTTTTAGGAAAATCACCGACCTCTATGAAAAAATGCTTCGTCCTGCTTTTGCTGCTGCCGCTCGGGTTCGGCGGCTGCGACGACGGCCCTGAACC
>ENA-OPJW01000514-OPJW01000514.1-human-gut-metagenome-genome-assembly--contig:-NODE-514-length-8809-cov-1.743432_pt1 | contig 8809 bp, 8 predicted proteins | sample MGYA00241776_ERZ501677 | MGnify/ENA primary metagenome ERZ501677 (study PRJEB25962, sample SAMEA2042298) | human gut metagenome | biome: human gut; feature: human-associated habitat; material: faeces...
CCGCGCGCCGACCCCGTCCGCAGCGGCGGAACTTGCCGTCAGCGACAGGGCGGAACAGCACGCATATATCAATCAACTCGGCAGGCGCTGCGCCTCTGCGCTGGATTCACATATTCGCTTCGGCTGTAATGAAATAAAACGCATCTGTGCAGAACTTTCGGCATACGGACCGATGCAGCAGATAATCTCTCAGCGGCAGACTCTCGATTCGCTCTTTTCCGATATGCAGTCGGCGGCTCTGCAGGCGCATCACAGGGATAAATTAAATCTCTCCGTCCTCGCGGGCAGGCTCGATGCACTCAGCCCCCTGAGAATACTCTCGGGCGGCTATGCGGCGGTCGAACGCGGCGGAAAGCTGATATCAAAAACGAATGTCCCCAAAGAGGGCGACGATATAACCGTGACTGCGGCGGATATAAAGCTCACCGCCCGCGTCACTTCATCTGTCGGAAACGGAGGAACAGGCAATGGCTAAGAAAACTTATGAAGATTCAGTCAAAAGACTTGAAGATATAGTTTCCGCTCTCGAGTGCGGCGACGCTTCTCTCGATGAGTCATTGAAGCTCTTTGAAGAGGGGACGAAGCTCGTCTCTTTCTGCAACGAGTATCTCGACAAAGCCCAGACGAAGATAAAAGAACTGTCCGAGCTTGAAAAGGAGAACGAAGATGAGTAAAAAATATACAGCCGACGAGTATATCTCTATGATAAATAACTCGCTCATGGCATATCTTTCGTCCGAGCCGTCGGGCGCGGGTGAAGCAAAGATGCTCGAAGCGATGAGATACAGCGTCGAAAACGGCGGCAAGCGCATCCGCCCGATGCTGACCCTCGAGTTTTGCAGGATGTGCGGCGGCAGCGTCGAAGCGGCTCTGCCCCTTGCCTGCGCTATCGAGTTTATCCACACATATTCGCTCATCCACGACGATCTGCCCTGCGTGGACAACGACGATATACGCCGCGGCAAGCCGTCGAGCCATATCAAATTCGGCGAAGCAAACGCGCTCCTTGCCGGCGATTCGCTGCTGACTTTCGCATTCCAGACCGCAGGCGACGCAAAAGATATCCCCGCCGATGCCGTTGCAAAGGCCGTTTCGCTTCTTGCGCGTGCGGCGGGCTGCGCCGGAATGATAGCGGGCCAGGTGCAGGATCTTGAAAACGAGAACAAGACTGTTTCGGTCGATGATCTGCGCAGTGTCGATGTCCTCAAGACGGGCGAGCTTATAAGATGCGCGTGTCAGCTCGGCTGCATCGCCGCCGGAGCCGACGATAAAAAGCTCGAAGCGGCGAGAGTATATGCCGAAAATCTCGGCATAGCGTTCCAGATAGTCGATGATATCCTCGATGTCACGAGCGACGAGGCGACCCTCGGCAAGCCGATAGGCAGCGACGCCGAAAACTGCAAAAACACCTATGTCTCGCTCCTCGGTCTCGAAAAGGCGCAGAAAATAGCCGCGGAGCTTACCGATAAGGCAATAGACTCTCTTAAAATTTTCGGCGATGAGGCTGAATTTTTGATATCGCTTTCCGAAAAGCTTCTTTCCAGAAATAAGTGACCGTCAATCCATTCTCAGTGAAAGGTTGAAGTCAAATGGCATCTGACAATTACCTTAAAAATATACATTCCCCAGCGGATATAAAAGGCATGAGCTATGCTCAGCTAAACGAGCTTGCCGCCGAGATACGCACAGTTCTTATCGACACGGTCTCGAAGAACGGCGGTCATCTCGCGTCCAATCTCGGCGTCGTGGAGCTGACTCTCGCCATGCATAAGGAGTTCGATTCCCCGCGCGACAAGTTCGTCTGGGATGTCGGACATCAGGCTTATACCCATAAGCTGCTCACAGGCAGATACGAGCGCTTTCACACCCTGCGTCAGGAAGGCGGGCTCTCGGGCTTCTGCCGCCCCGATGAGAGCGAGCATGATATGTTCTACAGCGGCCATTCCAGCACCGCCGCATCGAGTGCGCTCGGACTCTCGACCGCGAACACCATGCGCGGCAGCAAGAATACCGTCGTCGCCGTCGTCGGAGACGGCTCAATGACCGGCGGAATGTTCTATGAGGCTTTAAACAACGCCGGCAGAACGCACGACAGGCTCATAATCGTGCTCAATGATAACGAGATGTCTATCTCCGAAAATGTCGGCTCGATGGCGCGTTATCTTGCCGTCGTCAGAGCAAAACCCGAATATTACCGCATGAAAGCGCACACCGAAAAGCTCCTGAAACATATCCCGATCATCGGAAATGAGCTTTCGGATGCCGCATTTGATATAAAGAGCGCATTGAAGCGCATTATCTATTCCGATTCGTGGTTCGAGGATCTCGGACTTCACTATATCGGTCCTATTGACGGGCACAATATCCAGCAGCTCTGCGAAGCGTTTGAGATGGCGAAGAAGTATGACAAACCCGTACTTCTTCATGTCAATACCCTCAAGGGCAAGGGCTATGACTTTGCCGAGCGTTCGCCCGAGCAGTTCCACGGAATCTCGAAGTTTGATATAAATACCGGCGAGCCTCTTTCATCCGGCACGAGCTTTTCGAGCAATTTCGGCGATATCATGTGTCGCTTCGCGTCCTGCGACGACCGCGTCTGCGCAATAACCGCGGCTATGTCCATCGGCACGGGGCTTGAGCGGTTCTCGAATGAATATAAATACAGATTCTTTGATATAGGCATCGCCGAGGAGCACGCCGTGGCGTTCGCGCTCGGTCTTGCAAAGAGCGGATTTATCCCGGTTTTTGCAGTCTATTCCACCTTCCTCCAGCGCTGCTTTGATCAGCTTCTGCACGATGCCGCTCTCCAGAAGCAGAAGATGGTCATCGCCATCGACCGCGCCGGATTTGTCGGCGAAGATGGCGAGACACACCAGGGCGTTTTTGATGTTTCGATGCTCAGAAGCGTGCCGGATATAACCGTCTATTCGCCCTCGTCCTATGAGGGACTCAAGCACGCCATGCAGCAGGCGCTCTATTCCGAGTCGAAGCTCGTCGCGGTCAGATATCCGCGCGGAGCTCAGCGCGCGATACCCGAGAGCATCAAACCTACCTTTGCCGACTTCGATGTGTTCGGCGACGAGAACGCCGAAAAGGCTATCATAACCTACGGCAGGACTTTTTCAGCCTGCGCGTTCGCATATGAAAAGCTTGTGAATTCCGGCGAATCAGTGAAGCTTATAAAGCTCAACCGCATAATTCCCGTCTGCGAGGGCGCGGTAGAAGCGGCGAAAGACTGCAGGGACGTCTATTTCTTCGAAGAGGGCATACGCCGCGGCGGAGCGGGCGAAGGCTTCCTGTTCGACCTCTCGAAAGCGGGATTCTCCGGGAAATATCATCTCAGAGCTATCGAAAACGGTTTTGTCAAGCAGGCGTCCGTTGAGTCGCTCTTACATAAATACGGCTTTGACGAAGAGGGCGTGCTCTCGTTCGTCACTTCTGCGGAGGATTGACCGTGGAGGAAAACAGAAAGCGCATAGACGCTCTGATGGTCTCCTTGGGTGTCGCGCCGTCGCGCGAAAAAGCCAAGGAAATGATAAAGAGCGGAAATGTATATTTAAACGGCAAAGTTGTATCTAAAGCTGGACTTTTGGCGAACGACTGTGATATAATCGAGTATAAAGGCGAGTCGGAACGCTATGTCAGCCGCGGCGGACTGAAACTCGAGAAAGCTGTCGATGTTTTCAAACTCGATTTAAACGGATATTTATGCATCGATATCGGCGCGTCAACAGGCGGATTTACCGACTGTATGCTCCAAAACGGCGCGAAAAAAGTCTACGCCGTCGATTCCGGCAGCGGTCAGCTTTCGCCGAAGCTGAAGTCCGACCATCGCGTTATCGATCTCGAAAAGACAAATTTCAGATACATAACGGAAAAAGAGATTCCCGAGCGCGCCGATTTTGCGAGCGCGGATGTCTCGTTTATATCTCTGAAATATATCCTGCCTGCGCTTTCGCCGCTTTTAAAAGACGGCGGCAGTGCTGTTTGCCTTATAAAGCCGCAGTTTGAGGCGGGCAGGGAGAATGTCGGCAAGAAAGGCGTGGTCAAAGATCCGCGCGTGCATATAAAAGTCATCAAAAATGTCTGCTCCTATGCCGTGCAGGCGGGATTTTCGGTGTCGGCTCTCGATTTTTCCCCTGTCAAAGGACCGGAGGGCAATATAGAATACCTCGTATATCTGAAAAAGGACGAAGTGCAGTCTGTTTCGGCACCCGATGTCGCGGGAGTCGTCAGCGCGGCGCACGCCTGTTTCAAAGCGGGAGAATAACTATGATGTTTGCAATAATTCCAAATCTTACTCGCAAAAACGCCGCTCAGGTGACAAGGCTCATCTGTGCGAAGCTCGACGAACTCGGCGCGGCATATTCTCTGCCGCTCAGTACGGAAATTGTGTTTTCCGATACCAAGGCTGAATTTTTGCCTGAAAAAGAGCTGCTCGGCGGCTGCGAGGCGGTCATAACCGTCGGTGGGGACGGAACGATAATTCATTCCGCCAAGAAGGCCGCGGTTTATTCAAAGCCCGTCCTCGGCATCAACGCGGGTCGCCTTGCGTTTATGGCGGGTCTCGAGATACACGAACTCGATCTGCTCGAAAAGCTCATAACCGGCGATTACAGCATGGATAAGCGCATGATGCTCAAAACCACCGCCGCCGACGGCGACAGCGTGCAGAGCGGATACAGCATGAACGACTCCACCGTGATGCGCCTGTCGAGGCTGAGCAGAATATCCGAGATAAATGTCGATCTCGACGGCAGATATTTCAACCGCTATCTCGGTGACGGACTCATTCTCTCGACTCCGACGGGTTCAACGGCATATTCTCTCTCTGCCGGCGGCCCCGTGGTCGATCCGAAGCTTGAATGTATGATACTCACTCCGATTTGTTCTCATTCGGTGTTCACCCGTTCGCTCGTTCTGGGCGACGACGCGGTGCTGCGCATCTATTCCGATGATGACGGACCGCTCTCCGTTTCGTGCGATGGCGACGAGCCGTTCACAGTCTCGGCGCAGGGGAGCATAACGGTCGAAAAGGCGGACATCTGCGCGAGCTTTATCAGACTCAAGAACGACAGTTTTGTAGATATACTCAACAGAAAAATGATGAAATGGAACAGCAGTTCCCACGACGAACGGGAGGTATAACCTTGAAAAAAAGAAGGCAGGAAGCAATACTCGAAATAATTGAAAAATATGACCTGTCAACCCAGGACGAGCTTCTTCAGAAGCTCAAGGACAGCGGCTTTGACGCCACTCAGGCGACGGTTTCGCGCGATATAAAAGAGCTGCGCCTTGTCAAGACTATGGGCGCAAACGGTCAGTATAAATACGCCGTCACAAAGACCGAGTCGGACGAACTGCTCTCGAAGTTCCGCAGCATATTTGCCCAGTCCGTCGTCTCCGCCGACTATGCGGGCAATACGATTGTTATCCGCTGCTATACCGGCATGGCTCAGGCGGCGTGCGCGGCATTTGATTCCATGCATTGGGAGGGGCTTGTCGGCACTCTCGCGGGCGACGATACTATATTTGCCCTTTGCAGAAGCGAAAGCTACGCTTCGCAGATGAAAGATTCCATAAAACGACTTATTGAAAAATGAGGTTTGAGCTATGCTTCTCAGTCTGAAAATAGAGAATATAGCAATAATTGAGAGCGCCGATATCGAGTTCGATTCGGGGCTCAATGTCCTTACGGGCGAAACCGGTGCGGGCAAGTCGATCATAATCGATTCTATAAACGCCGTGCTCGGCGAGCGCACATCGCGCGAGCTTATCAGAACCGGCGCGCAGTCCGCGAGCGTTACTGCACTCTTCTCCGGCGTTTCCGCCGACACTGCCGCGCGGCTTAAAGAATATGATATCGAGCCCGACGAGGACGGCAATATACTTCTTCGCCGCACCCTCGGTCTGGACGGCAAAAACACCTGCCGCATAAACGGCGTGCCCTCGAATGTCGCCGCGCTCCGACAGGCGGGGCATGAGCTGATAAACATACACGGTCAGCATGACAATCAGGCGCTCATGGCGCCCGAAAAGCACTTCGAGTTCATCGACTGCGTCGCGGACGATGCCGAATTGCTTGAAGAATACAGAGAGAAATTCAGAGAACTCTGTTCATATATCAGGGAGCGCGACTCCCTCAAAACCGACGAGTCGGAGAAGCTTCGCCGGCTTGACCTGCTCGATTATCAGATAAACGAGCTTGAACAGGCGGATATAAGACCCGGTGAGCGCGACGAACTCAACGAGCGAAAGACGCTTCTGCAAAACTGCGAGCGTGTCACGGCATCGCTCAGAGCGGCGTATGATATTCTCCAGGGCGCCGACGACAGCTTCGGTGTGATAAGCGCGATAGGCGACTGCGCCGGGAACGCGGAGGACGCTGCCCGATTCTATAAAGACGTCGAGTCTGCCGCAAAGACTCTTCGCAATGTCGGCTATGAGCTTGAGGACTGCGCGGGAGAACTTCGCTCGGCTATTGAAGATTTCTCCTATGATCCGTCCGAGCTCGAAGAGATTGAAGCGAGACTTGATGAGCTTTTCCGCCTCTCAGTAAAATACGGCTCGACGGAAGATGAAATGCTCTCTTTCCTTGATTCCGCGCGCGAGGAGCGCAATAAAATAGCCCTCTCGGATGAGCGGGTCAAAGAGCTCGATGCGCTCGTCAGCTCGACCAAAGCCGAGGTTCGCGCCCTTGCCGAAAGGCTTACTGCGGCTCGTGAAAAGGCATCGCGCGAGTTTGAGCGCGGAGTGACCGAACAGCTCGAATTTCTCGATATGCCGTCGGTCAGCTTCAAAGTCAACAGAGAAAAAACACCGTTTACAATAAACGGTGCGGACAATATAGAATTTCTCATCTCCGCAAACGCGGGCGAGACACTAAAGCCCCTCGCGAAAATTGCTTCTGGCGGCGAGCTGTCGCGCATAATGCTCGCGATAAAGAGCGTTATCGCCGGCAGAGACGGACTCGACACTATGATATTCGATGAGATAGACGCGGGACTCAGCGGCAGAGCGGCGCAGAAAGTCGCCATGAAGCTCAAAGAAGTTTCGCGCGGCAGGCAGGTCATCTGCGTCACCCATTCCGCTCAGATAGCGGCGCAGGCGGACTGCCACATGAGAATCAGCAAATCTGTCTCGGACGGCAAGACCTATACAAAGGTCGAACGCCTCGACACAGAGGGCAGAAAATATGAAATAGCAAGGATAACCGGTGGACTCGATGTCACCGAACTTCAGCTCAAATCGGCCGAAGAGATGCTCAGAAATGCCGGGAATCTGTAAAAACATAAAAGGGGAGATACCTTATGTCAGACAAGAAAAAAGAAACGCAGGGTGCTGCCGAAAATCAGAAGCTCAGCACAAAGGAAAACATTCTTCAGACTGTCAAATTTGCTCTGTTCTCGGCTTCTGCGGGAATAATTCAGTTTGCGTCTGACGCGCTTTTCAATGAAGTGTTTCATTTGAAGCCGGAGATATCGTATCTCATTTCTCTTGTTCTCTCCGTGCTTTGGAATTTCACTTTCAACCGCAAGTTTACATTCAAGTCGGCAAACAATGTTCCGATCGCCATGCTCAAGGTCGCGGCGTTCTATTGCGTGTTCACCCCGCTGACAACATGGTTTACGAAATATGCTACGGGTACTCTTGAGTGGAACACATATCTCGTTCAGGTTCTTTGCATGGCAACGAATCTTGTGACCGAGTTCCTCTATGACAGATTCGTTGTCTATCGCAACTCGATAAACACCAACGATATCGCACAGAAGGAAAAAGAAAAAGCCGAGCACAAAGCGGAGCAGGATAAATAACAAAAAACGGGACTGCGCATATGTGTTAGCCCCGTTTTTTAGCGAGTATAAAATATATTTTTGAATGGAATTTTGATATGACTGAAGAAAAGAAGTGTCCTCTATATAAAAAATGCGGCGGATGCCAGCTGCAGAATCTGAGCTACGCGGAGCAGCTGAAATTCAAACAGCGCAAGGTGGAAAAACTGCTCGGCGAGTTCGCCCATGTCGAGCCGATAATCGGCATGGCTGAACCGTATCATTATCGCAACAAGGTACAGGCGGCGTTTGCCACGGCGAGAAACGGGAAGATAATTTCCGGCGTCTATCAGTCCGGCACGCACAGCATAGTCTGCGTCGATTCGTGCCTCACCGAGGACAGAAAAGCGGATGAGATAATCGTCTCGATCCGCAATATGCTGAAGAGCTTCAGAATACAGCCGTATGACGAGCGAAGCGGCGGCGGTACACTTCGTCATGTCCTCGTCAAGCGCGGATTCAAGACAAATCAGATAATGGTCGTGCTCGTCACATCAGGTCCGATTTTCCCCGCGAAGAACAACTTCGTCAAGGCGCTTCGCAAGGAGCATCCGGACATAACCACAATAGTCCACAATATAAACCCCTATCAGACGAGCCTTGTGCTCGGCGAGCGCGAGAATGTGCTCTACGGCACGGGCAAAATCGAGGACGAGCTCTGCGGGCTGACTTTCAGAATATCTCCGCGCTCATTTTATCAGATAAACCCGGTGCAGACTGAGGTGCTCTATAACACCGCTATGGAATATGCCGGCATGACCGGGAGCGAAAAGGTTATCGATGCCTATTGCGGTATCGGCACAATAGGGCTCGTCGCGTCGAAGCGAGCGGGCGAGGTGATAGGCGTTGAACTCAACCGCGACGCCGTCCACGACGCAATATCGAACGCCAAGCGAAACGGCATAAAGAACGTCCGCTTCTTCTGCGACGATGCGGGCGAGTTTATGCTCGGCATGGCGCAGGACGGGGAGAAAGCG
>ENA-OPJW01000518-OPJW01000518.1-human-gut-metagenome-genome-assembly--contig:-NODE-518-length-8771-cov-1.907526_pt1 | contig 8771 bp, 10 predicted proteins | sample MGYA00241776_ERZ501677 | MGnify/ENA primary metagenome ERZ501677 (study PRJEB25962, sample SAMEA2042298) | human gut metagenome | biome: human gut; feature: human-associated habitat; material: faeces...
CGGCTTCAGCTTCTTACCGTTGACCAGCTTGTTGATAGAGACAGGCGTGGTGCTGATTTCCCAGGACAGAGTAGCCGCCTCAGGACTGTCGTTGACAGTGCTGTAACCCTTTTCAGAAGGCGCTGCCAAACAACCATAAACCAGATGCAGCTTATAACCGTAATCGTTCAGATCGGTATCGTTACCCAGAATGGTACGATATGCCAAGCCGAAAGTCTTACGGGACTGCTGACCGGCGTACATACCGGGCATGATCTCAACGGAACCATCACACTCGGCAAACTCATCGGGGTACATATATGCCTCGACAGTAGCGCCGAACTCCTCGTTAGAAACCAGGTTGACATACTTGATGTTGTCAGCATAAATCGGGGAAGCCTCGGCCCCGGAAGGACTCTCGGTAACGGCAGTCAGACCATTCCATGCGACGCCCTTGTTATAAACGCCGCCGGTCTGCATCGGATAGAGAACGCCATGGTCACAGCCGGTTTCGTACAGGCGCTCGCCAGTTTTATCCCAAATGATTTTGGACATAAAGATATTCCTCCTTATCAGAAATAGAGCGAGAAATTCCAGTGATTCAGATTCTCGCTTGCATAATATCGTTCAAATCGGCAGGTAGGTATAGAAACCACCTTACCGACAAGCTCACTATCCGGGTCAGAGTCAATAATAGTGACTGAATAGTGCCTGTGAGATGAATAAACCCCGTTATCGGCGTGCACATTTTCGATATCATCAAGTGCATAAACGATAGCGGGGTATTTCATTTTTACCGACTCAGGAGGTTGAAAATACACATTTCTGCTTTCAAGGATTTTTTCCAGGAAAGTTTGCAGATTAAGCCTGCTCGCCATTGTATACACCTCCCATAGTCAGTATAAGTCTTGGGTACTGAACTTCGACACTTGTGACTTTCCATTTAGCACCCATAAACTCAACATACCTCATCGAATGAAAATTCTCATTGGCAAATGGATCGGCTACGATACTGATCTCATTCGCAACATTGATGTTGTCGTTGAGTTGTTCCGCAGACTGAAGCCTACGGGTGTTACGGGTTAAATCACCATAGTACATACGCTCGATGATCTTCTCCGTCCAAACACCCGGCTTAGTCTCTTCCGTTACAGCATAGCCGATTACTCCATAAAATTTAGCCATTTTGAATTTTCACCCCTCGCTGAATTTAGCCGCCAATATTGGCAGTGACATCCTCTTCCAGAGCGATAGCAGACATGACACGAGTGTTGGCGCCGGAGCAACGAGTCTCCAACAGGCTCTTCTCCTGGTTGAAGTCGATATCGAAATCGGTGAAGTGAGTGATTTCGCCGCCCTTGGTAGCGCCCAGAGAATAATCAGCCAAGTTGACCATCAGACCCAGAAGCTTCTTGGTCTTGCTGTCCGTGGTAGTACGAGTCTTACCCTCGAACTGTTCGGCGGTGATGATCTGTCCAACATTCAGAGCCGCAGCCAGATCGCTGACCTTGTCATAAATGCGGCGTCCATTCAGGTCACGGGCAAGCAGCATGACATTGACCAGATGAGGCGTGCAGTAGAAGTCGGGAGTGCCGGAACCCTTATACTTCTCACGAGCATACAGCAGAGACTGAATCACGGCTTCTGCGTAAATGTAATTCTCGCCGAAATTAGCGGAAGTGTTGGTACCCTGAAGCGTGCTCTTCATGCCGGCAATGTCGACATCAGCATGAATGGTGTACAGCTCGTCATCCAGCCAAATCGGGCGGATCTTATCCTCAGCGATCTTACCATCAGCACCGACCTCACGACCATCACCGATCATGATAGCCGTAGCCAGTTCCTCATTCAGATTCATACGGTCAATACCATACAGGTACTGCACCACATCGAAGTCCTGAATATCGATGATGTCGTCACGATCAAGCTTACTCTTTACATACACGGTCTGAGGATCAGTCGTTCTGTGGAGCAGCTGAATATTGCCAACATAACCCTTCCGGGCACCCTTCTTATAACCCTTGGCACGGAGAGCCTCGATGTTACGCAGATCAGCCTGGCGGGTACGGATACGGGAGATAGGGCTCTTATGAACCTTCTTCAGAACCTCGTTTACCCACCCCTGGTCAGTGGTAAGCAGTTCGGGAGCACCGGGATGAACATCCTTGTACTCGGGGAACAGGGTTTCAATACCATCGATGCCATGAGCCAGAACACTGTCAGGATTCTGCTCTGCGTAGATGTCCATAGCAGTACGAAGACTGCCGACGCTGTTGGACTTAGCCATAGAAATGATGCTTGCCTGGTCAGCATGAGACAGAACCTCGGTCTTCTTCTGCTGATCGTTGTCAAAGACATTGTGTTTCATTGTGTTATCCTCCTTATTGGATTCAGATTTGTTGTCGGAATCGTCCTTGGATTCCTTTTCGGGTTCGCCTTTGAGAGCCTGTGCGATAAGCGCATACATGACATTCTGCTGCTTCTCGGACATGGAATCGATCACATCAGCAATCGTCTCCTCATTATCCTTCTTCTCTTCCTTCGGTTCATCCTTGGACTCCGCAGAATGAGAAAGACAGAGAGGCATTCCGGTATAGATGATAGCCTCATCATCGGACATTTCGCCGTGCTTCAGCATAGAGTCGATAAATGCACCGGGGTTAGCGCCCTTATGCACCAGACTCACCTCGCAAATACAGCCATGCAGCACATCAGGACCAGCCTGCTGAAGCTGATTGGCGTAAATGGACAGAGCACAGATGTCACCGTGCTTAATAAGGACCTTCGCAATTTCGCCATCAGCGGTGTCATTGAGAAAGCCGTAGGTGTAAACACCTTCCTCACGGTTCTCAAGCCATGCATGACCGAGAACATCGCGAGGACTGTTGTGCTGATGATTCCAGACCAGCGGGACTTTAATACCGTCGTTATTCTTAAAGGCGTCCCGACGAATTACTCGTCCATCAGAACACTTAAGGTCGTTTCGGGTTGCCCAGCCGCTGAAATCACAAGCCTCAACCGAAAAAGGTCTACTCATTTTGAATTTCCTCCTTACTTTTTCGATTTTTGCTTAGAGATTTTGTCGTCCAAATCACTTGCTGATCCTTCAACTGAATCAACTTCGGCAATGGGCATTTCTTCCAACTGCTGATCGGAACCGGATGGCGCACTCAGATTCTTATTTCTGAGTTCATCGGCTCTCGGGTCCTCAGAGGGTTTCATACCAACTACCTGACGAATTTCATTCGAAGTCATGATTTCATTTCTCGTAAACTTGTCAGCAATTTCAGCAATATCATTGACAGGAACCAGTTTGAACGGGTCTCTGAAGAATGAAATTGACTGGTGTTGTGATCGGGCAGTTTTGGTCAGAAACTTTCGTTTCATCTCATCAACAATAGCGGAAATGATCGGCTCGATTGTCCGGTTATTGTAGTTCAGCATTGTCTTCTCGTCCGCTGTTCCATCCAAAATGCTCTGAGTGATCCCCAACTGGCTGTATAGCATACTCGTCAAGTATTCAATCTGGGACATCAGGTTGTTGTTCACGGAACGATTCAACTGTGTGATATGCTCGGTACCATCAGTATAAGCAATACCATACTTCGAACCTGACAACTGGTTTTCTATATCTTTACGCCGATTTTCGGCCTGTTGACGCCTTGCTTCTGTCTTGATGACATAGGGGAGCTGAATAATCAAATCGAGCTTTCCAGATCCGCTTTGCTCATCAATGACATCAAGTAGGTTAAGTTTACGAATGAGCCGCTGCATAGTTGAGTTCGGCTCATTGATAACTGCATACAGTGGATTTTCAATGATAGCCACTGCACTTTTCGGCACCACAATATCTTCTTTTCTGCCCGTTTGTTCATTGTACACACGAGCACGAATATACTGCGGATACCAGTCTAAAATCTGTCCGACACGCAGAGACTGTATATCATACGAACCGGACACATTTGGGTCAATCGTGGTGTCGACCGGAACAATAGCCACGCTTCCTTCATCAAACATAGAGATAACTACATCCTGAACGAACGACCGTGCCGTCTGATCGACATTCGCTTCCAAAGTGAGGCAATTATTCAATCCGTCATCGATGACCGAAAGAAAACGCCCATTTTCATCCAACCGAACATGCTGAACATTCAGGGCCGCAACATCAAGCGCAATTCGGTTATAAACCGATGTGACGATTGATCTTTCATTGCCTCTGGACATTCTTGGTCTGTCAGCTCGGTATGAGTAGCTCATACCTAAATCCCGGTAATTCGTTTGAACATTACCAGTAAACGCATTCCAAGCATGTTTCAGTCTGGAACCAAAAGACATCTCCATTTTGAATCATCACCTCCTTAAACCATATCAACATTTTTCTTCTTATAGGCAACTCGACCGGAAGCCCAGATACCATTCTTCAGCTGCTGCATATCATAGCCTCTGTCAGCCAGAGCCATATGCACGCCGACTTCACCTCGTTTTGCAACGAATTGAACGACACGCCCTGAAGGTGCGGTAACATTCTTGACGGACTCATTCATCAGTTCAGCCATCTTCCGATTATAGGAATTGATAGCCGAAGAACTGATTTTACCTTTCGATGTCACAGAGGAAGGATTTTTCAATAGTTGATTGGCATACTGATCGAGTTCTTTGGAAACATCTTTGCGGGCTTTAGATACAATTTTGTCGTGGTTTTTATGAGCCCAATTTGTGTCTTTCTTTTCCAAACGCTTTTGACCTACGGCGGTCAAAGTTCCGTCTTTGTTCTGGAAACGACGAACGCCCCATTTCTGACCGAGAATACCATGATGATACATCTCATCCAACTTGACCACCTCCTTATTCAAATGCATCTCGATTGAGTTTATAAGCAATATAAGCGTCCATCATTGCCGCAACAGCATCGATTTTCTGCTCGTATCGCTTCTTCAAAAGTTTACGGTTTCCATTTGTATCTTCAAGGGTAATGCAGTTACCCATAGCGAAAGTCATAAGGTCCTCATCGAAGATAAGCATTCTTTCTTCAGAAAGCTTTTTCAGTTCTCCAAGTGGAACCGACTCAGTTTTAGCGCCTTGGATAACTTTCTCAATTCCAAACGGACCGTTTTCAGATTCCCATCTCGCTACAAATTCTTTTGCGTTATAAGGGTCAAACCCAAGACATCGAACATCATATCCGCACTCCTGAATATGGTTATCCAAATCTTCATAGACATCCATCATGTTAAGTACGGCACCCTCTAAAACAATTAAACTGCCCTCCGCCATGAATTGATCGTATTTGATCCGCATAGCAGCAGGCAGCTTCATTAAAGTTGTAGAGGTAATATAGTTTCGTGTCTTGATGCCAAAAGAACCGTTTGGCAGAGGAAACAAGAATGTAAATGCGCAGAAGTCATCGCCCTGCGATAAGTCTGCACCGAGAGAACAAGGCATCTGCCAGTAGTCCCTCTTTCGATGCGGAAGAGTTTCTTCATAAGTGAAGTAATAGGTATAGCCCTCCATAGGCAGCCCAAATCTCTTTGCAAGGATATCGTTTCGGGCAGCTGGAGCTTTTTCAGCTCGTTCAACATCAAGCTGATAAGTTTCATAGCTTACAGTTTTTCCGAGATTCGGATTAGCCTTGAGCCACATTTCCGGGTCTCCGACTTCGTCAATGGAATCAAGCTTATACCACCAAATGGAAACATGGGGATTGATGTAGTCACCCTTAAGGATGTCCATCAACTCCATTTTGATAGTGTCGCCGCTTCCGTTACGAACCGTACCTTCCGAGCTGATTGCAACAATGATATAGTCATTCACCTTGGATGCACCCTGCTCAATAGCACCGATAACATCCTCTCGAATGTCACCGGAAAGCCACTCATCAACGGTCGCAACCTTGATTTGTAGACCCTGGAGCTTATTGATGCTCATGGGTCTGACCTCAAGAAGAGAACCAGTAAGGAAATTTTCAACGCCCTTTTTTGTAGAGGCTAACTTTGTACGATTCGCTTTTGAACCAGTTGTATTTTGTAAAGAACCTTCTGTCAGGAACTGAAACAGCGGTCCTCTTGAACGAGTGATAGCGGTGCGAAGAGGGGACATAACCTCCTCCGCTTGCTTCATTGTGGGGGCGGTGGTGATCTGATGAGTAGTAGAGGTATCAACATTCAGAAAGTAACCCTGCAAGGTTGAGCCGTACATTGATTTAGCGGCGCCTCGTGCAACGATCAAATACTGTTTGTTAATCAGCCTTTTTTTCACATTCTTGCGAACATAGTGCCCACCGTGACCATCTGGATTCGGTTGATACACGCTTCGCTCAACAAAATAGTACCAACCAAAGATCTGTTCGCCCCAAAGTTTGAAGCTATCCAATAGGCTAAGGTCAGAGCCATCTGTTAGAGTAAGTTCGGACTCGCAATAAGCGATCCATCCCTCAACAGCTTGGTCATCATAGTACACACCAGGATTAGCTATGAGATCATCGATACGGTTCATCTCCATGGAGATCTCTTTACAAACCGGAATCTCCCCTCGAATTACGGCATCACGAAACATGCCATAATACTTGGGAACGGCAGTGTTTGATAATGCCATAAGTACCTCCTTAGCCAGCTTTCTTAGCCATACCGTTTACAATTTCTTTGATCTTGCCGTAGTTATTATAAATGGTTAAGGCGGTCGAAGTAGCGGTTGCAATTGTTCCGGCAACTTTCAGAGTTTTTGATACATATTCCTTTCCACGATTCACATCAGTCGAAGACAATTGACTGTACTGTTTCTCCATCTGAAGACGATTCAGTCGGTTACGAAGCTCTGCATCACTCATAGACTTAACACTCTTACTGTTATGAGCTTTAGCATAGTCCTCATGAGCAGGAGCATCAGAGTTAGAAGAACTTTCTCTTTTCTTTCCGGCCGCGGTACGAGTGCCATCTTTGTTCTGATAGCGCCGGACGCCCCATTTCATGCCGATGATGCCATGATGGGAAAGTGCTGTATTATCCATTTTGAAATCCTCCTCTCATTTTTAATCAGGGTCGACTGTCACATTGATACGCCACTCAAGCTCGCTGATTTGTCGGTTGATTGCTTCCATAACAGCCGAACTCAACGGCGGGTCGAACGCCAATCTTACCTTCAGGTAGATAAAAGTTTTTACAAATTCAAGACGAGGATCATCATACAAGAATTCAGACCAGGTCTTACTTGCATCTTCGATACGGAATCCTTCTTCAGGACCGACACCGAGCTGCGTCAAGACCGAGAATGCCGAATTGATGTACATTACGATGTCCGGGTCAAAGTGCTCATACTCTTCAGCAATTCCGAGCAGCTTTTTAATCGATGTCAGTATACTATCCATATCGCGTTCTCCTTACTGCCTGACGGCTACAAATTTCTTCATACAGAATCCTTCGATGCCGGCAGCAGTGCAGACAGCGTACCAGTCATCATTGGAATCGCCCATGTCAATTTCCAATTCGTCAAGACAGGTCACAACGGTTACTACTCTGGAATCCTTAGATGGCTTTTCACGAATGTTTAGCTTCAGGCAATCAGTGACGACACCGATCACATTCCGAGCTGCATCTTCGCAAAACCCTGCTTCCTGCTCCTCGATGTTATCGGTCGATTCATCAAGAACAGAGTTTTCATAGATTTCCTTAGTCATTGAAATTTTCTCCTTTCATTATTTTCGCCAGGGACAGGTATCATTTTGTGTGCGTTGAACAGGTGGAAGAACCAGTAAGCTTTCATCACCATAGTGAATCGCATTGTGTGTATTCAACTTGGTGCAAACTGCATTCTCCGGATCGAAAACGCAGGGGCTCCGATTTAAGATATCTTCATAAGTAATCGGATTCAGATGATGGATCAATACGGAACCAAAGATTTCATAACCCGGCATACCAAGATCACAACCTTCATCCCGAATGATAATTTCATCTCGGAATTGCAGCCATTGATCCGAATGATAAAACTCTTGGTTCAACCATCGCTTAAAACCGAAAGTTTCTTTTCCAACGGAACCATCAAGCTTTAAGTAGAGAAATCGTTCTTCAAATGTCGGCAATGTAATTAACTCCGAATAGGTTTTAATACTCATCGTCTTCACCGCCTGCACCGGAATATCTCCTAAACGCTTCAAGAGCCTTGTTGTACAACTCCTTGGCTTCACTGTTGGAATTTAGATTCTTGGTCTTCGCTTCGATAAGCTCTTTCTGCTTCTCCAGAATCTCCTTTTCAATTCGTTCCTTACTGGAACCGAGCTTCAAATAATGTGTTATGACCTGAGAAGAAGCAGTTCCGTCTCTGAGCTGCTTTTCAGCACATTGAACCGCCAAAGAAATCATTAAGTTCTCTTGCGCTTCGAGAGATGTCGGTGGTCTCAATGGGCCGTTTGAGTCGGAAGAGCTTGCAGCTTTACCTTTTGGCATTGGCACTGCCTCCTCTCTTAAAAATTTGGTGCGGATAACAGGAGTTGAACCTGCACGGAGATAACCTCCAATAAATTCTGAGTCTATTGCGTCTGCCAGTTCCGCCAGTTCCGCCATATCCGCATACTTGTACTGCACTTTTTATCTGAACCGATGCTCTTTTAGGTGAGAATAGGTGCAGTATTTGAAAGAACTTACAGAGCTGAATTTCCACCAATCACCGAAAGGAGAAAAGAAACATGAAAGGAGATGTTCACACTTTATGGAAAATGTCTCAACCCTGTAAGCTCGTTCAAATACTGCACCCGTGGGGTAAACCCCATTCCCAAAATATCCCTCCGGAGATTTTTTTAAGAC
>ENA-OPJW01000523-OPJW01000523.1-human-gut-metagenome-genome-assembly--contig:-NODE-523-length-8653-cov-2.286927_pt1 | contig 8653 bp, 7 predicted proteins | sample MGYA00241776_ERZ501677 | MGnify/ENA primary metagenome ERZ501677 (study PRJEB25962, sample SAMEA2042298) | human gut metagenome | biome: human gut; feature: human-associated habitat; material: faeces...
CAACCTTAGTTCCTTCGAACATCTTCTCAACAGCATCCTTAATCATTGTCTTGTTAGCATCTGTATGAACTAAGAATGTATACTTCTTATCTGCCATATCAGCCATAGACTTCTCTGTGATTACAGGCTTGAGGATTACATCATAATACTGTACGTTTGCCATTATGCATACACCTCCTCTAATTTTTCAACAGCAGCCTTAGTAACTACTAATGTTTCATACTTTAATACATCGTATGTGTTGATTTCGTTAGTAGCTGAAACCTTAACTGTAGGAATGTTTCTTCCTGAAAGAACTACATTCTTGTTCTCACCTTCAATAACTACTAAAGCCTTATCAACCTTTAAGTTGCTCATAACTTCTGCGAACTTCTTTGTCTTAACTTCGTCAAGGTTAAATGCATCAAGAACTACGATCTTGTTGTCAGCAACCTTTGATGATAATGCAGAAAGAAGAGCAATTCTCTTTTCCTTCTTATTCATCTTGAATGAATAATCTCTTGGCTTTGGTGCGAATACAACTCCGCCGCCTGTCCACTGTGGAGCTCTTGTAGAACCCTGTCTTGCATGACCTGTTCCTTTCTGTCTCCAAGGTTTTCTTCCGCCACCGCGAACTTCAGAACGTGTCTTAGCTTTCTGAGTTCCCTGACGTTTATTTGCAAGCTGCTGAAGAACAGCCATATGAACTAAATGCTCATTAATTTCTACGCCGAAAATGGAATCATTTAACTCGATCTTGTCGACTTCTTTGCCTTCCATGTTATATACAGCTACGTTAGCCATCGTAAAGTTCCTCCTTTCTTACTTTGCACTATTTACCAGATTTTGTAGTCTCTTTTACTGTAATGAGAGCTTTCTTAGCTCCTGGAACTGCGCCCTTGATTAACAGTAAGTTCTTGTCTGCGTCAACTCTTACAACCTCAAGATTCTGAGTTGTAACCTTTACGCTACCCATGTGTCCAGGCATTCCTTTTCCCTTGAATACCTTACTTGGTGAAGAACAAGCACCGTTAGAACCCTGATGACGATGGAATTTAGAACCATGAGCCATTGGTCCTCTGTGCTGACCTAATCTCTTGATAGCACCCTGGAAACCTTTACCTTTTGAAATAGCAGTTACATCAACCTTGTCACCCTCTGCGAAGATGTCAGCCTTGATCTCATCTGCTAAATTGTACTCATCTGCGTTTTCGAATTTGAACTCGCGAACGAATCTCTTTCCTGAAACACCTGCTTTTTTGAAGTGTCCCATCTGAGCCTTGTTAACACCATGTCTGTGTGCTACGCTCTTTTTACCGTTGGCATCCTTCTCAACGACTTTCTCTTTCTTGTCGCCGAAACCAACCTGAACTGCGCTGTAACCGTCATTCTCAACAGTTTTGATCTGTGTTACAACACATGGACCAGCCTCTAATACAGTTACAGGTACTAATACACCATCTGCATTGAAGATCTGTGTCATACCGATTTTTGTTGCTAAAATCGCTTTCTTCATTTCTTTACCTCCTGTTTTCTACAGCGGAACGCCTCTTGCCTGTCAACCCAGCCCGCGAAGAATTAGCCGGAACAAGTAGCGGAACCGTTCATCCTAGAGCAGCCTACTAGATCGTTATGCTTTCGCACTGTATCTTCTATATAAACCATTCGGGGATATACTAATTAATTGTTGAAGCTTATTTCTGCTTCATTTTGATATCAATGTAAACACCAGCTGGCATTTCAATCCTTGATAAAGACTCTGTTGTCTTCTGTGTTGGATTGATGATATCGATAAGTCTCTTATGAGTTCTCTGCTCGAACTGTTCACGAGAATCCTTGTACTTGTGAGTAGCTCTAAGAATTGTAACTACTTCCTTCTTTGTTGGAAGAGGTACCGGTCCGCTCACCTGTGATCCATTCTTCTTTACAGTCTCGATGATTTTCTTTGCGCTTGAATCTACTAACTCGTGATCATACGCCTTGAGAGTAATTCTCATTACTTGACTTGCCATAAAAAAAGTCGCCTCCTTTTCGCACTTTTAACTTCAGTACGACAAGCGGTGACTGTACACATCTCCGTGTGTGTCCTGTGGACTTTCACACGTTGTTTCTACATTTTGTAGACCATATCTGTTCTGTACAGTGACTTGCCGTCAGTTTCCTAACTTGACATTCGCTCCGCCGAATTCTCTGTCTCATGGACAGTAACTTCAAACTTCATAGCTATCATGCCACAGCAAGTGATATTATACATGACGTTTCCAATAATTGCAATACTTTTTTCAAAAAAAATTTATTTTTTTATTTCGGGTAATATTCCATTGAAAAATTACACTTTTGCACGTATATTATTATAGAAGAAACACGATTAAATGCAAGCAACGTGTAGTTTATTTTTTACACGCAGATAAGAAAGGAATATAAACATATGTGGTTAGCAGATAGATGGAAAGATTACGAGGTTATTGACTGCTCATGCGGTGAAAAGCTTGAGCGTTGGTCTAAATATATTTTGCTGCGTCCCGATCCTCAGGTAATTTGGGACACTCCAAAGACTAATAAGAACTGGAAAAAGCTTAACGGTCACTATCATAGAAGCAAGAAAGGCGGTGGTGAATGGGAGTTTTTTGATCTGCCGCAGGAGTGGACCATAAACTACTCTCTTCCTATTAATAAGGAGCTCACATTCCACTTAAAACCATTCAGCTTCAAGCACACCGGTCTGTTTCCTGAGCAGGCTACCAATTGGGACTGGTTTTCAAAGAAGATTTATGATGCCAAAAAAAGCGGTCGTGATGTAAAGGTATTAAATCTCTTTGCATACACCGGAGGTGCCACTCTTGCTGCCGCTGCCGCAGGCGCCGCTGTCACACATGTGGATGCTTCAAAGGGCATGGTCACATGGGCTAAGGAAAACGCTGTAAGCAGCGGTCTTGGTGACGCACCTATCAGATGGCTTGTGGATGACTGTGTGAAGTTTGTTGAGCGTGAAATCCGCCGTGGCAATCATTACGATGCCATCATAATGGATCCGCCGTCATACGGCAGAGGTCCTAAGGGTGAAATTTGGAAAATTGAGGAAAGCGTATATCCGCTTGTGCAGCTTTGTGCAAAGCTCCTTACCGACAAGCCGCTTTTCTTCCTTATTAATTCCTATACGACTGGCTTGCAGCCTGCAGTGCTCACCTATATGATAAGCACTGCGCTTAAAAAGTTTGATGGTAAAGTAACCGCAAGCGAAATTGGTCTTCCGGTTTCTTCAAACGGACTCGTGCTGCCTTGTGGTGCAAGCGGACGCTTTGAAAGTATCTGCTAATCAGTTCTAAAATAAAATCAGCCGCAGTATTTCATTATTTTCTATGAAACACTGCGGCCTTTTAATGAATACGCAATATATTACAATATTCTTTTTTTCTTCAGTAAAATCAGTATCAGCACACATATGACAACCATAACACCTATTATAATCATAAATCCATGTGCTGTCGTCGCAAGCGGTACCCACTTTGAGCTGACATTCATACCATAGATTCCTGAGATAACCGTCGGGATAGCCATGATAAGTGTGATGATTGTGAGCGACTTCATGACATTGTTAAGTCTGTTGTCAATGACCGTGCTCATAAGCTCTCTGGTACCATTTATGATGTCCCTGTAAATTCCCGTCATCTCAATAGCCTGCTTATTTTCGACAATTACATCTCCGAGAAGCTCCTTGTCCTCCGGATACTGCTCAAGGCGCTTGTATCTGGTCAGTCTCTCTAACACAACTCCATTAGCACGAAGCGATGTGGCAAAGTATACGAGTGTGGATTCCAGCTCGTGAAGTGCGATCAAATCGTCCTCCTCTGTATCCTCTCCGACTCTCTCCTCAATCTCAGTACGCATCTTGTCTATGATACGCAGATCATTCTGATACAGTACAGATATCCTGTAAAGTATCTGGTATACAAAGCGCATCTTTTTCTTGGTGGAAAATTCCTTTACACGGTTATTTAAAAATACCTGAAGCACCGGTGTATCCTCTGTACAGACTGTCACTATCTCATCATCTGTAAGTATGATGCCAAGTGGGATTGTGGTATATGACTCCTTGTCATGCCTAGTCTCTATCGAAGGTATATCCACAAGAATCAACGTATACCCATCCTGCAGCTCTATACGTGAGCTCTCCTCCTCATCGAGTGCTGCAAGTACGTCCTCAATATCAACATTCAAATCATCCGCTACCATCTGTCCCTCTGCTACAGAAGGGTTGACCATCTGTATCCAGGTACCTCCCTGCAGCGTATCCAGCTCATGTATTAATTTGTCATCTGTCCTGTAAAACTTGACCATGGTGCCTCCCCGTGGCTTTTATGACACACATAATGCCACAAAATATTTTGACATCACTAACGTATTGTCTTTGAAATAAAAGATATTACTTCTCAGCGTATTTCTGACTCTGGCTCTTTATAAGCTCTGCATCCTCAAAGTAATTTATCCTCATGGCGCGCTTGACCTCTGCCATTGTCTGTGCTGCAGTCTCTCTTGCTGTCTCGCTGCCCTTCCTTAATATCTCATATACAGCCGGAATATCCTTCTCATACTCTGCTCTTCTTGCGCGGATAGGTGAAAGCTCCTCCTGCATGATGTTGTTGAGGAATTTCTTAATCTTCACATCGCCAAGACCTCCCCTTGTATAGTGATCCTTAAGCTCCTGAAGATTAGCATACTCCGGCAGATACTCCTCAAAATGTCCCGGCTTAGAGAAAGCATCAAGATATGTGAATACTGTATTGCCCTCCACATGTCCCGGATCTGAAATCTGGATATGTGTCGGATCTGTATACATGCTCATGATTTTCTTCTTTACATCTGCCTCTGTATCTGCCAGATAGATACAGTTGCCTAATGATTTGCTCATCTTCTGTCCACCATCTGTACCCGGAAGTCTGCAGCATGCCTCATTCTCAGGTAAAAGCACATCCGGCTCAACGAGCACCTCATCATAGATAGAATTAAACTTTCTGACAATCTCCCTGGTCTGCTCTATCATTGGGAGCTGGTCCTCTCCAACCGGAACAGTTGTAGCCTTGAAGGCAGTGATATCTGCTGCCTGGCTGATTGGATAATTGAAAAAACCAACCGGTATACTTGCCTCGAAATTTCTTAGCTTAATCTCATTCTTTACTGTAGGGTTTCTCTGAAGTCTCGATACTGTAACGAGATTTGAGTAGAAAAATGTAAGCTCAGTAAGCTCCGGTATCTGTGACTGCACAAACAGTGTAGACTTGGCCGGGTCGAGTCCTGCTGAGAGGTAATCAAGTGCTACCTCTATGATATTCTGTCTGATTTTCTCAGGGTTGTCAAAATTGTCCGTGAGTGCCTGTGCATCGGCAATCATGATAAATATTTTGTCATACTCTCCTGAATTCTGAAGCTCAACTCTTCTGCGAAGTGAGCCCACGTAATGTCCTATATGGAGCCTTCCTGTTGGTCTGTCTCCTGTTAAAATAATTTTTTCCATCTCTATTATTCCTCTGCTTTAGTTCTATTATTACGATTGCAATGTAGGTTTATTCGCCAAACCGTCTGTCTTAGCAATCGCCAGCTTTCTTTATTATAACACACTGACGTGTAAAAGCCTAGGAAAAAGAACTTTCATTTTAATTATTTTATAATATCTGCATACTCTGCCTTTGCCGCCCTGCACAAATCATCCGGTGACAGCGTAATCTGAAGTCCAAGCCTGCCTCCGCTGACCGTGATTTTGTCCTGCTCCTTAGCTGCCTCATGGATAAATGTAGGATACTGTTTTTTCATTCCGATTGATGTACAGCCGCCCCTTATATAGCCTGTAACCTTTGTCAAATCCTTGAGATGCAGCATCTCTATGGACTTCTCACCTGCTGCCTTTGCGGCTTTTTTGAAATCAATTTCGTCATCTATCGGTACCACAAACACATAGTATCCGCCGCTTTTGCCAACTGTCGTGATAGTCTTGTACATGCCTGCGTGGTCAAGACCCAGCTTGTCTGCTATCTGAGCTGCATCCACAAAGTCATCGCACTCGTATGTGCGTGCCTCATATGGAATCTTCATTGTTTCCAGTATTCTTATTGCATTTGTCTTTGCTTCTTTTTTTCCCATTATACTATCTTTCCTCCAATAAACTTAAGATATATTCCATATCCAAGCTTCTTATATTTTTTTCAATATTTAGTATAAAGATGTGTTCCTTGTTATTATAATACAACGGAAATTTGATATCGTAAATACCTTATAAAGTATCTAAAAAGCCACGACACACTGAAATGTATGTCGCAGCTTTTTTATTCAACAACTATAGCTATTCACAAACACCTGCAATTAGAGAAACTAACATGTCATATCTTTATGCAATTGCCTCATTTTACTAATTGTCCGCACTCTTATCAGCATTTTTGTATGCTTCCTCAAAGAACTGCTCCTGCGAATCTATCGGTGTGCTGTTTATCTTTCTGTCCATATACTCACCATCAGCGCAAAGCTCCTTGCCCTTCTCGTCATCTGTCATGATTGTATCGAAGATATGGCGGATCTTGTCCTTAGCATTTGCATCGTATACAGGTGTTGCAACCTCCACACGTCTTACTGTATTTCTGGTCATAAAATCTGCTGACGCAATGTAAATCTTCTCATCATCGCCCACACCAAATCTGTATATACGTGAATGCTCAAGATATCTTCCTACAACGCTTATTACAGTAATGTTTTCTGTGGCACCCTCAACCTGCGGCTTCACACAGCAGATTCCTCTGACAATAAGCTCAACCTTCACGCCTGCCTGAGAAGCATCGATAAGCTTGTCTATAAGCACCTTATCAGTGAGAGAGTTAATCTTAACTCCGATGTATGCCGGTTTTCCTGCATTCTTATTGGCAATCTGCTCGTCAATCATGTCAACAATCTTATTCTGCAGGCATTTTGGGGCAACAAGCAGATGTTTTACATCTCCGTCCGAAACAGTCTCACCTCTCTGAAGCGCCATAAACACCCTTGATGCATCTGCTCCAATCTCCTGATTTGCAGTGATGAGGGATAAATCTGTATAAAGACGCGAGGTCTTCTCGTTGTAGTTTCCTGTACCAATCTGAGTGATGTACTCAAAGCCATCGCCCTTTTTCTTTGTGATGAGACAGAGCTTTGAGTGGACCTTGTAATCACCGAGTCCATAAAGTATCTGACAACCTGCATCCTCAAGGCGGTGTGACATCTCTATGTTGTTAGCCTCATCAAACCTCGCACGCAACTCGACAAGCACGATAACCTCCTTGCCGTTTTCTGCAGCCTCTATAAGTGCATCGATAATCTGGCTCTTGTCTGCCACTCTGTAAAGTGTCATCTTGATAGAAACTACATCAGGATCCTCTGCTGCATCGTTAAGCATCTTGATAAACGGCTTCATGCTCTCAAACGGATATGAAAGAAGCACGTCCTTTTTCTCAACCTGTCCAAGTATACTCTCCTTGAGCGAAAGCTCAGGTGTATCACGCGGTGTACGCTTCTCAAAGAAAAGTTCCTGCTTGTCTCGCAGATAGTGCTGAAGCTGGAATACGAATGACATATCAAGCGGTGTTTTTACACTGATAAAATGCTTTTTGCCAATCTCAAGGAAGCTCGAGAGTTCGTCAATAGCCTTGCGGTTGATTTTTCTTGAAAGCTCGACTCTTACAGGATCAAGACGCACTCTCTTCTTGATGAGCTCCTCCATCATATTACGATAATCCATATCCTCATCATACATGCTCTGCGCATCGATATCCGCATTACGTGTCACACGCATGATTGATTTCTCACGGATTACATACTTTGGATAGAGCTTTGATACAAAGTGTAAAATAAGTTCCTCTGACAGCATAAATGTGCCCGGTCTTGTAGGTATCTCAATCAGACGCTTGAATACGCTGTTTGAGCATGGCACGATGCCTGTCTTTTTCTTTCCCTTCTGCGTGGTTAAAAGCACTACCGCATAGAGCTGTTTATTGGCAAGGAATGGGAACGGCTGCTGCTTTCCTATAATCATGGGTGAGAGGAAAGGTGCAATGTGTGCATCAAAATATGCCTCCAGTAAATCACCCTCATCCTTTGACAGCTTGTTGAAATTGATTATGCGCACGCCCTTTGGCTCAAGCTCACCCATGAGCTGCTCGTAAATCCTTGCTTTTTTCTTCTCAAGCTCGCATACTCTGTCAAGGATTGCCGATACCTGTTCCTCACTCGACATCTTTGTCTTGTTCTCGAAAATCTTTTCCTTTGAATTCATCTGCATCATGAGTGATCCTACTCTTACCATGAAAAACTCATCCAGATTTGTCTGGTAGATTGATGCAAAGGTCAGTCTCTCTGCAAGCGGTACTCTTGGATTGCCCGCCTCATTTAATACTCGCTCATTGAACTGTAACCATGACAGCTCCCTGTTTGTGTAAACTTCTTCCAGTTTTTTCATCTGCATATATGCTCCTATTCTATATGATATTGTTTCATTCGCGTTCGCGTCTTTTGGGTCTGTTTTATTTTGTGCCCGCTGTATTTCAAGCTGTCTTGCACGCTCTATCAGCTTGTCCTCCCGGCGCCTTCTTCTGTCTACCAGATGAAGCTTATTTTCCACCGCAACCAGCATCCCCGCAAGTTCCTTCAAAACTCTTTC
>ENA-OPJW01000533-OPJW01000533.1-human-gut-metagenome-genome-assembly--contig:-NODE-533-length-8542-cov-1.492282_pt1 | contig 8542 bp, 3 predicted proteins | sample MGYA00241776_ERZ501677 | MGnify/ENA primary metagenome ERZ501677 (study PRJEB25962, sample SAMEA2042298) | human gut metagenome | biome: human gut; feature: human-associated habitat; material: faeces...
GTCTGGATAATCTTTTCACCGGTTCGGAAGGAAATATCACTCATCTGAAGAGCAATCCCCGCTTTGAATTTGTACTGCATGATGTGGAAACCCCTTATGAGGCAGATGTGGACGAAATCTATAATCTGGCTTGTCCTGCTTCTCCCATCCACTACCAATATGATGCCATTAAAACCATCAAGACTTCTGTATTGGGCGCCATCAATATGCTGGGACTGGCCAAAAAGACGAATGCCAAGATATTGCAGGCTTCTACCAGCGAAGTGTACGGTGACCCCGTTATTCATCCCCAAGTGGAAAGTTATTGGGGAAATGTAAATCCAATTGGCCTCCGTTCTTGTTATGATGAAGGGAAGCGTTGTGCCGAGACATTGTTTATGGACTATCACCGCCAGAATGGAGTGCGGATCAAGATTATCCGTATATTCAATACGTACGGTCCTCGGATGTTGCCGAATGACGGACGGGTGGTTTCCAATTTCGTGGTTCAAGCATTGCAGAACCAGGATATTACGATATACGGTTCGGGTAATCAGACGCGAAGTTTCCAATATGTAGATGACTGTATAGAAGGTATGGTGCGGATGATGAACACGGAGGACGATTTTATCGGTCCGGTAAACTTGGGAAATCCGAATGAATTCTCCATATTGGAACTGGCGGAAAAGGTCATTAGGCTGACGAATTCCAAGTCGAAACTGATTTTCAAGCCACTGCCTCATGACGATCCCAAACAGCGTCAGCCGGACATCACTCTGGCAAGGGAAAAGTTGGACTGGGAACCGACTATAGAGCTGGAAGAGGGTTTACAGTATATAATAGAGTATTTTAAGGAATATCGTTCCTAACTAAATAATAATTTTGATAACGGGAAAAACAATATAGAAAGATGAACATGGAAATAAATCCTTCCGAGTACAAGATCCTCATCGTTGACGATGTGATGTCAAACGTTTTATTGTTGAAAGTGCTTTTGACAAACGAGAAATTCGCAATTGCTACTGCGAGTAACGGGCGGCAGGCGTTGGAGCAGGTGGAAAAGGAAAATCCTGACTTGGTTTTGCTTGATGTAATGATGCCGGACATGAGTGGTTTTGAAGTAGCTCAACATTTAAAGTCAAATCCGCAGACTGCTGAGATTCCGATCATCTTTCTGACTGCACTGAATAGTACGGCAGATATTGTGAAAGGTTTTCAAGTAGGAGCGAATGATTTCATCTCCAAGCCTTTCAATAAGGAGGAACTGATTATCCGGGTTACCCACCAAATATCTTTGGTAGCTGCCAAGCGGCTGATTTTGAGTAAAACGGAAGAACTGCAACGTACCATTGCCGGGCGTGACAAGCTTTATTCGGTGATTGCCCATGACCTGCGCTCTCCTATGGGTTCCATAAAGATGGTGCTGAACATGCTGATACTGAACTTACCGGCTGAGAAAATAGGTATCGAAATGTACGAGCTTCTGACGATGGCCAATCAGACAACAGAGGATGTGTTCTCGTTGCTGGATAACCTGCTGAAATGGACAAAGAGTCAAATCGGTAAGTTGAACGTGGTTTATCAGGATGTGGACCTCGTCGAAGTGACAGACGGTGTCATTGAGATTTTCAGTATGGTGGCAAGCTTGAAGAAGATAAGAATCCGCGAGATGAAACCGGAGAAAATGATGGTCAATGCTGATATTGATATGCTGAAGACGGTGGTCCGCAACTTGTTGAGCAATGCCATCAAGTTCAGCAAGGAGAACTCCGAAGTGCTGGTGAAGATGGAAGAAGTGGATGGCATGGCAGTTGTCAGTGTCCAGGATTATGGCTGTGGCATCAGTGAGGAAGGGCAGAAGAAGTTGTTGCATACTGATACGCATTTCAGCACGTTCGGCACGAACAACGAAGAAGGCTCGGGACTGGGCTTGTTGCTGTGCAAGGATTTTGTCGTGAAGAATGGCGGTAAACTGTGGTTTACTTCCAAGGAAGGCGAAGGCTCCATATTCAGCTTCTCTATTCCGGTGAAGAAATGATAACGAAGAAAATAGAACGGATGGTCCGTTGAAGTAAAACAGACCATCCGTCAGACTCAAATAGACCGTCTGTTACGGTCGTACAGACCATCTGTTTCTTATGAACGGATGGTCTGTTTTTTTATCTCTTACACAGACTGCGGAAATCGCAATATTCACATTTCCGGGTATCCTCTGTTTGGCTGAATGTTTCTTCTTGGCTGAATATCTCCTGCAGGAGTCCGTGCAGCCGTTCGCGAAACTCGTCTTCGAAGAAAGCGAAGTTGTTGACCGGTACCTTGGGTTGTCGTGGCGCTCCCATTTCGATGACCGGGGAGTAGCTTTCGGAAGCTGCCCGGTGGATGTAGAGCAGGGAAGGGGCTACCTTCAGCGATTGCTTGCGGCAGAGGATGGCGGCGTACAGAAACGTCTGGAAAATATAGTTGGGACGGTTGTCGGCGGGAGTAAACAGTTGTTCTATATTTTCGGGAGTCTTGGGAGTACCGCCTGTCTTGTAGTCCACGATACGTAGCGTGTCTCCTTTGCTGTCCAGGCGGTCGATGGTACCGCCTATCTGTAAGGCAAGCTTTCCTTGCGGAGTATCTATTTCCATCATTTCTCTGACGTCCTGTTCCATGCCCTCCATACGGAACGGGGCATATTGCAGGTCATTGCGCAGGAGCTGGCGCAGGTAAGAGGCGATGACTTTGGAATGGATGAGCTGCGTACCGTTATACTCCGGTTGCTCCGTAAGGGGCACATGGAAGAACTTTTCTTTGAAAGCATTGTCCACATAGGCTTGCAGGCGAACATCGTCTTTCAGTAATTGTTCCAGGTCGTCTTTACGTATCTCCCGTCCGTTGGCTGTCAGTTCGTTGTACACCAGTTCGGCGGAACGGTGGAAGATGGTGCCGAAGAGGGCGGAGTCTATCTCGGCGCTTACTTCATCGGGAGCTTTCAGGCCGGCTACGTATCGGTAGTAGAATTTCAGGTGGCAGTCCAGATAGGCATTGAGGGCAGAGGGGGAGAAGAACGCTTTGGGACGTTGGTGGATGTTGTAGGCGTCGAACATCTGTTGCAACATCTCCGGTGTCTTGTGAATCTCAATTTCCCGGGCTTGCTGTGGAGATTGTCCGGCTTCAAGGTACTCAAGGGAGATGTTGTGCGGCGACTCTACCAGGAATTGCAGCATGAAGCGGGACATTTCCCCGCGGTTCAGTCCGTCCGAAGAGGTGTTATATAATAAGGTGACGTTTTCTGCCCGTTGGATGAGGCGGTAGAAGTAGTAGGCATAGACGGCATTCTTGTGCTCTATGGTGGTCATGCCGAAGGCTTTCCTCAGGTTGTAGGGGATGAAGGAGGACTCGCCTCCGGCTTTGGGCAATTGCCCTTCGTTGAGGGAGAGCATGATGAGGTTGCGGAAGTCGAGGTTACGCGTTTCCAGCACACCCATTACTTGCATGCCGATGGCGGGCTCTCCATGGAAGGGGATGTTGGCAGAGGTAAGCAGCCGGTTCAGCAGTCGCTTCAGCGTGTCTGTGCGCACGCCACTCAGTTCGCCGGTCTCTATCAGACTGAGCAGGCGATTGACGAGGGTGTAGCTTTTGAACAGAGACTCGCGGTATAGCTGGTTGAAGATGTCTTCCACGTCTTTTTCCTGGCGGTAGAGGACGGCCACTTCGCGAAGCAGTTCGGTGAGGTAGCTGCATAGGGCGGCAATGCCGTTCTGTGGTGTAAAGACTTGTTCAAGAAATGCGTCCTGCTTCAGCTCCGAGGGAAGGGGATAGAAGCGGTTGTCCTGCGTAAGCCGTCTTTCCAGTACTTCGGCATGGGAGGAAAGCTGCCGGGTATAAGGATGTTTCAGCAGGGTGAGTACGGTCTCGTAAGTATATCGTCCGGTACCTGTGTGGTAGCCGGTAGTCTGTAGCTCTACAAGGGCGTTGATAAAGCTGTATACCGGAGTTTGGGCAAGGGGGAATCCCATTGTGATGTTGACGTTCTTTACCTCTGCCGGAATGGAGTGGAGGACGGGAAGCAGTAGGGATTCGTTGCAAAGGACAACGGCAGTGTCTTTGAATGAAGAAGGGGTTCTTAATTCTTCATTCCCCCTAATCCATTGCGGCAAGTAGCGGGCTTGTGCATTTTCGGTAGAAGCGGAGATAAAGCGTACGTTCTTGGGTTTCCGCAGTACATCAAAGGAACTTTCGGGGAGCTGGTTGGGGAACAGCTTTAGGTTGCGGAGGATGAATTCGCCTGCTTCGTGGGTATAGGGTGGCTTTTGTTCGCGTGGGAGGCGGGTGTAGAATACGTCATAGTCCCAATAGAACATCGCTTTTCCGGCATCCTGCAAGAGCTGGAAGAAACGGGTTTCTACTCTATTCAGTACGTTGAAGCCGACAAATGCATAGCGGTCGTAGCGTAGTCGGTCGGTGTTGAGTTGCTCCATGACATTGCGGTACATCATGCCTTCGTAGGCGATGCCAAGTTCCGTGAGGTTTCGGCGGTAGTGGCGGTAGATGTCGCCCAACTTATCCCAGAGGGAGATGAATTTTGCTTTCAGTTCCGTGTGCTTTTCTATGGAGAAATTTTGGAAGAATTGGCGGATGGCTTCTTCCTGCTCTTGGTCAAGGAAGTCGTAGCCGTCCATGATGTTCTTCAGTTCCTGCAGATTGCTGAAGAGCTTGTCGGCATCTACGAGGTTTTTGTCCACGTCATCGAAGTCGCTGATGAGCAGTTCTCCCCAGAAGTAGAAGTCGTCCAGAGTCTCTTCGCTGTGAGTCTCTTCTCGGAACACCTTATACAGTTCGCATACCAGGCGGATAGGGTCACCGGACTTCAACGGAGAAAGCTGCCGGAACAGTTCGCTGATGCTGACGTAGGCGGGCGACCACAAGGGGCGATCCGTTTCGGCTGCCAGGTATTCGTTGAAGAACAGACTGGCACGTTTGTTGGGGAAAACGATGGCGGTGCGCGAGAGGTCGTTTCCTATTTTGGAGTAGAGGTCGTGGGCGACCAGTTGGAGAAATGTTTTCATAATTCAGTTGATAATTGATAATTGATAGTGGATGGAGAGTGAGTTTATACCGGTTCTATGTTGTTCTCCTCTACATACCACAAGTAGCCCCGTATATTTTCTGCGGCATACCCCATGCGGACTAGCAGTTGCATGTATCTCTGTACTTGCTTGTTGTACTTCTTATTCGGCTTTCCGAACTTGAAGTCTACCACTACGATTTCTTCACCACGCATCATCACACGGTCCGGGCGGCGTGTCCGCAGTTCGCCGTTCTCCTGCCAGATGATGTCGCATTCATTGAACAGCCGCCACGTCCCCGAATACCAGTCCTTGACTTGAGGCAGGGAGAAGGCGCGTTCGGTGAGGTCGCGTATTTCTTTTTCCGTCTCACTCCGTCCAATTACTCCTTCAAAGACGAGCTGGCTGATGGCATTGTCAATATCTTCTTCGGTTTCGATAGCGGAGAATAGGGTATGCAGCAAACGTCCCCGGTTGATGAAACGCCAGCTGGACTCTGCTTCGTCTACTCCTGCTATGAAGTCTGCCGAACGGTTGGATTGCCGGAACTCGATGTCGTGGAGCATACTCTCCATGTGGACGGGCAGTTTGACCGGCTTTTGCGAAAGTCTGTTGACCGGTTGCTGTTCATAAACCTCAGGTTTATGTTCGCAGTATAGAGGTTTACGTTCGCAGCATAGAGGTTTGGCTTCGTCATCAGCAGGGTTGTCTGCGTCATGCTGTGAGACGGGGACGGAGGAGGGACAAATCCTGCCGTTCTCGTATATGGCAGCCTCTTCGTCCCAACTGCCTGCTCCGTCTTTGGCTATGCGGGGCAGGGTGTTGGCAAGGAGTTCGGACATGGTTCCCTTCTGTTCCTTCCGGCTCCAGAGGATGAGGTTCTTGCCGGCACGGGTAAAGGCCACGTACAGCAGATTCAGATTGTCCACCCACAGCTGAAGACGTTCGTGCAGATAGTCCTGCCGGTATATGGATTCCGCCATGGTGGTGGAATAGTTCACCGGCACTAAGCTGATGGCATTATAAGGCTCTTCCGGTGGGACGCACCACACCAGCTGGTTGTTGGTTTCGTTCTCCAGCTTCCAGTCGCAGAAGGGAATCAGTACGGTATGGAATTCCAGTCCTTTGGACTTGTGGATGGAGAAGATGCGTATGCCGTCCATCTCACCGCTGGGGATGGTTTTGCTGCAAAGGGTTTCGTCCCAGTAGCGGATGAAGCTGTCCAGTTCGGAAGAATTGCTTTGCAGATACTCCGTCACAGCATCGAAGAAGGAGAAGAGGTAGGCATCCTGCTTTTCAATGCGGCTCATGCCGAAGATGCTGAACAGTTCTTCCAGTAACTCATACAAAGGCATCAGACGCAGCATTTCCCGTCGGGAGGTAAAGGCTTCGGGAAGGGGAGTGGCTGTTGTGAATTTCGGTTGCTCGTCATTTGTCATTTGTAATTTGTAATTCTCCATCAGTGCAGCCTCCGCAATCCTGTTCTCCGGATTCGATAGGCAGCGCAGGGCATCCATCAGCATGCAGATGGCAAGGGAGGCATCCAGACGGAAAGCTTCGTCGGACACGACAGAGAGATGCAGTTCTTTGTCGAAATAGTCGGCTATCGGTGGGATATTCTTGTTCTTGCGGACAAGGATGGTGATGTCATTCAGTGTTACGCCCTCTTCCAGTAGCCGCTGTACTTCTTCTCCTAAGGCGAGAAGGGTCTGCTCTGTATAGTTGTGTTCATCGTCCGGTTCAAGGAAGGCAGCTTTTACGTAGCCGTACTCCGTGTTCTTGGGCGATTCCTGCACTACGTCGGCATAAGCGCGTTTTAGGGGTAGGCAGTCCTCTTTCAGTTCGTTCAGGTGTAGCGCATTGAGGTAGTCTATGGCAGCGGTAAATACTTGGTTGTTGAAACGGATAATGTTGGTTTCGCTACGTCGGTTTGTTTTTAGGGTTTCCACACGGACGGGGAAGTTGTTTAATGGAGAACTTAATTCTCTATTCTCCATTTTCAATTCTTCATTGCCTAAACTATTCAGTATTCCCCAGTCCCCGTTCCGCCAGCGATAGATGGACTGCTTCACATCTCCCACAATCAGACTGTCGGCTCCTTGCGAAAGTCCTTCGAGCAGCAGCAGGCGGAAGTTGTCCCATTGCATGCGGCTGGTGTCCTGGAACTCGTCAATCATGACGTTGCGTATGTTGGCGCCGATTTTCTCGAAGACGAACGAAGAGTCACCCTCGCGCACCAGTTTGTGCAGTAGGGCGTTGGTATCCGAGAGCAGAAAGCGGTTGTGCTCCCGGTTTAGCGTGCGTACCTCTTCGTCGATATGATTGAGAAGTTGCAGTTTGTTGAGGTGCTGGAGCGAGAGGCGGCAACTGTTCAGGGTACGGTTGCGTTGCGGACGCATTCTTTCGGCTTCCTGCAGTAGAGGCATCAGGTTGGTTTCTGCCAGACAGATGATGTCGTCCTTCCGTGAGGATGTTTTCGTTGCCCAGTTTTTTGCATCTGCCAGGCTGTTTTGCAGGGTGGCGTTCAGCACATCCTTGTCAGACAGTCTGCCGTCGCGCAGTTTGCGGAAGTAACTGCCGATGCCTCGGGCACCTCCTTTCAAGTCTTCGGGAGTGAGGGCATGCCCTTCCAGTTCGCCTTCAAACTGGTCGTAGAAACTTTTCATCTGTTCCAGAGCCTCGGTCTCCATATCGCGCAACACATCCCGGTAGAGTTTCAGCGTATTCGGAGTACGCAGGCATTGTCGTAGCTTTTCGCCGCGTTCTATGTAACTTTCATCGAAGATGTTTCGTCCGAAACTTTTCACCTCGTTCGATACGTTCCAGCGTTTGTCGTCGCGGATGCGTTCGTTGATGTAGTCCAGCAGCCACGCCAGCACGGGAGAAGTGGGGGTAAGCTTCTCGATGAGGCTGTCTACGGCATCACTCAGCACTTCACTGTTGTTCAGCTCTATGTTCAGGTTAGGACTCAGCTCTAGTTCGCGGGCAAGGTTGCGCATCACGGATTGAAAAAAGGAGTCGATGGTTTCCACGCGGAAACGGCTGTAGTCATGCAGCATGTATTGCAGTGCCATGCCGGCCCGTTGACGAATCTCTTTGTCCGTCAATCCGCCCCCGCCTTCTCCTTTAATTTTTAATTTATAATTTTTAATTCTCTCCAGATATGCTTCGGAAGAAGGTGCTCCCTTCCAGATACCGTAAAGCTGTGTCAGTATGCGCTCCTTCATCTCTGCCGTAGCCTTGTTGGTGAAGGTTACGGCAAGTATCTGCCGGTAGGCATGTGGATTGATTATCAAATGCTTGATGTATTCCACAGCCAGCGTAAAGGTCTTGCCTGAGCCGGCAGAGGCTTTGTATACTAATAATTCCATGTAATTTGCTGCATTGAGTATGTATCTGCAAACGTACACAAAAATAATGAGAAAAATAAATGCTTCCCTGCTTTCTCTTATAGAAAGAAGCGGGAAGCATCCATTATTGAGGGGCTATGTGTAGAGGCTGTGCTACATTAC
>ENA-OPJW01000535-OPJW01000535.1-human-gut-metagenome-genome-assembly--contig:-NODE-535-length-8507-cov-2.688594_pt1 | contig 8507 bp, 4 predicted proteins | sample MGYA00241776_ERZ501677 | MGnify/ENA primary metagenome ERZ501677 (study PRJEB25962, sample SAMEA2042298) | human gut metagenome | biome: human gut; feature: human-associated habitat; material: faeces...
GCGCCGTGGGTGGAGATGAAGTATTCCAGCACGGAAAGGCCTTCACGGAAGTTGGCCGTGATGGGGCGTTCGATAATTTCGCCGCTGGGTTTCGCCATCAAACCGCGCATGCCGGAGAGCTGCTTGATCTGCGCCTTGTTGCCTCGGGCGCCGGAGTCCACCATCATGAAGAGCGGGCTGGCCATCTTGGAGCCTTCGTTGTGTTCCAGCTTGCGGTACAGAGCCGCCTGGATGACATCCGTAGTCTGGGTCCAGATGTCCACCACCTTCTGGTAGCGTTCCCCATCCGTGATAATACCGTTCTTATACTGGCGGGTCACCTTGTCCAGTTCCGCATAGGCTTTTTCAATTTCCGTCTTTTTCTGGGAGGGAACCACCATGTCCACGATGCCGATGGAGCAGCCGGAACGGGTTGCTTCCTTGAAGCCCAGGTTTTTCAGGGCGTCCAGAGTCTGTACGGTACGTTCCTTGCCGACGGTCTGGTAGCAGCGCCAGATGATGTCGCCCATCTGTTTCTTGCCTACGTTGCGGTTAATGTAACCGAGTTCCCGGGGCCAGATTTCATTGAAACGCACGCGTCCGGCAGTAGTGATGATAACCTTCTTGGTGACATCCCCATACACCACTTCGGAAGGCTTTTTACCGTAGTCCGGGTTGTGCAGGCGGATCCAGTCATGGTAGCCGATTTTGCGGGCGGCAATGGCGTATTCCACCTCGTCGATGGATTCGAAGAGGGGAAGATGGTGATGATTATCCTGATTGTTCTGTACTTCCGCAGCACGGGTGTGTGTCAGGAAGTACGCGCCCAGAATGATGTCCTGCGTGGGTGTGGCAATGGGCTTGCCGGAGGCAGGCGAGAAAATATTGTTGGGCGCCAGCATGAGCTGGCGGGCTTCCATCTGCGCTTCCACGGACAGAGGCACGTGTACAGCCATCTGGTCGCCGTCGAAGTCCGCGTTGTACGCATTACAGACGAGCGGGTGCAGACGGATGGCGGAACCTTCAATCAGAACCGGTTCAAAAGCCTGGATGGAGAGGCGGTGCAGGGTGGGCGCGCGGTTGAGCATCACCGGGTGGCCCTTGGTCACTTCTTCCAGGATATCCCACACCTCCGGCGTCTTGCGGTCAATGAGCTTCTTGGCGGAGCGCACCGTGTGCACGTAGCCCAGCTCTTTCAGACGGTGGATGATGAAGGGTTCAAACAGAATGAGCGCCATCTTCTTGGGAAGACCGCACTGGTTGAGTTTCAATTCCGGACCGATGACGATAACGGAGCGGCCGGAGTAGTCCACGCGCTTGCCGAGCAGGTTCTGGCGGAAACGGCCTCCCTTGCCCTTCAGCATGTCGGAGAGGGATTTGAGGGGGCGGTTGCCGGCGCCGGTGACGGCACGACCGTGGCGGCCGTTGTCAAACAGGGCATCCACGGCTTCCTGAAGCATGCGTTTTTCATTACGGATGATGACTTCCGGAGTTTTGAGGCTCAGGAGGGTTTTCAGGCGGTTGTTGCGGTTGATGACGCGGCGGTACAGGTCATTCAGGTCAGACGTTGCGAAACGACCGCCTTCCAGGGGAACCAGCGGGCGCAGGTCCGGAGGAATGACGGGCAGAACGTTCAAAATCATCCATTCCGGGCGCGTGTTGGACTGAAGGAACCCCTGGGCCAGTTTCAGACGCTTGGCAATCTTGCGTTTGTTCTGTTTGGAGTTGGTATTGTCCAGCTGTTCCTGAAGATCCGCGACGAGGGTGGGCAGATCAATGGCCGCCAGCATTTTCTGGATGGCTTCCGCGCCCATGCCGGCTTCAAAGCTGTCATAGCCGTATTCGTCTTCCGCATTGCGGAATTCTTCTTCCGTCAGAATGGCCCCCTTTTCCAGAGGGGTACTTCCGGGATCTACCACGATGTAGTCTTCATAGTAAATCACGCGTTCCAAATGGCGGGCCGTCATGTCCAGCATAAGGCCGATGCGGCTGGGCATGCATTTGTAAAACCAGATGTGGGAGACCGGAACGGCCAGTTCAATGTGGCCCATTCGTTCGCGGCGCACGCGCGCGTTGGTTACTTCCACGCCGCAGCGGTCGCAGGTGATGCCCTTATGCTTGATGCGCTTGTACTTGCCGCAGGCGCATTCCATGTCTCGGGTGGGCCCGAAGATGCGTTCGCAGAACAGGCCGCCTTTTTCCGGCTTGAACGTGCGGTAGTTGATGGTTTCCGGGTTGACGACTTCGCCGAATGACCAGCTGCGGATGGTATCCGGATCCGCCACGGTGATGGCAACCTGGTCAAAGGTCCGGGGCTTGTCGCTCAGGCCGTGCATTTCCCTGATGGTGGGGGTGTCAGACATATATTGAAAGTTTAAAGGAGGTTTGGTGTCCGCCCCCGCGTTTTGCGGCGCGGGGGCGGAATGCGGTGGATATTAGAATTTGAGGTCGGAGAAGTCGACGTCCGCCAGGCCGGCCATGTCGTCGCTGCCAAAGCCTTCCGTCATGCCGTCCACAGGAGTGAGATCCGTGCCGCCGAGTTGCAGGGAGGGTTGTTCATCCTTGCTTCCGGGGCGTACGTTCAGCCCCAGGGACTGCATTTCCTTCATCAGAACGTTGAAGGATTCCGGAGTTCCGGCTTCCAGGGTATTATCCCCCTTCACGATGGATTCGTAAATGCGGGTACGGCCCTGAACGTCGTCGGACTTGACGGTGAGAAGCTCCTGGAGGGTATAGGCGGCGCCATAGGCTTCCAGCGCCCACACTTCCATTTCCCCGAAACGCTGGCCGCCGTATTGGGCCTTGCCGCCCAGGGGCTGCTGCGTGACCAGGCTGTACGGACCCACGGCGCGGGCGTGAATCTTGTCCGCCACCAGGTGGTTCAACTTGAGCATGTAGGTCTGGCCTACCACCACCGGGTTGTGGAAAGGTTCGCCGGTCAGGCCGTCATAAAGGGTGCTCTTCCCGCCTACGGTTCCGTCCTTGCCGTCACCGATCCAGGTGAATCCGTCCACCTTCTTGGCTTCGGACATGTAGTTCCAGATGGTTTCTTCACTGATGCCGTCGAACACCGGGGTAGCCACCTTGAAGCCGAGGGCCCTGGCAGCAATGCCAAGGTGGGCTTCAAGCACCTGGCCCACGTTCATTCGGGAAGGCACGCCCAACGGGTTCAGCACGATGTCCACCGGAGTGCCGTCCGCGAGGAAGGGCATGTCCTGTTCCGGGACGATCTTGGCGACGACGCCCTTGTTGCCGTGGCGGCCGGCCATCTTGTCGCCCACGCCGAGCTTGCGCTTGGCGGCGATGTACACCTTGACTTCCTTCAGTCCGCCGGGTTCGGATTCGTCCCCGGATTCCATCTGGTCCAGCCTGTGTTCGCGTTCGTCGTCCAGCTCCGTGAAGCGGCCTTCGAAGGAGGTGATGATTTCCAGGATCTTGTTGCGGATCGGGCTGGGTTCGATTTCGATGTGGTCGTGCACCAGGGCCAGCTTGCGCAGCAGGGTCTTGGTGATCTTGCGGTTGGCCGGGATGATGATTTCACCGGTCTGCTCGTTGACCACGTCCAGCGGGATCTTTTCACCCAGAAGAATGTCGGAGAGCTTCTTGGTCAGCTGGTCAATGAGCTGTTCCTTCTTCTTCTTGTGCTCGTCATTGATCTTCTTGAACTGCTTTTTCTTTTCCGCGCTGTCCACGACGAGGTCGCCGCGGTGGTGGCCGGAGCCCGTGGAAGAGATGCGAACGTCCATCACGATGCCGGTGCAGCCGGAGGGGACGCGGAGGGAGGTGTCTTTCACTTCCGCAGCCTTTTCACCGAAGATGGCGCGCAGCAGGCGTTCTTCCGGAGCCAGTTCCGTTTCAGACTTGGGAGTGATTTTACCGACGAGGATGTCGCCGGGCTTCACTTCCGCGCCGATGCGGATGACGCCGTCATGGTCCAGGTTTTTCAGGGCTTCATCACCGGCGTTCGGAATGTCGCGGGTGATTTCTTCCGGGCCCAGCTTGGTGTCGCGGGCCTGCACTTCAAACTCGGAGATATGGATGGAGGTGAAGGTGTCTTCCTTCACGGTTTTTTCGGAGATGACGATGGCGTCTTCGAAGTTGTAACCGTTCCACGGCATATATGCCACCAGCACGTTGCGGCCGAGGGCCAGTTCGCCCTGGTCCGTGTTCGGGCCGTCCGCCAGCACGTCGCCGGTCTTGATCTTGTCGCCGCGGCGCACGATCGGACGCTGGTTGATGCAGGTTCCGGCATTGGAACGCATGAACTTGCGCAGGGGATAGACGTATACGCCGTTGTCGCGGTCCGTGCGCACGCTGTCCGGATCGGACAGGAAGACTTCCGGACGCACGGGCAATTCCCCGTCCTTCGTGGTGATAATGACTTCAGCCGTGGCGGAAGCCACGATGCCGTCCGCTTCCGCCAGAACGACGGAACGGGAGTCCCTGGCGCACTTGCCTTCAATGCCGGTTCCCACGTACGGGGATTCCGCCACCATGAGAGGCACGCCCTGGCGCTGCATGTTGGAGCCCATCAGGGCGCGGTTGGCGTCATCGTGTTCCAGGAAGGGAATGAGGCCTGCGGCGATGGAGACGAGCTGCTTGGGAGACACGTCCATGTAGTGCACGTCCGCCGGGTCCACTTCAATGAACTCGCCCTTTTCGCGGGCGGCCAGCGTGACGGTAGCGGTTCCCGTTTTGGAATCTGTGTTTCCGTGCCGTGTTCCGGTACCGGTGACGAATTGGAAGCCCAGGTTCAGGGAAGAGATGATGATGTCCTGCGTAGCCGTGAAGGAAAAGGTAACGGTCCATCCGGCGTTGTTATTCTGCATTTGGACATTGGGGACAAGGAGGTCCGCGGCCAAATTGCCGGAAAGGGATGTGGAAGGATTGGTGAGCGAGACGGAAGCGCCGTCCAGAAAGTCACTGTCCACATTGATGGCGGTCTGGCGGAACTGGGTTTCATACAATGTCGTTGCCGCCTGTACCCCGGAAATGCACAGTAAAAAAGCTGGGATGGAAAGGAGCTTTTTCATGCGCGCCATACTAGCGGATTAGATATCCGGTAACGGAGAAGGGAAAATGGAAGTGAATGATGGAACACATCCTCAATGATTCATGAATACGGAACTTCATTGCATCTTGAACGTATTTCTGATTATTCCCCTTTGCCCGCGGTGAAACTCGTTTTTTTTCAAAAAATTTTGTTGTCTGCGGATATCTAATCCGCTAACAGCCATCCTCTGGGGGCGGAAAGCGTTGCAACGCCGGAGGCATTCCGTCCGGGAATATTCGCCAGCCGTTTTTCTTCCTGGAAAAAACAGCATGATTCCGGAAAGCAGGGGGAATCAGCCTTTTTGCAGAACGGGCTTTTCTCCCTTTTCTCTGACGCTCTTCCGCGTTTTTTTCCTGTACTCGGAAATCGTGACGCCGCAGAGGGTCAGGAGAATCCCCGTCAGGGATATCCAGGTCAGGCGTTCCCCCAGGATGATGGCGGAGGCCACTACGGCCACGACCGGAACCATGTAAATGTACACGCTGGATTTGACGGCTCCCAGGATTTCCACCACGCGGTTCCAGGAGAGGAAGCACAGGGCGGAGGCAAACAGGCCCAGGTACAGCAGATTGAGGGCGTTGACGGGCTTCACCATCAGATGCCAGTCCATGTTCACCGGAAGGACGAACAGGGCCGGAATCATCAGCACGATGCCGTAAAAGAAGATGCGGCGCGTGCAGATGATCATGTTGGACGTGTTGACGCCGATTTTTTTCATCAGGATGGAATAGACCGCCCAGACGAAGGCCGCGCCCAGAGCCAGCACGTCCCCCGCCGGGTTCAGTTCCAGCACGAAGGCGCCGTTCGCCATGATGAGGAAGATGCCTGTGAAGGCGGCGGCGAAGCCCAGGAAGAAGCGGCGGGAGAAGCCCTCCCCTTTCAGCAGGAAGTGGGCCAGAAGAGCCGTGAAGAAAGGCACCACGGCCACGATGATGCCCACATTGGAGGCGAAGGTGTACGTCAGGGCGATGTTTTCCAGCAGGAAGTACAGGGTGACGCCGGTGAGGCCCGCTCCCGCGAACAGGAGTTCCTTTTTCCAGCCGGAGAGCGGAAGCAGGCGCGGCTTCAGGCACCAGAGGAAAGCGTACCCGATCACGAAGCGGGTGAAGAGCACCGTGACGGGGGTAAAGTCCCGGAGAAGCACCTTGGTGGACACGAAGGTGGTCCCCCAGATCAGGATGGTCATCAGGGCGGCGGCATGGCCCAGCGTGCGTTGGCGGGAGTTCATCGGGTTGTAGGTAGTTGGGGGGCGCGGGCGGCTTCCAGCGTAAGGCCTACGATTTCCGCCGGTTCCGCGCTCCTGTTCCAGACGGCATGACGGCCGCCGCCGGGCACGAGCAGGGATTCATGCTCACGGACCGTTTTTTCCTCTTCGTCAAGCAGGATAACGACCGTTCCGCGGGTGACAATGAATAAATGGGCGTGGGCGTGGCGGTGCGGGGAAAGAGGGCCGCCGCCTCCGGGTTCCATGTTGGCGAAGGCTCCGTCCTTCAGGGTTCCCTGCGCATCCGTGAACAGGCTCCTGGCCGTGAAGCCCGTGTGGTTGGGGATAGGGGAGAAAGCGTCCATGCCGTTCAGTTGCGCGCCAGGTCGTATCCGTCCTTGCGGTCCTTGATGGTCCAGCCCAGCGCCGTTACTTCCGCCCGCAGGCGGTCGGCTTCCGCCCAGTCCCGGTTCTGCCTGGCCTGCCAGCGCTGTTCCGCCAGGGTGCGCACGTTCTCCGGCGCTTCCGCCTGTTCCTCTTCCGGCAGAAGAATGCCGAAAGCGGCCAGAATGAAGTGGAAGGCGTTCCGCATGCGGCGCGCTTCCTCCGGAGTCAGGGAGGGAACATCCGCCTTCCTGATGGCGCTGAAGACGTGGCCCAGGGCTTCCGGAGTGTTCAGGTCATCATTCAGGCTGTCCCAGGCCGGCTGGAAGATGCCCGGTTCCGGGGGGGCGGCGCAGAATTCCTCATAGGACGGAACGGAGTCCGTTCCGGAGGCGTTCCGGAGCTGCGTGTCGAATTTGGCCAGGCGGTTCAGCGCGGCTTTAGCGTCTTCCAGCGAGGAAAGGGTAAAGTTCAACGGACGGCGGTAATAGCCCCCCGCCAGCACGTACCGGACCGCGGACGGCTTATGGCCCAGTTTGTCCAAATCCGCCAGCGTGTACATGTTGCCCAGGGATTTGGACATCTTGCCGCCGTCCACCAGCAGGTGCGTGATGTGGAACCACAGGCGCGCGAAGCCTCCGCCGCAGGCGCAGCGGGACTGGGCTACTTCGTTTTCATGGTGGGGGAATACCAGATCCACGCCGCCGGAATGGAGATCGAAGTCATTGCCGAAGTATTTATGGATCATGGCGGAGCATTCCAGGTGCCAGCCGGGGCGGCCTTCTCCCCAGGGAGAGGGCCAGAAGTTGTCGCCGTCTTCCGGCCTGCGGCTCTTCCATAGCACGAAGTCTGCCACGGAATCCTTTTCATATTCGTCCGCGTTGGACCGGGTATTGGCGGTTTTTCCTAAATCCAGTTCACGTTCGTCCAGGTGGGAAAGCCTTCCGTATTCCGGGAAGGAAGAAATTCTGAAATACACGGAACCATCTTCCGAGACATAGGCATGCCCCTTTTCCACCAGTATTTGGACCATTCGTATCTGTTCGGGAATATGGCCCACGGCGGAGGGTTCCGCATGGGGTGGCAGGCAATTAAGTGCGGCGCAGTCCCGGTGGAACAGGTCCGCCCAGCCAGCGGTGAATTCCGCCAGGGAAACGCCGGCCTTTTGAGAATCCCGGATAGTTTTGTCGTCCACATCCGTCAGATTGCGAATGTGCGTGGTGGGAACCCCCCCCAGCTCCAGGACGCGGCGGAAGACGTCCTGCATCACGAAAGTGCGGAAATTGCCGATGTGGGCCGGGCCGTACACCGTGGGGCCGCAACAGTAAAAGCGCAGTGTTTTTCCATCCATGGGGGAAATGGCCTGGGCCGTTCTGGTGCGGGTATCGTAAAGGTGTAACATGGCGGAACGATTAGAAGGGAAGAGGGCTTTCCGGTCAAGCGGGAAAAGAAAGCCGGGGATCCGCGGTTGTCCGCGTCCCCGGCTTTGAAGAAATCAGAGGATGGCGAGAGAAAAGGAAACGCTATTTGTCCGCGTTTTGCTGGCCCTTTTTATAATTCTCGTTAATACGTTCGATTTCCTCCTGGGTGATGAATTTTTCCCGGTAGGGTTTGTTTTCCACAGTGCGTTCCAGAGTATAGCCGAAACGCTTCTGGAAATGTTTCTTGTGGGTTTCCATTTTCTTTTCAAACTCTTCCAGGCTTGGACGGTTCTTGTGGCTGCCCCACGCGGTTTCGGAAACAGCCATGGCGCGGGGGTAGGTCATGTACATCAGCAATTCGCCGGAGGGAATCCATTCCGCCCACATGCAGAGGTTGATTCCCTTGATGTGCTTGACGTCATTCTTGTCCCGTCCGTTGCGGGGATCGAAGTTGTAGCAGTCTTTC
>ENA-OPJW01000574-OPJW01000574.1-human-gut-metagenome-genome-assembly--contig:-NODE-574-length-8210-cov-1.709994_pt1 | contig 8210 bp, 7 predicted proteins | sample MGYA00241776_ERZ501677 | MGnify/ENA primary metagenome ERZ501677 (study PRJEB25962, sample SAMEA2042298) | human gut metagenome | biome: human gut; feature: human-associated habitat; material: faeces...
GGTACAATGAATCCTTAGCCAATATATACTTCCTAACGCTTTCGCCCACATAGCTACCAGCGCCGGTTATCAATATATTCTTCATTCGTTCAATTCGAAATATTTCTGTTCAGAAAAGAAATCCACTTATCCTCAGGCCTATAGTCGAAATTATTTCATAAGTTCATCATAGATAGATAAATGTCTTTGGATAACAATCTTGATATCAAAGTACTCCTCTGAATATTTACGTGCAGCCTTACCCATCTTCACACGAAGTTCCTTATTCGAGAGCAACAAATCCAGCTTCTCCGTAAGCGCATCCACATCCTTCGGTTGAATCAGGAATCCTGTTTCACCATCAATCACAGTTTCCTTGCAGCCTACTGAATTACTTGTAATTACCGGACGTCCAATAGCATCTGCCTCAATAAGCGACTTAGGGAGTCCCTCCATATAGTATGAAGGAAATGCCACAATATGACATGACTTCAAGAGCTCACAAACATCCGTTCTGTACCCCAACCACTGGACATACTTACCGTCACAAACCGAATCCAATTGCTCTTGGGTAATAGCTCCGGGATGATCATCCAAACCACCCACTAACAGAAACTCCACATTATCCTTATACTTTGAGCGCAATCTCTCCGCAGCTTCAGTCAATAAGAAAATACCCTTCTCCACAATCATACGTGCAGTCAAGATAACCTTCAGTTTGCCCTCCTCTGGTTCCGGAGTATAGCAAAACGCATCCAGACTGACTCCGGAGCCTTTAATGAAACGTCCTTGTTCACGACTGATAATCCCATGCTTCACATACAGTTCCCAGTCATCATCGTTCTGGAAGATACAAAGCAAGCGATTTCCAACCTCTTCCTTCTCACGCCTAATCTGTCCAAGGTTGTGGCTAAACTTGAGCACACTCAGAACAACTTTAGACATCAGCCCTTGGTTCTCCTCCGCAAAGAACCCACCAAGTCCACTTATAGCATTCACCACACCATTCACTTTCGAGAACTTAGCTGCCAGTGTACCCCAAAGAATTGTCTTCATACCCACATGATGCACCACATCCGGTTTCTCACGTTTGTACAGCTTACGAAGGAAGTTGAGCGTTTTCAGTTCTTCAAAGATATTCATGCCACTGCGGTTCATCGGCAAGTTAATCACCTTCAAACCCTTTGCCTCAATATCTTTCAGTTTACCTGTATCAGCAGTGATAATGGTCACATTCCAACCCGCTTTCTGAGCAGCCAAAGCCACAGGTAGTCGATGAGAAAGGAAAAACCAATCTACATTAACAACAATAAAAAGTTTAGTCATTTTTAGAAGGATAAAAAGAAGAAATATCAAACTGTCTTCCTAGTGTAAAATCAAATCCATCTGGACTAAATTGCACATATCCACTCCAAGGATAAAAAGTTAATTCGCCAAAATACACTTTATTCTGAACATAGTACAAATCAACGCGCACAAAAGGGAAATCAGCAGATAGTGTTTCTGCTATCATCAACATATCATCCAATCCCTTGGGTTTCTGCCCAGGATCAAAAAAAGAAGGACAATCACTATTTATATTCAGGCAACACCACTTTGTATCATAAAAATTACGTTTATGACCAATGTAACGATCTATGTCATACACAATACAATAGGGTTTCCCATTAAAACAGAATATTTTATAATCAGATATTCCTGCATCTGGATTACCTTCATTCACAAGCAATTCTTCTATAATATATTGAGATTTTCTAATCCCTGTATACGCCCATTCACGCCCTGCATTTATATCCTTCTTATTTTTCCAACTCTCCAAAAGATTTTTTACAGACTCTATATTTAGGTCTGCTTTATTCTTACATATAAAAATATTTTCTCCTCCACCTCCATCTGTCGTTTTGATAACAAAACTATCTGGCAAAACATTCCAATCAATATCTTTACAATCTTCATAGACTCCATATAAAGTATTCAATATAGAAGTTAATCCTTTAGCTGCCACGTACTCTCTAACCCTATATTTATCAACACATTGAAACAAAACCGAATTGCGATAGTACATTTTATACAACTGTAACTTCTCCGTATAACGTTGAGGACGATTCAAATCAAGTTTACGTCCCATTTTTATACGATATTGCCATTTCAACATAATACTATCTGGAACAAAAGCTAAAAACCTCAAGATTAAAAAACGAAGTTTTTGACTTCGAATAATTTTTTTATAATTCATCACATATGATACAGTAAAAATATTTTAAACAAAAACATATATTGAATAAGAGCCGTCATTCAAGTAGGCGAACAGCTGGGTCCAAAAAGTATTCATATAGTTGAGAGCCTTCTCCATCAACTCCCCACGGGGGGATGATTCCCACTGAGTAAAGCATCAAGTTTGCTGCGTAACTTTATGATTATCTCTTTTGTCTTTAAGTTATTCCGGCAAAGCTTTATCTGCCCGGGGGATAATTTGCCTTCTTCATACTCCCGTTCCAGCCTGTAAAGCTCACCTATCAACTCCAGGATGAATGCCGCATCCTTATCATTACCCTGATCCAACGCATACTTGAACTTCGCACGGGCATGGACCATGCAACAAAGATGCTCTATGTCGACCATGTGATCATCCAAATACATATAGACATTGTAGCCATCTGACTGAAGGGCTTTCACCTGACCGTCTCCCAAGATATGCTTCAAGGCATCACGTCCCCGGGAACCGTCTTCGTAGCAATAGACTACTACTTTTGAAAGTTTATTGACCAGACACCAGATGTATTTCTTCTTATAGCATCCTTTACACTTTACCCGACACCAGGTTTCATCACAGTTCACTATCGAATCCTTTTCCAAACAAGTATTCTTACAGATAAGCAATCAAACCGCAGAAATAGGTAGAGCCTTTCTCCAACAATTGGTCAGGCTCATACGGCTCAAACGCATCGACTCACCGGATAATCGGTACATCTCACGATAAAGCGGAGTGTCCAGAACATATTTGTTGAAAGCAAGATAAGCCAGAAAAGAACCGGAAGCGTGCGTTCCCGGAACAACGTCAATGATTGCAGGCTGCCCACTGAAAGAGAAATAGCCTTCATGGATTTTCCCCTCCGATGTCTTATAGCGGATGACCTCGTAATCATGTTCGACAAGCCTGCTTATCTGCTCATAGGCATATTTACGGAAACGTCTGATGATTTTTGCACCGGCGGGCAGTTGCCGGATATCACTGTCATGACATACCCTATTGTCGGCACTCATGTTAATACTCAATTTAGAGCGTACCCTTTTTATAAGGCATCAGAATGGATGCCTCACAAAAAATTGCTATTAAATTCGATTGATTTTTAACTATTGGCATACTGCCAAGTCTATATTTTGTGGTGTCAGACTCAAAAAATCTCTGCAACCGTTAAAAATTCCGGTAAAAAATTTACCAAGATAATCCCATGCGGACCTGCCTTGCAGCTTCACCGTGCTGATTATGCTATGGTATACAGCGGCAATCTCCGCTCCCTCGTCACTTCCGAAGTGCAGAGAGTTCTTCCGTTTGGTGGTAAAGGGACGCACCGCCCGTTCCGCCAGATTGTTCGAGATCGGATAACGGCCGTCCTTTATATAAGTGAAGGCCTCATTCCAAAACTTGTGAAGATAATTCAAGGCTTCCCGCATATAACAACTTTTCCGTTCCTCCTCACTTTTCAACTCCTGCAGTAGGTTTGCCCGCAGATTTATCATCACCTCCAGGGTCGGTAACCCCTGCCGTCGCCGGGTACGTTCCCCGTCGGTGATCATCTCCCTGTCGTACTCCCTTTCAAAACGGAAGAGACGGTTGATATTGTCAAGGAACACATCAGCCCTCTTGTCGCCACCTTCCATCCGGGCCTTCACGAACTTCGCCCTCACGTGCGCCAGACAGACCTGATGGTCCGTATCCTTATACCTGTGGGTTTTCAGCTCGTCACCGATAAAGACATAAGCGTTATAGCCGTCCGACATGAGAGCTTTCAACTCGGCATCACCTAAAAAGTTCGTCAGCACCTCACGGCCACGGGAACCGTCCTCGTAGAAGAAGATCACCACACGTTCAGCCTTGTTCACCAGGACCCACATGTAGCATTTCTTGTAACGGTCATATTTACGGACCTTACACCACGTCTCGTCACAATTGACAACGGCATCCTTCTCCAGCGCGATACGCTTAAGTTCCACCACCATACGGTCGAGGTATTTCCTGCCTTTCTTCAGCCAGTTGCGCAAGGTGTTCTCCGAGACGGTCATGCCCATATCCACTAGCCATTGGTGCAGCAGGCCGAAGGTCACGTTCTTCACGTATACCTCATAGGCGATGGCCTGAAGGAAACCGGGGCTGATCTTGGTGCCGTCAAACCTGGTCACCACCTGCGGGTGTCCTTCCTTGGGAAAATAACCCCAACGTGGCTTGCGGCCCTTCTCCACGTACTGAACCATCTCGAACTGTTCCTCTACAAGGCAGATGTCCAGACGGAAGGTCTTCACCATCTTGCGGTCAAGGATACGCCCGGGAACCGTGGAGAGATCCGACAAGTATCTGACAGGGGTTCCGTTAACGCCCATGGTACGATAGGTGTCCGGACGGTTGCAGAGATCCCTCGGATTCGGAGAGGAGGGGTGGGATTCCTGTGTTTCCGACTCAGGTACGGAACGGGTATCCAACGATTCGTCCGTACCGTCAAAGCCATCTTTCTCATTCTCACGGTCAACAGGATCATCATCACTACCGGAATCATCCTTCTTTACGGACTGTTTCTTCGATCCGAAACGCTGCTTGCGGGCGGATTTGAGTTGCTCCTTCAGTTTTGTAATCTCCTGTTCCAGCGATTTACGCGATTTGCGTTCTTCCTCAAGAAGGGATTGCGACTCATTTAATTTTTCCAGCATCCGGTTGGAGCGGGATAACTCTTTTGTCAGATCCTCCAGCACCAGTTTCATCGCCCGGTTATCCAGTTCCGCGTTCTCCAGACGCTCGATAAGGTATTCCACATATCGGTTTTTCATTTCATCGGACATATTCTCACAGCGGTTAAAAGCACGACGCGAGAAGGTCTCCCGAGACAGAAGCTCGCGTTTCTGAACTATAAACTGTCGTAATTCGTCCGTATCCATATCCTGCTTTTTGTAGCTAAAAGATAGTGAAAAACAATGAAATAAAAGAATATTTCCTATACTTTTTACTTGATAATTATTTGATTGTCAAATTTTTAATAACAGGGGATTCCAACAAGAGAATGACATCCTGCCAATTGATTGAATAAATACTTTCAGCACCATTATAGGTTACCTGCATAAACTGGTGTCCGGGTCTGAAACGTCTCTCAAACATACTGTAAGACCGTCGGTCATAGCTGAACAGACGAACCTGACGTAAATCTTTAGACATCACGATAAAGACATCACCATCCTCCGGCTCACGGTTTAATTGTTGATGGATGATGGATAAGACCTTATCATATTTACAGCGCATATCATGAAAATCACGAACAAAGAAAAAACGGTTTAGTCCTGTAATATTCAACATAAGACCTCCAGTTTCTCCACCAAGCTTTTCAAACCTTCGTAGCTTAAATTTTTCTGACTGATATGAACGCCATTGCTTATGCGAATATCCACCAGGATTCGAAGTTCGGTAGGCGAAGAAAGCCGAGGAGCCGATTCTGGCTTTTGTTCCGGGATTGGCGAAGGACTTTCCGGCTTTTCTGCTTCCGTGGAGGGAGCACCCAAAACCTGAACAGGAACTATCTTCTTCCGGGTATCCTTGTACCATTTGGAAAACAGATTATAAGGAACTTGGTTGGACATACAAAATTTCTCAATAGAAACACCAGCAGGAATCCCTTCCTATTTATAGCGCAAAAATAGACGCTCAAAATCATTGTAACTATACATAAACTTGGCTTTTGATTTAACGAAAGCAAAGGTCTGGCTTTTTTATCGGTTATCCTATACGGCATTTTTGGACGCTAACTATAATCCCAAAAGGATTAAAGCCATAGAAAAAAGAATGTTAGTTAACAACGGCTGCATAAATATCAATATCAAAAATAATAAACTATTTAAGATACTATTCAATATTAAAGAGCATGTTAGCATAGTTTTCTGCTGCTTTTAAATCAGTATTTTCATTCGCAGTTTCTTTAGCTTTTGAGGAAATACTTTCAAGTTGGCTTAAAGGCATTTCCTTTATTTTAATAAAAGTATTAGCTAATTCTTCAACATTTCCAGGAGTTACTAAAAAACCATTTTGCCCATTAATAAGAAGCCCATCAATACCTTCTCCTTTTGAACCAATAGTAATCAAGCCATGTGACATAGCCTCTAAATAAACCAACCCTAAAACCTCCGGAGAACTAACCATAACAAAACATTCAGACTTTGCTAAAATGTCCTGCGCTTCTTCTCTCATAAGATGACCATGAAAAATTACTTGTTTATTTATCCCAAGTTCATTTGCTAAAGCTTTCAATTTTTTCATTTCACCTCCATCTCCTATGACATCAAATTGAAAATCCTTTTGTGGATATGCTCTTATTAACGCTTTAAAAGATATATCTACTTTTTTCAACTTATACAAGCTACCTAAAAAAACGAATTTTCGAATAGATTTATTGAATGTTCTATTTCTATTTGAAATATACTCTTGGGGAACACCTGAGTAACATATAAATGTTTTTTTTTCCAACGAGCTACTTTTTAAAAACAAATTTCGTTGAATTGATGACCTAAATCCTAATAAATCTATAGATTTTAAATAGTCCTCATATTTTTCCCCATAAACATTCTGCATACGCTCTTTATCCCATCGATGAAAAACCAAACATTTTTTTATATCTGGATAAAAAAGCTTTATTAGATGAAGTGCTTTCAATTGTGGATTCAAAAAATGAGCAGTTATAACATCAGGAACAAAATGTCTCTTTTCAAGAATTTCTACTCCTTCGCCTAACAGACTTAGCATTTTTTTGTCTGATGGCGCTTCATGTGGCAAAATTTTTTGAACAGGCAATAAGATTACTTCAACGCCATCCTTAAAATATATCTCAGTCTTATAAAATGTAAACGTAGGAAAAGCAAAACTCGTTTTAGCCCTTAACTTCGAGACAAAAGGTCTAGTAATCCAATAATATGGTTTAGGAAATGTAGACCAGAAGAACAATACTTTTACATTATAACCCATTTTCACCCATTCTTTCGCAAAATAGTGACAAATATTTGTACCTACATATCCTTCACGATTTACTGGATATATACTTGCCAATAAGAGTATATTTTTCATTTAATTTATTTTTTCAAATTGAGCAACCCACCAGTCAACTCACTTTTTATAATCTATCATCAACAATTTTTCTATCCAAAAATCCCTTTACATCGTAAACGATACCCTTTTCATTATCAATTAACATATTTCTCACATCCAACTCTGCGAACTGTTTATGAGCTACTGCAAGAATTATAACATCATATTTTTCTGAAAGCACCTCCTCATCTCGAGTACATTCTATACCATAAAAACGGTTTACATCAGCAGGTATAGCATAAGGATCATAAATAGTGATATTTTGAGAGTAATCAACCAAAGTGTCATAAATATCCACAATTTTCGTATTGCGAATATCAGGACAATTTTCTTTAAAAGTAATACCTAAAATGAGAATCTTTGCATCTTTGACAATCACCCCTTTTTTATTCATACTTTTGATGACCTGATTAACGACGTAAGCTCCCATACCATCATTTAAACGGCGAGCATTACTCATTATACGAGGAAGTACACCATAAACTTGGGCTTTTTGAATCAAATAATACGGGTCAACCGAAATGCAGTGTCCTCCCACAAGCCCCGGACTTAATTTTATAAAATTCCATTTAGACGAAGCAGCCTCAATCACATCGTGGGTATCTATACCCATAGCATTAAAAATTTTAGCTAACTCATTCATGAATGCAATATTTACATCACGCTGGGAATTTTCAATAATTTTCGAAGCCTCTGCAACTTTTATTGACGGAGCTTTGTGGGTTCCATTAATTAAAACACTATTGTACATATCATCTACAATATCAGCCACTTCAGGAGTAGATCCGCTGGTCACTTTTTTGATTTTTTCAACAGTATGCAATTTGTCACCAGGATTTATTCTCTCAGGACTATAACCTGCAAAAAAATCTGTATTAAATTTTAAACCACTTAT